>MTEV01006570.1_pt1 | contig 24624 bp, 18 predicted proteins | sample 1042711 | NCBI WGS metagenome assembly MTEV01 (sample SAMN06185812, study PRJNA358809) | soil metagenome | isolation source: soil bioaugmentation with soil previously exposed to atrazine | place: India | collected 2015-05-23 | reverse complement strand
TGCTCAAAAATTGAGCAGAAGCAGTTGAACACCTGGGTCAGTTTTCAGTCGGCAGAACAGCCTCTACTGGGTCAGTTTTCGGTCAGCGGCAACAAGCAATGTACTTACAGTTGAGCAGCAGGCAGAGACAGATCAAATAGCAACGGCAGTAAACCAAATGGTGGCAAGCATTCAAGAGGTTGCGAGCAATGCACAGCATGCTGCAGATGCGGCCGGAAGAGCAGACACTGAGACGGCATCTGGCCAGCGTCTGGTAGCCCACACAAGCCAGTCAATCACTGCCCTTGAAGGTGAAATTAGGCAAGCCGCTCAGGTTATTCATGAGCTTGAAGGTCAAAGTAACGAGATATCAAAAGTTCTTGACGTTATACGAGGGATCGCCGAGCAAACGAATTTGTTGGCACTCAACGCAGCAATTGAGGCCGCGCGTGCTGGTGAGCAGGGGCGTGGTTTTGCTGTTGTCGCCGATGAGGTTCGCAGTCTTGCTGCTCGCACACAGCAATCGACAACGGATATTCAAAGCATGATCAGCGCTCTACAAGAGCGAGCGCAATCCGCTGTTACAGTCATGGAGCAAAGTAGTCGGCAAGCGCACACGAGTGTAGCTCACGCAGAGGAAGCAGCTACAGCTCTTGATGGAATTGGCCAACGCGTTAACGAAATTACCGACATGAACGCGCAAATAGCGACTGCGGTCGAGCAGCAGGGAGCAGTAAGTGAAGACATAAACCGCAGTATTATCAATATACGCGATGCTGCTGATACCAATGTACAGACCGGGCAGAATAATTTGCAAAGTGCGAAATCTGTCGCTCAGTTAACTAGCGCTCTGAGCGAACTGGCAAAACAGTTTTGGGAAAAACGAGGATAACGCTTTTCAGTATCTCGACAGGGATAACTTACTTTACCATCGGTTATCCCTTTTAGCCGCACAAATTTTAGCCATGGCTTTTCAGGAAGTCAGGGCTATCAGAATGGCCTTAGAAAGCCTAGTCAAAGAGCTGTCACGAGAACACCGTTAGCTTAGCGTACGATTTTTTCCGAATTCTGCGGTTCCCCCTCCAAGAGCTGCTCAAAACTTTCAGGAGCTTCGGATCCAAGCAAGTAGGTCAGGGCCAAGAGGGTGACCGGATGAACGTCGAGCACCGTGCAGAGGCTATCGAGCTTTTCGAGAGTCGGGCTCGTTGTCCCGCGCTCCAGCATGCTGACGAAGGTACGACTGCTAACGAGTGAGAAATCTTCCTGTGTCAGCCCCCTACGCTGTCGCACGAGCCTCAACGCCTTCCCGAACGAATCCCGGACTTCCATTTTGCTGCTCCGCAAAATGGAACGATGAAGCGCGATTGAACAATATATGACTACAAAATATATTGTTCACCAATCAAGCAAAATTCTCATTAGGAAATTGCCTCGTGTTCAAAACCAGTCGGAATGCGGAACTGCTTCCTGGGCTCTCAACAGCTCCAGATGGCGTGCAGTTCTGGTCATATGTCGAGCTAGAGATGACCTGGCCCTGGTTCTACTTGCAGATCGTTGAGGACGACGGAAACGAGGCCTTTCGAAGCATGCTAATGGTTCCCTCGGTTCCATTGCTGGAACAGGTCATAGCTGCGCAGACTGAGCACGCCTGGCTGGAGCAGGCGTATCTTGTGAGTCCTGGGCATACGAACGAGGTTGGTCGCTGGTTGATGGAGCCGTTACTGGAGGTTCTTTCAATTCGTGATGCACAAGGTAGCGAGCTTGGGCACCAGTACCGAGTGGAGGGAGATCGCACGTACTCAACCTCAGCAACTCAGTCTCTCGGCAGTCGAATTAGTAACCACGTGATCTTCTCTGCTGCATCACATCTGCGAGGCTAACGTCCCATATCCTGCCAGTATCCATAGTCCCATCTGAACCGAGCTCAGTTGTCTTTCCAGAACTCGCTCCGCTGCACAAGGCCGAACTCATTGTCAGCTCTATCGGGATTCTCATCGAACATGGTGTTGACCATACGCTCGCGGCGGAGACCACTCAGCGCTCGGAAAAAGCAGGCCTCACAGAGATGCACCTCATAACGCTCGCCATCATGCTTGGAGCCATACCCCCAATGAGCCTGAAGGGTTCCAAACTGAAAACCATGACCTTCAACGTGAGTACTCTGACAACACACATCACAGGTAATGTCTGCGACCGTTTCACTCGGCAAAACAACAATATGCTTCACGAACAGCACCTCCAGCGGTGACAAAGTCCTTGCCTAGCGACCTTTTCAATTTACCTACAGACCGTCATCACCACTGCTCCCAGGAGAGGCGGCCCCTGTACGCCATAGCTTTGATAGCAGCCTCATCGTTACTCGGTACAAATCTGAAGCTCGAAGCTCAATCCACACCTAGAGCCTTAATCACCGCATCGACAGGATCCGCGTAAAAACTCGTCTGAAACTTGGTAAACAGTTCCGGGGGAATGGTTGGCAAATCCACCGCGCTGCTCATAGGCAACGCGACCCGCTTGCCGCCTGCATCGAAAGCCACCTGCAGACACTCCGCGATACTTTCCACTGGAGTGATGTTGCCACCCAGACTCATATCGCCAAGTACAACCATCTGCCCTTGGGCAGGACGCCCCAGCAAGCCTGAGGCGAAAGCCACCAAGCTAGCGAGCGCCATGTGGGTCAGCGGACCAGTGTTTTGCAATTCCACCACATGCAGGTGGAAATCATGTTCTAGAACCCTGGCCGAGGCACTGATGCGCGAAGCATTTGCCTTGAAGTAGTCAAAGGCAATCTTCACCTGCTCCTTGGCAATGCTGGAATTCCAGAGACCAGAGGTGGCGAGCTTTCCAGAGCCTTTGGTGACCTGTAGCTCAAGGCGGTACAGCCCTGGCATACCTTTTCCGCTCAAGCCGATAGTGTGAATGAAACCAGGCTTGCTCTGGCCTTCAGGGATCAGCGTCCCGCCCCCCTGCTCCTTTACCGTTACGAAGTGCTCCTCCAGCGTTTCATTGTCGATGTAGCTGAAGTGGACATCGTAAAACTCCATGCCACCGATTTTCTTCAGCTGCTCCTTGACCCGACGGCGGACCTGCAAGGCGTACTCCAGGCACTGCCGCACGTCTTCCTTGGCGAACTGGTCATGGGGATAAAGCAGCTTGAGTAGCCCGGAAACGGTCTTGCGTACCGCGATCACGTCGCGCTGGTTGAGATTGTTGCCAAGCTTGAAGTACTTATCGATGGCATCGGCGAAGCTGCGCTTGCGCATCTCGCGGAAAAACTCTGCCAGGTAGTCGACGATCAGGCCGTACCTATTGGTGAAGTACTCCGGGCGCATCTTGGGGATCTCCCAGCCTGGGATGTAGGCATGGAAGCGGTCGAAGAAGGCCGAGTCGATCATCTGCTCCGGGAAGGGAGCCAGCAGGTGGCTTGTCTTCACCAGGGACTCGACGCTCTGGTTGATGTTGCCAACGAAAACCATCGAGGCCGAGGCCTCCATCTGCTCACGCCCCCGGCCAAAGGAGCCAGATGCCATGAAGTCCTTCATGATCTGGACGCCATCCTTGTCCTTGAAGTTGATACCGGCCACTTCATCGAAGGCAACGACATCCCACAGACCGACCAAGCCAATGCGCCGGCTGCTCATGTTGTAGAACAGGTTGGCTACCGTGGTCTGCCCGCCGGACACCAGCATGCTGTTGGGAGAGCACTCCTTGTAAATATGGCTCTTCCCGGTGCCACGCGGCCCCAACTCGCAGACGTTGTAGTTGTTCTCGACGAAGGGAACCATGCGAGCCAGCAAGTGCCACTGCACGGACTCGTCCAAGGTCGAGGGTTCCATGCCGATGGAGCGAATCAGAGCCTCACGCCACTGCTCAGTGGTCAGTGCCGCGCGGCCCGAGAAAAGCTCCTGCATGTTCATGTTCGGCATCTGGATCGGCTTGAGCAGCGTCACGCCGAAGGGAGAGCCGTTCTGGCCCTCCTCGTGGTAGTAGCTCAAGGTGGCAATTACCCAGATCCCGCCTACCAGCAGCTTCTCGTATTCCTTGACGATGCCGGCAGAAATCTCAGCATCCTTGATGCCCAAGTTACTGAAAGAGGCCTCGTAACGGTCTTTGCGCTCATTAAGCCGCACGGTTACCCGGTCGATCACCTTGTAGGTGCCGCGCTCGCGCACAAGAGATTTAACCTTCTCGGCCTCGTCAGGGCGCACATAGTTTTCGGCCAGCACGGTCTTGACGTTCTTCAGGCCCTGCTCGATGACCTCGGCGTCATCCGATGCGCAGTACATACCCAGCAGGTATTCGAGCACATAGACTGGGACGTTAGCCCCCTCTTTGATCAGCTTGGTCAGGTCTTTGCGCACCACGCGGCCGGCAAAGTGCTCATTGAGAAGCTGGTCCAGGTCTTTGTCCTGATAGGTGTCCATTGCGTGTCATGCTCTCAAAAAAAATCGTCGGTGAAGGCCAAATCGATGGTGACCCTGTAGCGCTCCAGCTCTGTATGGAGGTCTTTGTCACGGATGACCAGGAAGTAGTCCTTCTTGCGGTCGAAGTCACTGCCGAGCAGAGACAGCCGCACCTGCTTCATGCGTTCGCTCATCGAGTCAGTGGAGCAATCGAAGGTCACGACCTCCTCGCTGGATATCGGCTGCTCGCCCCCGAAAATGGCGACCGCCACGGTGACTGGCAGTACCTGTTCGCTAACCGACTCCGTCTGGATCAGATCGAAGCGCTGGATATTGGTCACCATCTTCAGCACCGACTTCGGTGAAATCACGCCCACCTTGCGCTTGGTGCGTTTCTCGGCTTTCTCGCCGCGCAGTTGGTTGACCGTCAGCACCGGTACAACAATCTCCTGGGGCATGGCACCGCCATGTACAAAGCGCGCACCGCCAACGAAGTGGAAGCGGTTCGCGCCTTTTGGAATCCAGAATTGGGTATCCGAGGTTGTACCAGCTGTCTGCCTAGTGGAGCCCTGCCATACATCTTTGGCTGCAGGCAGGGTGTGCCCGATGACGTAGCGTTTTTTGCTCTTGATGGCGTTCTCGGGCTTCTCAGCAAGCGAGGTGCGGTCAGCGACCTCCAGCTTGCTCTGCTGAAACAGAAAACCATGATCGGCGGTAATCAGCACTGTGCTGGTGTTGAAGTGCATGAGGATCTTGCGAGTCAGCTCAGTCAGTTCCTCAATGGCCACCTCCACATGGTGGAACGTGTCCAATTCGGACGGGCCGCCACTGTCGCTACGGTCATCGATGACGTTGTGATAGACGTAGACCAGTTGCTGATCTTTCAGTGCGTCTCGACCTTCATCCCGTGACCAAGCTTTGACCTGGTCGGCTGTCACTGCCATGCCATTGTGCTGAGCAAGGATCTTGTCGCGCTGCACTGTGCCGGCGGTGGATTGCCCATCTGCGAACACCGTATCGACGGCCCCTTCCCGATACTCCAGGGTGTTGTGTGGCAGTAGCGAGGCCATGCCCAATGTGGTGTAGCTGGGTAGCACGCCAAGCTGACTGGCGAGGTTTGCCTCGCTGTAGCGTTTTTCATTGATGCGGTCACGCAATTCAACCGCAGCCTCATAGCGGAAGGCGTCGCTGATGATCACCACCAGGCGCTTACTGCGGTTCTTCCCAAATTGTGGCTGCACCCAATGATCGAAGAAGTTCTGCTGGCTGGGTACTCCGGCGATCCTCCAGTGCTCCAGCCGTTGCTCGGCCTCTACCTTGTCGCCCCAGCTTCGGCCCAGTTGGTCGAGGTACCAGTAGGCGTAACATTGCTCGACGGCTTCATCGAGCTTCTTCAGCAGCTCTACATGCGCGCGCTGGGAAGCAGCAAAATAGTGGCGGTAAGTCCTGTCAAAACGATACAGCTCGCTTTCATAGGCCTTGTAGATTGCTTCGGTACTGGCAAAGTGGAATCCAGCGGCATACTGCTGACGCAGGCTGAACAGATCAATCGCCGCTGACAGTGCGGAGTAGAGCAGGCGGTACTTACGGCGGATCTCGTCGTCCTTGTGACGCGAGGCCCAGTAGTTATCCAAGCGCTCGGAAATGATCTTGGAGAACAGGCCGAGGTCGCGCGGATCCGACTCCGGGATGGCCTTACTCAGATCGACGATGATCTGCCGCTCGACGGCCTCGAAGGTGGCTACATTGGCCAGCGTTTCTAACGGAATCTCACCGACCTTCTGCCCGATATGCAGAGCCTCGGCGACCCAGCTGGAGATTTCGTCGTAAGCCTTGTAGTAACGCGAGCTATCTCTCCAGCGCGAAAGCAGCGCCCGAGAAGTCGCTCGGGCATTGGCAGACGGGATGGCAATCGCAGAAGCCCAGCTTGGGATGTCGCCGATGCTTTCGCAGAAGCCGGTGGCCAGCAAACGAATCAGGAAATGTCCGAAGCTGAACGGCTTTTCGCCATTGATTTCCTCGACACTGGCCGGGTAGCCAACTTCATCCCGCAGTGCCAAGAGCAACGCCGGCATCAGGCCGAATTTATACAGCTCATCGATAACCGGGGGATTCTGCTCCAGGCCCAGGTCATCACTTACCACTGCCCCTGCCATGGTGCAGAGCAGCGCCATGATGTCACTGGCATTGGCCCCCAACACCACGGATATCATCGCCAGATCCAACGCCTGTTCAGTGTCGCTTGGCTGGATCAATCGTTTCAGGCTGGCCAAGCGATTCTTGTTGCTGAGGAAGCGCTCACGGGCAGCAAGGTGCTCGCGCAAACTCTGCTGTTGTAGACCCAGGTCGTTGAAGATCAGCGAGACCTTATCCGCATAAAAACTGCGCGAGTACAGTTTGATATCCAGCAGCCAATCATCATTGGCATCCGGCTCGGCACAGGGGAAGTACAGTAGGTACTTCCCCTCGGCATCCTCAAGCTCCAGCTTGAGTTTGATGCCGAAGGTGGACTCGCCTTGCATGTTTAACACCTGAACATCGGGCAGATCGAGCTGCCCCAGTTCGCTTACAAAACTCTGCTCAGGGTCGTACCAGAAGACTATGCGGTGGTTCTCCGCGAAAAAAGCCTGCCGCAGGCCTTGGGTCAGTTGTTGCGTATCCATCAAATCAATCCTTGGTCGGCTGCGTCATAAGGGTGCGCATACCAGCGAATGCGTTTCCTTGATACTGGCTGACAGAGCTTTCACAGGGCCATGCCTTGTCTCTCGATTTCTCTGGCCAGAAATGGCGCACGGCGACGCAGATAGCCAAGCGAGATATCACCCTGGAAATAGTCGGTAGCGTAATCCTCACGTAACGTCAGGCAGTCCCGGTCGTTAAGCTTCAAACGGTCGATAGTGGCTTGCACACGGGTTTTGATTGCCGGATCCAGATCCGCGCTGGGAATCACCTGGTAGCCGACGAGCTCAATCTGGAACCAGTCATCGTCAATCTCGAATGGGTCGAGTACATCGCGATAATCGTTTTTCCGACTGTTCATCAACGAGCAGGCCAACCGATAGTTGCGCCACTCGTAGGCCTTTTGCCAAGACAGCGACTTGGGCAGCATATGGTCGACCGACGCAGCGCCGGTCACCGGCTCGATATAGACGCATACATAGCTGCAGATATGCCCATAGGCCGCTCTCAGCTCAGGAAGAGACTCGGTCCAGTAAGACGGGAATTTGTCGGCCGGAATCTGTTCACGGCTATTGGCTATCGCCTTTCGAGGGCGGCCTTTGCGCTTGGGCAAGCCTGACTCACCCGCCAGTTCGGCAATGGCCCTCAATCCCGGCTGCCTGACCTTTGCATCAAAATCCAGGGGTTCATCTGCCAGCTCTACCCGGATCATGCTTCGCCCATCCGCTGTTCGCGGAACTGGCTCCAGCGAATCCAGAAGGAATCCACGTCACTCAGACTGGCGCGCAGCTCGGCGTCAATTTGTTCCAACGCCTGTTTTTGTGGAGCTGTAAGCGGCTGCTGAGCAGCCACTGCTTCCCGCAAGAAGGCGCGGGCTTTTTCCAGAGCCTGTTCGGCGTCCACAGAAGCCGGCTCTTTCAGGTCAAACACTGACGAAGTCAGCCAGGCATTTACGCTACCTTTGCGTGAGTACGGGTAGAGAGCCGCTTTTACCTGCCCCTCGACCAGATCGAAGTCCCAGATACAATCTCGATCAAGGTCGAATTCCGGCTCGACCGAGGCCAGTACCAGCGGGGAATGGGTGGCAGCTAGCAACTGCACAGGCACATCACGGCTTCCTGTTAGCGCACGCATAACGTTCAACAAGGCGGGGACGATGCGGCGCTGCCATTGCGGATGCAGGTGGCACTCAATTTCGTCGATCAGGAAGATGATTTCCTTCGCCGGATTGACCCGATACTGCTTGCAGGCCAGTTGATGCTCGCGCCACGTCCAAACCAATAAATAAGCCAGGGCTGAAATACGCCGCATCCCGGCCGAAGCGTGAGTTAATGGCACGTCCTGGCCGTAAGGCATCCGGAGCGAGGGGATGTCTTTTACGCTAGAACCGACGCGCATAGGCTCGCCCGGCAGCAGCTTTTCCAGTCCAGAGGGTGAGAGGGCATCAAGTACTTTTGTTAGGTCATCGAAGGCCTCTTTGCGCCCCTCTTGCCACAGTACCCAGTCATTGATCAGGCCATTGCACAACTGCGTTTTACCATCACTGGAAAGCAGACCTTTCCACACTTCATCGGGGCTGAAATCGAAACTGCGTGGCCGGTCGGGTGTGACGGTGCCCTCTTTGTCCCCCTTCCAGTAGTTCCGGGCCGGATCCCAGACCGAGAAGCTACCGTCCACGCCGGCATAGATCACCACACCGGGAACGGCTGGCCGCCCCTGCTTGACCGACCATTGCTGGCTTTGATGGTCAAACTTACTTTTATAGGTAAACGGAGCGGCACTCCCGATGTAGGAGTAATCAATATTGGATTGCTCAGCATCGGAACGAGGAGCCGCCATCACACCCCTGGCCCAGGTACGAGTGAGCGACCACCAGGCAATATCCAAAACGAAACTCTTGCCCAGCCCGTTGTCGCCAGTCAGGAAGTTCAGTCGTGGCTTGAAATCAACGGCCAACCGCTCTGCGGGGCCGATGCCTTCTAGCTTGAGGCTGTTCAGCATTGGCGGTCTCCTCCTAAGGTCAGGCGCGATAGTTTACGCAACTACTGCGCAGAAAAAATCAGTTGAGCACTCACGCGACCTAAAAAATCGACTTAGTCAATATCGCAGACGAATCATATGCACTGCGGAGGGGTTGCAGCTCTTTAAATATAGAAACCGCCAAATCATCCATCTCCTTGCTTAAAATCGACAAAGCCTCCACCTTACCATCATTGTCAAAGATTTTACGGCTCTGATCTGGAACAGAAAGCGATGAGCGGTAATCTTTAGCTGCGAGCAAGAAAGCCAAATGAGCCCTTGTTTTCTCAACAAGAGAAAGTTTCATATAATAGGGCGCATAAAGGTTTTCGTTCATGTGGTACCCGATTGCAGCCAGATCATAGCTGCTAAGCTGTTTAACCACGTGCTTCTTGTAATTCGGCATATCTGCAATCATGTTCTTCATTAGCCGAATAACAGACTTTAAGTTTCCGCCATGCAAAGCATCACGATCATTAACCAATTTTATGTGAGTGAACGGAAAGTTTAGCAAGAACTCATCATCGCTCTTGTTATATATCTTCACGCCACGATCATGATCTTGGGAAGAGCTCTGATACTTGATAGTGTCAAACCAGATCGCTGGAACCACATCCACTTCCCTAGCCAGACTGCCGCCGCTCACGCAAATGCATTTACTGCTTGAGCAGTCGACATTTGCCTTGGGGAAGTTTACCGGAAGTATCCTCTCTGACTTTGCACGAACATCACGAATTATCTGCAAAAGACTTCTAGGGTCACTAGAAGGCAAATATCCGTTTGGCACAACCTTCGGAAGCTCCACATTCACCGGATTAGTCACAAGGATAAGCATGTCAACGTCGGAGTGACCTTTAATATGGATGTCTAAAGCAACCGATCCTTGAAGCCTTTTAGTGACACTTTCCCCTTCACTACTAAGGCTTTTGATCAAACTATCCGCAACCCGCTCACCCTCTCTGATAGAGACCTTAGTAGCCGCCTCATCAACCGCCGCCATAGCACCTATGGCGTACTTGACTCCTGCAGATTCGTTCAGCGTCTCAAAAAATTCCCTTTTCCGAACATCCCGCCCTGTCAGAATCGCTTGATTCGCAGCAAAAGAATCCATGGATTCAAATATCGCTCTCTCGCGGGAGCCTTGCCGACGCTCCTTGAGCGACTTCAGCCGATTTTCAAAGTCAATCATGCTGCTCTCCTTAATGACATCGTGCCAAAAGTTCTTCTGCCACCGCTATTAAAGTAGGAAGCACGAGCTGTAGACAGATCCTTATCTATTTCCACTTCACAATAACCCTTGTGAGAGTTAAGCTCATGGCTCTGCTCAAGTTCTGGCTCATTCCTGTAGCTGTAACTTAACAGCCATCCGCCAGTGGGGCCGTGGCGCTTAGAAAGTGTTGCGGTGTAACTCAGGCTTTGGCTGTTCTTGGTTTTAAGGTGGACGGATATTGCCTTCCAGTTTTGCTCAATTCCAATCTCCCCCTCCCAATCAAACCTTGTGCTGCCATCCTCATTCAACGTCTGACCTTTGAGAGTCCAAGTTCCGTTTAGGTCCGGGATCTCAAAGTAAGGGATTTTCCATGCCCACTTGTTGAAGGCCCAGTGCAGCGCAAAATAGATAGCGCCAGTTGTAATCGTGGCCCGAGTGAATGCATCAATTCCAGTGAGATTGGTTGTCCAAGCCAATAGCTGCGAGATGCCACCGGCAACCGCAATTGATGCAACACCAAGCCATCTGCCAACCATCGCTCGATCGTGACCAAAAACAGCGTAATCATGCATTGCACTTCCCCTCCATGACGGTGTTGCAGAGTCTGTCGACGCCTTAAGCGTCTGAAGATTTATCACCTGTTACAGCCTTCACCTCGGCCAACAAATCGCCAAACTTTCCGTAGTTCATCTTGACTCCGTCGTCCAGATCCAGACTGATGCGCTGGTCGGCGTAGTGACGTAGTTTTTCGTCGAAGGTGGCGAGTTCGGCTTGTTGGTTGTGCAGGGCTGCGAGCTCTTTTTCCAGACGTTTTTTCTCGGCGGTACTGGTACTGGCTTCGATGTCCTGCTCAAGCTTGTTGGCATAAGTGTTGAGCTTGGCGGTCAGCGGAATGACGTACTCGGTACGCATACGCGCCAAGGTCCCTTCGTGATAGCGATGCAGGTAGACCAGGCACTGGAAGGCTTTATGCTTGCCACTGCTGAACAGCCAGTAGATCGGGCGCTTCTTGTAGGTCTGTAGGTGGTCTTTGAAGAAGTTTTCACAGAGGTAGCGGCGCAGGGTGTCGCGGCTGGACTCGGCCTTTTTCGGCGAGAGGTTGTCGGCTAGAAAGCGCAGGTTGGCTTCGAGATCGGTCTTGTCCCAGGCCACCGAAACAAACTCGATCAGGCGATTGGCCGCATCGTCGGCAAACCACTCTTTATCGGTGAGCGGCAGAATGCCGTCGGCATCGGCCGGGAAGTTGGTGTAACGGCTGGGGTCAAAACCCTCGTTCCCGCTGTGAGCGTAGATCAGGCCAGGCTCATCCAGGCTATATCGGCCGAGCATGCAACCGATGGCATAGGAAACCAGCTCCTGCATGCTGTTTTCACGAAAGCGCGTCCACAGTTCGGCTTCGCTGAGCTTGCCGCCATAGCGGTAGGCGGGGTTGACCGTGAGGGTGATCTGCTCGATAGGCACATCGGGGGTAAGCTCGTCCGCCAGGCCATAGGCGTCGATAAAGAGGCGATTGTTCTCTTCTTCGAGGCGCTGCATCTCGGCGATGGTGGCGCGGCTCTGAGTTATCCAAGCGGTGTAGCTGGATTCGAGGGTAGACGTGGGCTCGGAGGCGGCCGCCAGGAGTGGGATGTATTGGAAGTCCCAGGAGCGTTCGTAGGCGTTCCAGTCACCCTTACCCAAGGAGATCAGTTCCCGTACATTTACTTCGATAGCAGGAAACTTGGACCTTTGCGCCAATGGCAATCCGAGCACGTCGTTGACTGTAGTGTTCACGGTTGGATTCATAGCCTTCAAATAGCTGTGGGCTATCGGACTATTTAAAAAACCCAAAACTACAGGGTCGCAGGAAAACGAACCTGGATAAATCGTTGGCGCACCTGAACTGTAGTGCGCGTTGGCCGCCTTAACTCTGAAACTCACTCTGGCTGAAGTGATCAGCCCCCAAGTAATCCCCTCCTTTCCCCAATATTTCTCTGGATATAGCCCTCCATGCGACTCGTAGGAGGCGGTTGCGTGCGGCGACCAGTCCACAACCTGAAGATCGTTTCCGACGAATTTTCGAAAGTCACCTCCATTAGCAAAAGGTGTCCAAACATACGAAAACCTGTCGACTTCCCACCAGAAGCGGAGGTATTTCTCATTGTCGTGGGTCTTGGTACGCCCCCCCGACTCAAACTCATCACCGATCCTTGGGCCGTCAAAGGGCTGAGCGTTGCGAATCCAATATGCGATCGGGCTGCCAGGGATTCTCGCGAACTCGTCTTGCGAAGTCTCATAAAACCATCCGCAATCTCTCTGCCTGATAGCCTGTAGTGTCTTGGGCCCTTGATTTTCAACTCCTGGAAAATCTGACAACCGAACAAAGGCTGACTTTTGTCCACTGATCTTTTTCTTCTGAAGGACAAAGGTACAAACATGCGCTTTCGCATCCGCGAATGCGTCATAGTGAAGCTGCACTAAGGAGTTGATCGTATGCTGACTAACTATTGCCTTCCGTAGTTGATCAAAGGTCGTGATGAACATCCAAACGAAGGAGGTCATCACCCCCGCGTATCCACTTTGATTTGCCAGGGTTAGCATCCGAGCAATGAACGCAGAGAAGAGATCCTTTTCGTTTCCACGATATGCGCTCCTCAGCCAATCCTTGAGAACAACCGGGAATGCCTTTGCAGCCATATACGGCGGATTCGCCACCACTGCATCGTACTGCGCCACAAGTACCTCAGCCTGCTGCACCAGTGGCTCCAAGTGCTTGAGCTCATCCGCCACAAACAGATCCTGGCTGGCAGCCTTACTGAGCTGTTTTAGCGCAGGCAGCTTCTTCGCCACGTCCTCCGGCACCTGAATCAGCGAACCAAAAGTCGCAGCATGCTCGAACAGCCGCTTCAACTCAGTTAGATCGCCTAGCTGCAACCCGTAGTCCGACAGCTTTACTCCGTTAGCCAATGCCTCCGCATCGAAGCCCGTGCTATTTTCCAGCGCCATCACATTGAGCTTTACCCCACGCTCAAACAGTCGCCGGTCATCGGCACGCCCCTTCATCATCAGGGCAAAGCCCGTCAGCTGCGCAGCACGTTCGTCAATATCGAGACCGAACAGATTCTTGTGCAGAATCAGCTGCGCCACATCACGCTGGCGGTAGCCGCGCTCAAGGTAGATGGCCTTGAACAGGTCATAAGCCTCGACCAGGATGTGCCCGGAGCCGCTGGCCGGGTCGATCAGGGTCAGTTCCTCGGGATTGAGGTTTTCGGGCGTGATGGCCGCGAGCTGCGCCTTGACCTCATCGGTCTGCTCGGCCGGCTCGATGTAGTACTCCATCTGCGCCTTGAGTGGCGAGTCGGGATAGGTTGCCAACCACTGCGCGCCCAGCGAGTTCTGGACCATGTACTTGACGATCCAGTTGGGCGTGAATAGCTGGGTTGCCGCCGGAATATCTGCCGACTTGACCACCTTGCCGATGACCTGATCCTTCTTCTCCGAGATGTAGAACTGGTAGAGCCAGCCGATGATCTCGATATTGGCCCAGTCTTCCTCCGGGATGGCGCTGACGAGCTCACGGATAAGCGAGTCGGTTTTGGTCAGGTTGTCCGGCAGCAGCAGTTCGGTGGAGTCATCCACTGCCTCGAAGAGAAAGGGCATGGCTTGATGCAGAGCATGGCACTGGGCTAGGAGCAGCTCGCGGTATAGTTCTTCGTCTTTGTTGCCGTCGAGCTTTAGCTCGGTAATCAGCTGTTTATCGAGCCCTGGCAGGTCGATTTCGAGGCAGTCTTCCAGAATTTGCGGCGTACCCGCGCTGCCATCGGCTGCACTGAGCACGCGACGGCCGTGGTCTAGGTAGTCCTTGAGTTCCATATAGCGGATGGCGCACAGACGGTTGAACCAGCTGTACGCAGCCTGCTCCATGGCCTGGGCAAAGCCCAGTTGCTCGACCTTTTTCACCAGCGCGGCGCGCGGGCGAATGATGCTGGCCGGAAACGCGCGGTCGCCGATCAGGGCCAGGTCGCCCTTCTGCTCTAACGGCTCGATTCCCATGCTGGGTATGCTGGATTCACGGATGCCAAACAGTGCAGCGCGCTTGGTCATCGCAGCGATAAAGGCCGTGCGCGCCTTGGGGGCGTAGTTTTTGACGTTATTGGTGTTCATATGGGCTTTCCCTAATTCTTTTTGAGCCGGCATTGACGCTGGGTTGCAGCCTGGAGGAGGCCCCCCCCTCCAGGCTGCGCAGAGTCAGCGGATACGAATTCGCTTGTCTTGCTTGATGGCGGTTTCCAGCTCGGCCTTGAGGGCGTCGATAAAGCGGTCGATATCGCTCTGGCTTTCCAGATACAGGCCGTTGCCGAGCTTGTTGAATACGCTGGTGGCGGCCACCTCGACCACCGGCTTGGGCGGTGATACCGGTTTAGGTGTTGGTGTTAAGGAAGGCGCTCTGTCTTCCTTGACGCCACTGGCCGAATTGGCGGCATGCGCGGCCTTAATCTGCTCCTGCTGGAGTTTTTGCTGGCGTTCGGCTTCGGCCTGGATAGCGCGCTCCAACTCGAACACACCGTCGTGCAGGCGCTCGTCGGCGGTCTGAGTTTGCAGCAGGTAGATATTGGCGATGCTGGTTTCGGTCTCCAGATCCGCCTTGACCAACTGAAGCGGGCGCAGCAGGCGGTTGCTCAGTTCCGCAGTTTCGAGACCGCTCTTAGCGATTTCAGCCCGCAGTTGGGCAATCTTCTCGTCGACACGGGTCAGGGCATGCTCACGCTTCTCAGTGAGGATCGCAGCATTGATCGCCTCCACCGCTTCCACCAGGCCGGCCACTTTGTGCAGCTGGCTGTAGGGTGCGGCGTTCTGCTCGATGGCTTGCAGCTCAAGCAGTGCCGTGCGGGCCTTATCATCCTTTTCCAAGGCAGGTTTGTTCTTGTCGAAGCGACGCAGGGCCTGCTGCAACTGCTGCCAGGTATGTAGCTGATTGGTGAAGAACTCATGGAGGTCGCGGTAGTCCTCCTCCAGATCGAGGTAGTCGTTCTTGTTGTCGACCACGGCCTTGAAGAAGTCAACGCTGTCGGTGTTGCTCAAGAGGCGCTGCAAACTGAGCAGAGCCTGCTCGATCACTTCTTTGCCGGGGAAGCGACCAACATCGGTCTTGCTCTTGTAGCTCTTGAGGTTGCCCAGCCAGGTCTCGAAATGGCCACGGTAATACTCGAACAACTCCTTCTCGCCGGCAGGGCCGAGGGCGTTGAACAAGTCCTGACTAAGATTGCGCACCTGCTTGAGCAGCACTTCATCGGTCTGGCGCTTTTTTTGCACCGAGATTTCCCGGCGCTTGCGGCTGTTGCTCAGGTAGTCGAAGGCATCCGGCAGCGGCAGGCTGGGGCCGGCGGCATGGAAAGAAATGCGACTGGTCGCTGCCAGGCGGCCAAGGATCAGCAGGATCTCGCCATCCGGCCAGCCATAGGGCCGCTTGCTGAAGCGCTCGATGATGTCCGCCACCAGCAAGCGGTCATTGCCGGAGGCGCGCAGGGTGATGAACTGTTCGACCTCCTTGATCGCCTGTGGATTACCTTCCTCGCCGTCGAGGGTCAGGCCCAGTTGACCAATGTCGTCGGTGTGTAGGATGGCATGGAGCTCGCGCTCGGGCTCCTGCTGCAGCACCTTCAGGTAACCCAGCTTGGTGTAGGTGTTCTCCAGCAGGTATTGGCAGGCCTCGTCGAACTTGCTCTGGAAGTTGCTGCTGGACAGTTTGAGGTGCTGGCCCAGTGCGTAAACCTCGGCGCGCTCGATCAGCTCTTCGAGCATCAGGCGCAGGCGCTTCTTGCGCTCCTGATTCTCCCGGCCACGGTCGGCGAGAATTTTGCTTAGTTCGGGCTGGCTGCCGTCGTCGTTGAGGCGGATGAACTTGTTGGTCTTCAGCCAGGTGCGCAGTTCAGTGAAGAACTCCTTGTTGTCCGGCAACTTGAGCAGCGCCATGCCGGCGGGCGCTTCGTTGCTCTTGTTGATGCAGCCGGCTTCACCGTGAAGGGCGTAATCCAGATCCAGTGGCGAGATCACCTCGAAGCGCAGGTCATGCTCATAGCGGCCTTCCAGGCTGTGGCCATCGAGGTAGCGGCCGATGCTGTAGTCGGTCTTGTTGATGCTGTAGCGGAACTTGTTCTTGTCCTTGAGCAGGTCCTTGTAGATCAGATCGGCGAGAGCCTTGTTCTCATCGGACGAGGCAATTTCGGTGGCCTTGATCTTGCGGGTGATATCGCGCTCCTCGTTGGTGAGGAAGACGAAATCTTCGCCATTGCGGGTGATCAGGCTCTCTTTCTCCAGGCGCTGCAGGGTTTCTTCGATGCGGCGGCGCAGGGCAAGTTTGTCTTCGTCGACTTGCTCGATGGACAGGGTGACGAGGTTGTCCAGCGTGCCCTTGATCAGATCGACATAGCGAATCATGAACAGGGTACGCAGGATCTGTACGTCGAAGGCATCGAGCACGGCGCTTTCGCCGGCCTGGTCGATGGTGCGCTTGACGGCTGTGTCGAGGAAGCCTTCCACCGCACGATAGAAACTGTGCAGGGGCACCAAAGCACCAATGTCTTTGTTGGCAATCGACAGGGCCGCCATCTGGAAGGCATCGAGCATAGAGCGCTCACCGTAGGCCAGATGCGCGCCAGTGGCACCGACCTTGCGGATTTCCTCGAAGACCTTCTGCACCAGTTGGAAGTGGTACGGCGCAAAGGGGTAGTTGTTGATGAAGCTCTCCGGACCGTCGTAATTACGCAGCGTCGGACCGGAGCGGTCGAAGGTAATCTGGTTGCGCAGGATGTCGCCCTTCTGCCCCCACAGAGCGCGCAGCTCGGCTTCGGCCTCCGCTGTTTTGCGCAGCAGGCGCTTCTGGATCACTTCGTCGGTGTTGGAGCTGGACAGCGACAGGCGTGTTTTGAAGCGCCCGGCAATCTTGGAGAAATCGTTGGCCTTGGAGGCCGAGAGCTCACCGAGCACCGCATCCATGTCGGCCTGGGAGGTGACGATGATCCATGCGCGGCCCTTGCAGATGGTGCCGAGGTTTTCGGTGATGGTCTGCAGAGTCAGCATCAGACGGGTATCGCTGCCGATGAACTGGCCGACCTCGTCCACCAGGAACAGGACACGGTGCTTGGCCGGCTTGGCATCGAGATACTCGCGCACCCAGTGGCAGAAGTTCTCGACCGAGACGCTGAAAGTCTGCTCGGACTCCTCGAACCACTTGTGTGCTGCCTCGGCGGACAGAGCCAATACCTGCGCCAGGGCTTGTTCGATATCGTCCTGATAGAACTGGTAGCCGTCGCGCTCTTCGGCCCAGACCAGACCGGTAGATTCGTTGAAGGCCTCAACAAAGCGCTCGTATACCCCGCGCTGGGTCAGGTGGCGCTCCATGTGTGCGATGTGTGGGTGGTCGCCGCTGAATCCCTGATGCTCGTTGAAAACGCGCAGGAAGACATTAAGGATCGGATTGCCAGCGTCGTTGGAACTCGCCTTGCTGTCGATGTTGAACAAGATGACATCGGCGCTATTGGCGACCGCCTTGTCGATATCTGCGCGAATCATCGCATCGCGCAGCTTGTTGGCATCGAAGAAGGAAACAGCGTTGCGAGTGTTACCCTGGGCATCCCGAGCCCTGATGTTAGCCAGCAGGTAGGACAGGGTTTTCAGGAAGTGCGACTTACCCGAGCCGAAGAAGCCGCTGATCCAGACGCCTACGCGGTTGGCAATGGAGGGATCCGTCAGGTCGGTGCCATAGGACTCGAAGAAGCTGCGAAAGTGTTTTTCCAGCTCGTTGGTAACCACATACTCGTCGAGCTCCTGGTACACGGTGGCGTCGTCAGACTGGTCCGCTTTGACCACACCATTGATGGGGCGGTCGAGCTCCTTGGAGAAGATGTCTTTAATGCTCACGGCAATCGTCCTTATTGATCAGGGCACCAGCTTGAACGCACGGTAGTAGTTGTTGCTGGGGATACGGTTGAATAGGGACAGTGACTGCCCTGAGTAATGGCCGGGGTAGAACAGCACCAAAGGCTTGTGCCCCAGCAGCGCGTGCAATTTGTTGAGCAGGTTGTGGGCTCGTAGGACGGGCCAAACAGAGCCCACGCCTGAAATCAGGACGACATCGCGCTCGGCAGCGCCGCTGTGCTCCATCAGGAAGGGAGCAAACTTATCCATGTGCAGAGGCCCGGAAAGCGCCTTGAGCAACGCATGGTCGCCCTTGGTCTGCTGCATCAGGATGGCCTTGTCGGTGAAGCTGCGCTGATCCAGATATTCACGCATGGCCTGCAGCAGATTGATATGGGCAACCTTGAGATGACTGTGCTTCTTGGCCAAGAGCCCCTCTAGGAAGCACAGGTACTCGCGGACCTGAAGCTCATCCTCGGGGTCATAGTCGAAGATCCAGAAGCCGATCTCGTTGCCGAGGCCCTGGCTTTTGAGAAATTCCTCTGTGAGGATTTTTTCCGGGATCTGATTCAGCCGATCCTGTAGCTGCTGATTCATCACTGACTCCTTGATTCCGCGCCTACTGCGCAGCGGCGCTGGATACTTCCAGGCAGGCCTTGATTCGTTGTCGGTAGCTGTCGTCCAGCAATGCGCGGGCCTCTGGCCGGATCTTTAGGTTTTGCAATCTCATGCTGCGCGTACTTTCCAGCAGACCGACTTCAGCCAGCATGCGGTAGACGACCTGAGCCATCTTCTTGCGACTCGATTCAGTCCAGGTCGTGATGGCTGGATCTCGATGACTGCGCTCATCCAGGAATTCGCTCCAGTGGTAGGGCTCAAGCACCCCAGCGCGGGTAACAAAAGCATCCCGGACGACGGTTTCAATGAATTCGACGAGGAGAAGATTGCGCTCCAGGGCTGAACAGAACACCACTTGAGTGGCGAGCTCATCGTCGCCATCGCGAATGGCACGCCAGAAGGCGGCGTCCAACCGCTCCAAACGCTTGCGCAGGGCTTGAGCAACACGCTTGGCCGAAGCGGAGGTGCGTTTTTGAAGCCGATTCTCTTGCTGGATGACCTCGTACCAGTGATCGGCGCTGGCGTTCTGCAGCAGCAGGTCGGCCACAATGCGAGACTCTCGAACCTGCAGCGAGCCGCCTATCAGGTCGGAGTCATAACTGAAAGTCTGCACGCTCACCCCTGGCCTCCACCAAAGAGGAGAGGTTCAAGCCTTCTGCGATCCGTTGGTAACAGTTGCAGCGGATGCTCCCTAACGCGGGAAGCGTCGTCCTCGGTGATTGCTGCCTGAAAGCGCTGCAGGGTGTAGTGGGCCAGAGCTTTACGCACGGTCAACTGTAAGCGCCCTTCCGGCATGGCGAAGTCGCGCTCGACCAAGGCTTTCTGAGAGTCGCTGAGTAGCAGATTGGGAATCAGCGTTAGAGAAATCTTCTCTTGCCAAAGGCAGTCGCTTTCCGCCTTAGGTGCCTCTTCATCACAAGGCTTGGGCGTGCGATCAATGCGCGACAGAAGAAAATCGCGAAAGTCCTCCCGCTTGTGACACCAGGCCCGTACATGCCAGCGAAAGCCCGTGTAAACCAAGGTATGGGGAGAGATGACTCGCTCGTGTGGTGCCGGGTTGCTCATTGAGGCATAGAGGACTCTGAGACTAGTTCCCGCACGGCAAGCCCTGACTACCTCGCGCACAACCTCCGGTCGAATTGCACGGTCGGGCAACTGGACAGTGGCAACCCCTGGATGAGACTCCAGCACTTGAGCCATCGGCTGCCCGCCCTGACTCACGAGCATTTCGAGATACTCATTGACGTGCCCAGCTGTGAGCACCGGCTGGAAGCCTGCAGCCGGAACATAGCCTTTGACTGCGGGGTTATGAACCAGCGCCCCTTCGTTGAACTCCGTGTTGTACCGATTGATATCCGAGGAAGCCTGCTGCCGAGTAATACCAAACCACTCGACTAACTGAGTAGTGATCAGGCGCCCCTCCCAGAAGGCGATCAGCTCAATGGCGCGCAGGCGGAGAAGGACTTCGTGTTTGAGATTGAGCATCCGCAAGGCCTGACCAGGATTCGAATCCGATACTGCCCGAGCGGAAGGGCACTGTAAATAGACTTACTGTAAGATTTTTTACCATAATTAAAAAGAAGGTTCCCAGCGCAAGGCTCAGCATTGAATGCCGGTTGCAGGATCTTCCTAAGCGAGTCGAAACGGCTCTGAATTTGGCATCCGAAGCAGCATCAGGCGTGCCGTATCACTTGCTTAAATCCTGCGATCAGACCGAAGAGCCGCAGATATCTATGAAGCCCCGTACGGGCTGAGCTACTTCGACTTGAGCTATGGGCTGATGCTCGGCAGTGTAGAGTTGGAGCGCCTGCATCTAGGTCTGCGCAGTGCATTGCTGCTGATTTTCTACATACTGGTCGACAGGGAACGTGTTCCCATCCTTCCTGACCAGCCCGAAGAGGGGATCGTCGCGCCTGTCATAAGTCAGTCTCTCTGATGCAAAGTTATTCTTGATTGCACAGCAAATTTTTAAGTTAAGGATAGATGAGGTATTGATGACGGAATACGCTGAGTTTGAGATCCAACAAGCGCTGTACTACGTATGTTCCGCAGAGAATCCTAAGGAGGCACTGGAACGCTTTCAGGATCATGTTGAGCTGCTAGGTGAATGGCGCATCATGTACGCGGCGGCTGAAGTCGGTGGGCCCTTTGGCTTGGTTCGGGAGCAGTTTTCCAAAAAAGGTTTCGTTTCGACCATGTTGCGCGGTAGGTCCGTTTGGATTCTGGACAAAACCTTCGCCTTGTCCAAAACACAGGTGAAATACGTGCTGGGTGGCTCGCTTTTTCTGGATTCGAATGCGGCCAGCTACATTCGCAAATTGTCGTATGCGGAGCGTATTTCTCCTGAACTCGACGCTGTGCGCGCGGACCTACAACGGACGTTCTCTGTGGATGATCTCGCGAGGCTGAATTCATACATATACCTGTGTGAAGCACAGAAATCATGGACACCCGAAACCCGTCAGTTTTGCAAAGAAACGGTTGCTGCTGTGCACGCGCTATCGTTCGATAAAGCCCCATTGAGTGAGGGTTGGGGAGAGCGGTTCCGCACTCTTTACCAAGAACGTGCCGAGGCGTTCGCCGAGGAATTTATCGACGGGTTTTCGCGCAGCCTGGAGGCCGGGTTGAGCGTCGCCATTGCCCAGCAAGCTGCGGCCGCCGAATGCATGATTCTTCGTGCCAAAATTATCGAGTGCACCTCTTCTGCGTCACCGGAGGCGAAAATGGAGGCGCTACTCAACTTCATGCACGATGAACTGCGTATCTTCATGCTGCGTGAGCTAATTGTATGTGCCGATATTCTCTTTCATACCAAGAAAACAAAGCTTTCCGAGAAGCTGAACTCTGTGCTGGACAAGAAAGACCCACTCCGCATCATCAATAACTGCGCCTGGGACTTATACATACTAAGGCTCATCGAGTCGATATCTAATCCTCAGAACTTAGATGGTGTAGATTTCTGCCTGGATCATTTGATCACCTTTGATGAGGATTTGGTGGATGTTATTTGCCTGACTGAATTGCGCGCAGTGGCGGTTCATCTCGCCTCACATCGAGCCTATCCATTCTTTAATAATGAGTTGACTGGCTGGCTGACTGGCTTGATCGGGCACAAGCGTATGGCGAGTTTTTCAGGGAACTTGCAGGAAGTAGCTTTTAACCAGCGCGCGGATCTTAGAAGCTTGGAGAACGTGCAGAGAATTCTGGCGGAGGATCGTCTTCGGTTACTGCAGCTGGCAAAAAGGTAGGTGATGGTTTGTCTGACGGCGGCATTCTAAGGATGATCTGAAGTTGTCACTGGCAACTGTGGGTTGTGGCAGCCTGTCACGAGCGCCTGGAGCCGACCCGACGCTGGCGGTGGCCACAGGCAGAAATGGCCAAAAGCGGAAACTATCCCGCCCCTATGAAGTTTTGGCACTTCCCAGATACCTTGAAGACAGAGCACTTCCAACGTCAACGCTGACGGGGAGAGGTCGGGGGTGGGCAATACTTGACAGCAAAATGCTATCACCAACATTCTAAATACATTAGCGTAATGACTATGCACATAGCCTAATGACGACCGATCCCACGCGTACGGCAGGATGGCGTAGCACAAGGATGTAAACAAACTATGAGCGATGAACTGCGCTTCCAGGTTGACTCTCGAATCGCAACCCTGCTGAGTCAGGAATACTCGTCTACTGAAAAAGCACTAAAGGAATTGGTCGACAATGCCTGGGATGCTGACGCTGAGCAGGTTTCAATCACTCTACCGTCACCTATGAGCGATGCCCCCATCATCATCAAAGATGATGGAACCGGCATGACACCTCAGGAGCTGAGCAGCCATTACCTAAAAATCGCCTCGGATCGCAGAGTCAGACGCGGAGAGCGCACAGCTGGCAAGCAGCGACCCATTAAGGGGCGCAAAGGTGTCGGCAAATTTGCAGGCCTGATGGCAGCGTCGACAATGAAGCTAGAAACCCAAGCACGCGGGATCAAGGTCAGATTCACCGTGAGTCTTGCCGATCTGGAGCAAGTAGCGGATATCGAACACTTACCCATCTACCCGACAGTAGAGTCCTGCCCTTCCGACCAGCACGGCACCACCATTACCCTATCGTCCTTACACCAAGGTCTGGTGTATCCAGACGCAAACCGACTTCGCCAGATCCTGATCCAGGAATATGGTCGGCAGAAAGACTTCAGCATCATCATTGATGGAAAATCATTAGCCATTGATGACCTAGACGGCACCTACACCGAAGACACGACCAGCCTACCTGACGCAGGCGAAATAGCACTTCGCTTCTCAATCAGCAGTGGAAAAACTGGTCTACGCGAGCCCGGCATCACCCTGATGGTCGATGGCAAGTCTGTTGGTAAGCCCAGCTTTTTTGGGCTGGATCAATGCGATGACTTCCCTCCTAAACTACTGAGAAAAATGTACGGAGAGATCGAGGTTGATGGCCTAAGCGAGTACGTCACAGCAGGTTGGGACTCGGTGGTAGAGAACAGCGAAGGGTTCCAACAAGTCACACGATATGTACAAGAGAAATTGAGAACCGCATTCACCGAAACCCATGGAATGGACATCCGTATGGCTCATGCTCGCCTTCAAAAGGCGGTCCATGAGCGCCTAGCCGCGATGCCCGAGTTCAAACGCGACTATGCAGATCGCGCAATAAAAAAGGTTTTGGAAAAGTACTACGACGAGCCGTCCAGCAAAGTCGAACCCATTGTGTTTGTTGTACTGGAGGCTCTAGAGCGCTCCGACTACCGTACCGTTGTAGAGCACCTGGCCGATGCTCAGCGGCGCGACGTGGCAGCACTCGCCGAATCCCTGAACGACTTTGGCTTAGCCGATATGGCCTTTCTGGTCGAACAAGCCACTGCTCGTTCCACATTCCTAGATCATCTTGAACAACTGGCAAAGGCCTCTGGCACGCTCGAAGCGACGATGCACAAGGCAATTGAGCACAACCTATGGATTTTCGGCCCAGAGTACTCGCTATTCAGTTCAAATCAGACATTGCAGCGGCAAGTTGAGGATTTCCTTGCTCAGAAATATCGAGGCAAGCTAGCCAGCAAACGCCCAGACCTGTTGCTGAACGAAAATCTCAACGGCCAGTACTTGTTAATTGAGTTCAAGAGGCCGTCCCACTCGCTGAACCTCATGGATTATCAGCAGGCGACTGGTTACAGGCACGACTTCTTGAAGTACGTCAGCAAGCCAATCAAGGTTTTACTCATCGGCGGTAAGCGTTCCGCCGACTATCCTTCGCAAAATCTGGAAGCCGACGTGTCCACAATGCTATTTATTGACATCATCTCCGCCGCACGCAGACAGTTGCAGTGGCTGCTGCGGACACAAATAAAGTGATGAATGATTGAGGGCTGCACAGATAACTAGGCTCGCATAGAGCAACTGAAAAGTCACTCTCATCAGAACCTGATGAGATACCTCTCCAGTGCTATCGGAGCAAGTACGACAGTGGCTCTGGGCATCTATTCCGTTGCACGGAGACTTCAGAGCATCTGACGCCTAGCTGAAGGAGTGTCATGCCCCTCGAAAAAGCGGGGGCTGTTCAGCTCAGATTTATGCTAGCCTGCAAGCGCTTCGGGTGTAGACCCGGAGGTGCATCACAAGCTGTCAAGCCCCAAGGCGGCATCCCAGGTGTAACAACCCAGGTTGACCAGCAATGCGGCCAGCAGCCCTCGGATACTTCTCTTCATAGGTACTCCGTAAGCGTCCGCCCTGCACCCACTGCCGACCGAAGCTTTGAATAGCCACAATGGTGCCCACCATTTTTAGTGGACACCATTGTGGATACGCTC
>MTEV01012390.1_pt1 | contig 24709 bp, 14 predicted proteins | sample 1042711 | NCBI WGS metagenome assembly MTEV01 (sample SAMN06185812, study PRJNA358809) | soil metagenome | isolation source: soil bioaugmentation with soil previously exposed to atrazine | place: India | collected 2015-05-23 | reverse complement strand
GCGCCGACTTCCTCAAGCGCCTGCTGCCGGACGCCACCGTGGCCATCAGCGACCCGAGCTGGGAAAACCACCGCGCCCTGTTCGAATCCGCCGGCTTCCCGGTGCACAACTACCGCTACTACGACCCGTTCAGCAACGGCGTGAACCGCGGCGGCATGCTCGAAGACCTGCGTAACCTGCCGGCCCGTTCCATCGTCGTGCTGCACGCCTGCTGCCACAACCCGACCGGCGTCGACCTGCAATTGGAAGACTGGAAGGCCGTGCTGGACGTGCTGCGCGAGCGCGAGCACGTACCCTTCCTCGACATCGCCTACCAGGGCTTCGGTGACGGCATCGACCAGGACGCCGAAGCCGTGCGCCTGTTCGCCGAGTCGGGCCTGGAGTTCTTCGTATCCAGCTCCTTCTCCAAATCGTTCTCGCTCTACGGCGAGCGCGTCGGCGCCCTGTCTCTGGTCACCAGCAGCCGTGAAGAGTCGACTCGCGTCCTGTCGCAGCTCAAACGCGTGATCCGTACCAACTACTCCAACCCACCTACCCACGGCGCTACCGTGGTCGCCAGCGTGCTCAACAGCCCGGAACTGCGTGCCATGTGGGAAGCCGAACTGGGCGAAATGCGCGACCGCATCCGCAGCATGCGCCTGGCCATGGTCGAACAACTGTCCGCATTGGGCGCCAAGCGCGACTTCGGCTTCGTCGCGCAGCAGCGCGGCATGTTCTCCTACTCCGGCCTCACCGTAGAGCAGGTTGAACGTCTCAAGGAAGAGTTCGGCATCTACGCCGTCGGCACCGGCCGCATCTGCGTCGCAGCGCTGAACAACAGCAACCTGGATAGCGTCACCCGCGCCATCCACGCTGTGCTGTAAGTCTTGACGATAAACAAAAACGCCGGCCCATAAGCCGGCGTTTTTGTACGCATCAAATAACTGTAGGAGCGGCGCCCCGCCGCGAAGCATCCTCCGGAACACCGCAAACCAACAGCTTCGCCCCGGGGCGGGGCTCCTACGCAAGCACCACAGGCACCGCCTCCCCTGTAGGAGCCGCGCCTCGCGGCGAATCGCAAGAACACTGCACAACCAAACGCTTCGCCCCGGGGCGGGGCTCCTACACCAATACCCAGGCAGCGGTATTGCGCGTCAGCCGCACTCTACCACCGCTTTCACGGCTAAAGCCTCGCCCACCAAACCAAGCACGTCGCGGCCAGATAGAAGTCACCGCAAAGTGTTGACTTCTCTTTTTTAATCAGTAACATACGCGTCGTTGTTCCGCGATAGCTCAGTCGGTAGAGCAAATGACTGTTAATCATTGGGTCCCTGGTTCGAGTCCAGGTCGCGGAGCCAAATTTAAGAACCCAGCCTAACCGCTGGGTTTTTTATTGCCTGCGCCAACTCTCACCAGGGACTGCGTCCCAAGTTATTCGCTTCGCTCACCCCTTCGGGGCCGCGCTGAAGCGCGTTCAGCTTCGCTGTCGAGTCCAGGTCGCGGAGCCAAATTCAAAAGCCCAGCCTCGTGCTGGGCTTTTTATTACCAGGGATCATGTCCCAGGCCATTCATCTCCCTGCAGGAGAGCATCGCACCTGTAGGAGCCCCGCGGCGAATCGAAAGAACAAAGCCTCGCCCCGAGGCGGGGCTCCTACAAAACGCAAATCGCGTACCCCAGCACCCTCCCCTACAAAAACGAAAAAGGCCGGTCAAAAGACCGGCCCAGACTACAACGCCGCCAGGCGTCAGTTAACACTCAACTTGTCGCGGTTCTTCTCCAGCGTCGCCTCGCCGATACCTTTCACCTCCAACAACTCATCGACCGAGGCGAAATTACCGTGCTCCTCCCGATAAGCCACAATCGCCTGCGCCTTGGTAGCACCAATCCCCACCAACTCACTCTGCAACGTTGCAGCATCCGCGGTATTGAGATTGACCACGGCAACCTGCGCTACTTGCACGGCAGCCGGTTTGGCACTTGCGGTTTTTGGGGTTTCAGCTGCGGCGGCAGCCAGAGAGAAGGAAGCGAGAACAGCGAACAGAAGGGAAGATAGACCGAGTTTTTGCATGATATGCATCCTTGTCGTAAGTTGATCCATGTGGAGCGTCTAAGCTCCACCATTGAAGTTAGACGCTCTTGTCGGACTGTCAAATCAAGGATCTAAACGCTGACGCATATGAATCCAGTCGACAATGTCCCCCTCCGGGCGATAGCCACTGACCGTCTCCCGAAGTAACTGTCGCACTCGGTCATAATCATCACTCTCCAACGCCCCGAGCAGCTCCCTCAAGACACGCTTGTAGACATCCCAAGAGAGCATTTCTTCATTGGCTCGCATGATCATGGGATGCTGTGTCTCACTGACGTCATTACCAATCAACAGCTCTTCATACAGCTTTTCGCCTGGTCGCAACCCGGTGAACTCGATTGAGATATCACCATGTGGATTGCGCTCAGAACGCACACTCAGGCCACTCAAATGGATCATCTTCTCGGCCAAATCGAGGATCTTGACTGGCGGCCCCATATCTAGAACGAACACATCGCCGCCCTGGCCTAACGATCCAGCCTGAATCACCAATTGCGCTGCTTCCGGGATAGTCATGAAGTAGCGAGTGATGTTGGGGTGGGTGACGGTAAGCGGCCCACCGCGCCGAATCTGCTCATGAAATCTCGGAATTACTGAGCCAGACGATCCCAACACGTTACCGAAGCGCACCATATTGAAACGCGTTTTATTGACGCGATGAATACTATCTTCACCAAATAAAACGGGGGCCGACTCATGACTCAATGCCTGCAAAATCATCTCGGCAAGACGCTTGCTACTCCCCATCACATTGGTAGGTCGGACCGCCTTGTCAGTTGAAATAAGCACGAAATGCTCAACACCTGCCTGAATCGCAGACTGGGCGACATTTAACGTCCCTACCACATTGTTAAGTACGCCCTCGGCAATGTTGTGCTCAACTATAGGCACATGCTTATAGGCCGCAGCGTGGTACACAGTATTAACATGCCAAGTCTGCATAACATCCAGCAGCCAAGCTGCGTGACGCACAGACCCCAAAATGGGAACTAGCTGCAAGGGCAGGTATTCGCGCTGAATGCGTTCCTCCAACTCGGCGTGAATGCTGTAAAGGTTGTATTCCGAGTGATCGAACAGCACCAGCACCCTTGGAGCACTTGCAACGATCTGCCGGCACAACTCAGAACCGATAGAACCACCAGCACCAGTGACCATCACCACCTGATCTTTGATGCAGCGCTCCAGCAATGCCTGGTTTGGCGGTACCGGGTCTCGTCCCAGCAAATCGGCAATATCGACCTCCTGCAAATCGTCGACCTTTACCCGTCCACTAGCCAAATCCATAAAACCAGGCACTGTCCGAACATGTAGCGGAAACCCCTCCAGACATTCAAGGATTTCACGGCGCCGAGCCCGCGACAGAGAGGGCACCGCTAGTAGAATTTCCTGCGCCCCGGTCTCTTCGATCATCTGCTGGATGTGTTTGGGCTTGTAGACCTGGAGGCCAGCGATGATTCGCGTGGCAATGTTGTCGTCGTCATCGACGAACGCCACCGGCTGCATGGAACGCCCCATGCGCAGGGCGGCAACCAGCTGATTACCGGCCGCGCCGGCACCGTAGACCGCCACCTTGGGCAACGACCCCGCACGACTGACATTCACGAACGGCATCTGCCGCGCCGCCACATACCAGTCGCCCATGAAGTACTGACGCATCAGCAAGCGCAGCCCGCCGATCATGAACAGGCTCAGCCACCAGTAGTTGAACACCAGCGAACGCGGCACCAGCGCTGGCGGCTCGCGATACCAGTAGACGGCCAGCGCCAGCGTCAGGGCAGAGAGCGTGACCGCCTTGAAAATCGCCAGCAGCGCATCGTTGCCGAAATAGCGCATCACCGCGCGGTACATACCCAAGCGGATAAAGCAGGGAATGGCGATCAACGGCGCCGCGGCGAACAGCCAGAGGTGATCGCCCCAGGGCTCGATACGCTTGTCGAAACCCAGGCGCACCACGAATGCCAGCCACAGCGCCAGCCAGACCAGGCCGATATCCACCGTAACCTGCAGCAGGCGCTTGTAGCGCCGTGGCAACTTGACCAGCCTCTTGCGCAGCTTATCCGTCATCCGTTCCTCTTGATCGTCCAGTGGCGAGCCATCGACCTCATATCGACCCGCATAACTCGAATAACGCCGAAACTCCGCATACGCTCCCGATAAACGGCGCCAGGGCTATTCCGCCGCTCCCGCCTCGAAGCGCCATGCCAACCACGCCAAGGGACTATAGGCCAGAAGCAATCCCACAGCGCCATCCAAATAACCCAGCGCCACGCCAGCGGCCAGAGGCAACAGCCAGAGCAGATTCAGCAGCGCCACCGCCAGCGTCACCGGCAGATGCCGTCGAAAACGGCGCGAAGCGAACTGGTAAGCATGACTGCGGTGCGCCTCGTAGACCCGCTCGCGCCTCAGCAGGCGGTGCAGCAGAGTCCAGGTCGCATCCACCACGAACACGCCGAGCAGGATCAGCCAGGCCCACAACAACTCGCTCGCCACCCACGCCGCCTGCACCGCGAGAGCGCCCAGCATCAAACCGAGAAAGCCACTGCCGGCATCCCCCATGAAGATCCGCGCCGGCGGGAAGTTCCAGTACAGAAAGCCCAATGCCGCCAGCCCCAGCGCCAACGGCGTCCAAGCCAGGGCCTGATGGCCGAGCAGCCCATAGAGCAACGCGCCCCCGAGGCACACGCAGATGGCCTCGACCGCCGCGATACCGTCTATGCCATCCATGAAGTTATAGAGGTTGAGCAACCATACCAGGCCGACCAGCGCCAGCCCATGACCCAGCCAGCCCAGCTCCAGCGGCACATCGGCCACCCGCAACGGCGGCAAACCGCCCAGCCACGCCAACACCCAGGCTGCCGCGATGAAATGCCCGAGCAAACGCCAGCGCGCCGCGACATGGCCGTGATCGTCGAGAAAACCCAGCGCCGCCACCCAGGCGCCGCCACCCAGCAGCGCCCACATCGCCGGCCATGGCAGCACCTCCTCCACGGCCAATATGGGCAATACCGCGAGAAACGCCAGGACAATGGCCAGTCCGCCACCGCGCGGGGTAGGCACCGCATGCGAGCTGCGCGCATTGGGCACATCCAGCAGGCTGCGCGCCAGTGCGTAGCGACGCACCCCACCGGTCAGCCCCCAGGACACCAGCAGCACGCCCAGCAGCCATAACGGCATCATTGCCCGCCTCCCCGAACGAAGTCCTGCACGGTGGCGGCCAATGCCTCATCGACGCCCTGCGGCGCCTGCCAATGCAGCAAGGTGCGGGCCTTGCCGCTATCGACCCGCAACTCGCCACACAGGCGTTGCGCCGCAGCCGCCCGCCCCAGCAGGCGCAGGCCGGCCTGCAGCCAGGCGCCGGGCAGCGGCACCAGCCAGGAGCGCGAGCCGAGCGCGGCGGCCAGCGCGCGACTCAACTCGGTCACGGACAGATCCCGACCATCGCTCAACAGAAAACGTTGATTGGCGGCCGCCGGATGACTCGCGCAACAGGCGAGAAAATCGACCAGGTTCTCCAGCGCCACCAGGCTGCGCCGGTTGTGCAAACTCCCCAGCGGTAGCGGCAGACCACGCGCGAGCGCCCGCATCATGCGGCGGAAGTTAGCCCTCACGCCGGGCCCGTAAACCAACGGCGGCCGCACCACCACCCACTCCATGCCATGCTGCTCGCAGAAAGCCTGCACCAGCTGCTCCGCCTCCCACTTGGAACAGGCATAGGCATCCTGGGGGTTCGCCGCGTCCTGCTCGGAAAAGGGCCTGCCCGGCAAACTGACCTCGCCATTGACCTTGATCGAACTGACCAAGACGAAGCGCCGCACCCCGGCCTGGGCCGCGGCCTCGAGCAAGGCCCGCGTCCCTTCCACGTTGACCGCCCTGAATGCCGCCAGCGGATCCTGCTCGCGCTCCGCCATCACATGCACCCGAGCGGCCGCGTGCACCACCACCTCGATCCCGCGCAGCTCCTGCGCTGCGATCTGCCCCCTGGCCAGATCGCCCAACGCCCGCTGCTCGCACTGAAGATCGCCCGCCGCCAGCACGCGCACGCCGGCAACCGGCCGCATGGCGGGCTCACGCGCCAGACGGCGCAGCAGCGCCGCGCCAACCAGGCCATTGGCTCCGCTGACCAATACCTGCATCAGGCCGGCTCCAGCAGCTGCAGGATGTCCTGCGCCATCTCGTCCATGATCCGCGCACGCCCGTAGCGCTGGACGAACGCCGCACGATCGGTCAGCCCAAGCTCAAGTCGCTCGAAGCTTTCAAGCGCAGCCTCGGTGTCGCAGGGCGCAAACACCGCGGTATTGGTCAGCTCGGCGGCGATGAACTCCGCCGCATAGCCCGCGACGCCGGCCCAGATGGGTTTACCGGTCGCGGCATACTCGAACAGCTTGGAAGGCAGCACACGCCTGAAGGCGGAATAGTCATTGAGATGCAGGAAAAGAACATCGCACTCCCGATACAAGTCCAATAAATCCTCTCTTGCGACAGGCGACAACAACTCCACATTGTCCAGACCACTGGCTTGCAGAGAATCACGCAGCACATCAAGACGCCCGCCCGCCCCCACGATACGGAACCGAACCCGCTGCCCCAGCCGCCGCGCAAGCTCGGGCAGGATCAAGTGCATGCCCTGCCCGTCCCCCAGATTACCGGCATACAACACCTGTATCGGTTCGTCAGCTTTACGCGGGCACGCCCCACCAACATCAGTTGCGAGGCTCACGAAAGCCTCGTCTACGCCATTAGAGAAAAGGGAGAAAGCCCGCCCCGGATAACGTCGCTGGAAGTATCCGAGAAAGCCTCTTGAAACCAGATTGACGCGATTGGCCCACCCCATGCTCCAGCGCTCGACACCACCAAAGACCAGCCCCAGAAACCAGCCGAGCGGAGGGCGGAAAAGTAGCGGCAGGTTTTCGACGAAAATATCGCGAATATCCAGGTACAGACGCGCTCTCTGGCGATAGGCGACCCAGGCACCGAGCGCGGCAGTCATAAGACGAGACGAGGTAGCCACTACCAAGTCGTATTCCTGCACGGAGGTCAGGCGACGCACCTTTCGCGCGTAGAGAAAGAAGGAATGCGCCTGGCCGATAAAGCCTTCGCGCAGTTGCGGCAAACGCACACGCCGCACATACACGCCTTGCGACTCCTCCACAGATACGGCCTCGGAGGTATGGCTGATGTAGCGATTGGGCTGCGTCGTCAGCACATCGAGCTGAATGTCTGTACCCGCGCACTGCTTCAGCGCCTCAACCAATGCAAAAGCCCGGAAGGAGCCCGCGGAAAGGTCAGGGGGATAAAAAAAACTGAGCAGTAAAACGCGCTTGGTCATAGAGGGACTGTACGAAAGACTCTAGGCATGTCCTATGCGTTAACCCTGTATCCGCTGATAAAGATCGACCAGGACATGCTCCTGCACCTCCCAGCTGAGCTCGGCTGCCGCCATGCGAGCTTGGGCGGCATGATGCTGGCGCAGTGCCTTGTCGGAAACCATCCGGCGCAGCCCCTCAACCAGAGCAGCGGTGTTGCCCGCCGACACCAAGAGCCCCAGATCATACGAACGCACAATCCGACGAATTTCCGGCAAGTCGGAAGCGACAACCGGCAAGCCAGCCTGCACATACTCGAATAACTTGTTCGAATCTGTCGTGTAGTGATTCAGGCAGGTATTCTCGATCGGCTGCACGCCAATATCAGCTGAAGCGGTATAGGACGGTAATGCGGCCAGCGCCACAGTTGGAATGAAATGTACGCGCGCCTCAAGCTGAAGCTCTCGGACTATCTGCCTCAGATTTCCATCTAGGCGACCACTGCCAATGAATACGAAATAAGCATTCGGCACCTGGGCAGCCACGCGAACCAAACGTTCCAGCCCCCGCCCCTGCTGTACCCCCCCCTGATAAAGCACAATCGGCCAAGGTTCAACGAGCGCCAGTTCCTGCCGAATTCGCTCAGAAACCTGCAAAGGCTGCCGTCGAGGGCGATTCTGAAGTATGACCGGACGAGGAATACGGTAGGCGCGAGCGAAGAACCTCCCACGTGCTTCAGTCGTCGTGATGGTGCCATCGGCACGCGGCATCAAGGCACGCTCGACAATGGCAACCAACCTGCGGAATCCGGCATAACCCTCACGGCTGGTACTGATCTCATGGGCGTCGTAGACCAGACGCGCGCCCGACAACCGAGCAGCCAGCCATGCAGTTGGAAGAGTATTTACATCATGCGCATGCACCACTGACGCACGCAGACAGGCTATCCGAAAAAGTAGAATGGCATGGGTCCAGAGGCGAGCGCATATCCGTAAAGTCTGAAAGATGGGGTTCTTCCGCTCGATTGGTCCCGTCGCCGCAGCCTGCCCCAAAACAGAGCCCCCCTTCACGGTCCTGCGCAGCCTCCATAAGGGGCTGCGTGCAACTCGTCGAACCTCAATACCGCCTGAGATGACCTCTCTCTCCAAAGTCACCCCGGGAGTATGCAAGGCAAATACCGTCACCTGATAGCCAGCAGACTGAAGCGTCTGCGCCTCTTTCAGGACACGCGCATCATTGCGGAACTCGTTCCAAACGATCATTGCAATACGTGACAAACTAAACCTCACCTGACGCAGGGGGGGCAGACATACACCTCTCTTCTGTTAATAGCCCCACGATCTTAGGCAGTAAATCGATGGCGGTTAGAAAATGCTGGCGATACAAGGCCCGATCCAATGCAAATAACAAGGCCGCCAACACCACATGGACAGTAGAGACCGAGGCAAGCTCCTTACGCCGCCCCCTCAGCCCTGAAAACTCCTGCTCCAGTATAGCCAGGTCATGCTCCCGAATCGACCAGCCAGAGCCGACAGGATCAAGGCTCCAACGCCCCCAGTGACACGCCAGCACAACGCCATCTGGTGTACGAAAAAGAGCGTCGCCCCCGGTCTCAGAATTAAGCAACTGCAGAGGTAACGCACGCAAGATATCCAATGCCCCCTCAAAGAACTGCTCAAAACGCTCAATCACCTGCAACGAATCATCGTCTTGAGCGGCAAGGCGTAAATGCGAAAATACCAGGCTTGTCTCAAGCCGCTGCCATAGGAACGGGCGTGATCGCCCATATCGACAAACCAATTCGGCTGGCGGTTCAACCGCGAGCAGACGCGCTAGCAGATCTAACGACGCAGGTTTAAGTTCATACGGTTCCAAACGCTGCTGGAGAGGCAGCCTGGACACATGACAGGTACGCCCCTCGACAACACCGACGCCGAGGAACTCTGGGGCAGGCAAATGCAGCTCACCCGACTCCAGCAAGAGAGTGGCTTCATGCTGAGCCATGGTACGTCGCGAGCAGGTGAACAGTTTCACAAGATAGTGATCATCGCCATTACCATCCCTGGATGGCAAGGCGGCATCAAAAGCGAAAATTCCTGATATACCCGTCTGCAACCACGTCGTCTGCAGTCCCTCCGCCCGCACATTCAAAAGGCCGTGGAGGACAGCACCAATCCATTGTTTGCGACGCTCCGGATCAAGCAGCAGCCAATCATCCGCGTCGCCAGTGGTACTGGCGTGAGAAAGAACATGAGAGTGAAAAAAAAGGGCATTGACCTGCAAACGCCGCTCATACAGTGACTCGATGTCAGAAAAGCTCCCGGCGAGCCGCTGCATCAACTGCCGGCAAAGTATCAACATCACCAGCGCAATCAAAAATTCCGGCGCTGAACCCAACAAGAAATCAGCCACGATAAACGTGAACACCAACAGAAAGCCAACCCCACTCAGAGTGCCGAGCAGCCCGCTGAAACCATCTTTGACAACACGTCGAAAGCGCCTAGCAAAGCGGTACAGCAATGATAAAACCAGCAGCGCCGACAACCAATAGGCGGCAATCAGCAAAGCCAGATCAGCATAGAATGCCAACAGTGCAACGCAAACCAGTGCTATAAAAACAATGCCCGCCAGACTACGGGCGTAGCGCTGATAAGCGCGCGCGGCAATATCATCCTGATTATCAAACAAGGTGATTTTATGGCTTTTTTCCAGCAACCGCCTTGCCCCACGTTCGACACCGAAGGCAATCAGGCGCTCAGCTGTAAAATGCAAAAGATAGAAACATATTGCTGCCGCGCTTAGACCGACCACCAACTGCCCGATTTCAAGGCTTTGCCAGGCCGCGGGAAAATAATGCGGTATCCTCGCGGAGCCCAGAAGGATAACGACCTTCAACGGCAGAAAAAAAGCCAGCAACAGGGAAAACTGAGACAGCAACGTGGCAATAACCACAGCCACTGTATAGCCGGGCACACAGCGGAAGAACTTACCCCCTATTGAGGCATACCAACCGAGGGAAGCCATAAAGGCCGAAAGCAACGGCTTCACAAACCACACCGAAGCGCCAGGAGCGCGATTAATAACACGGGATAAAAATTTCGGTCATGGCGCCATTGTGCACACGATGCCATGACCTCCAGATTACTGCGCGATACGCCAGGTCAGAACCAGCTGTGTCCTCGGCTTACCATCTTTACCGGGCTTAAGCTCCCTGTAGGCGGCCAGAATACCTGGCGAACCCTTTTTGCTGTAGCTGACAGAGAAAAGTGATGGCTCCTCCTTGCGCACCTGACGTACATACCCTGCCCTGGCCAACACGTCAAAAGTGGAAACTTCCAGAGCCATCAAACCCGCCGGAACTTGCAACACATAGCGCTGAAAGGTTCCGTTGGCATTTTCCAGGCGCTCTTCGCGCAGCACCTTGCCATCGAAGGCCACACCAGTGCCATCGGCAAAATAGATCTCGCCCTCTTTGGGTTTGGGTGCCAGGGTTTCCACTACGCGCTCGGGTTCACTGGCCTGCGGCGGCAGGCTGGATGTACTGGCTTGGTCATTGCATGCCGCAAGCAGCGCAGCAGACACACAGATGAAAAAAGTACATTTTATATTTACGCTCACAACACTCTCCTTTATAAACCTTTCGACACTCACCGAAAGCCTATCGATAAATTCGTCACCACAACTACAGCAGTTAGAAGCAAACCGTACCGAACCGCGCTTACTGAACCGAAGCAGGCGCCGGCGCGAGATGTAAATTCTTGATAACCACCCCCCCCACTGCTGCCTGGGAATAACTACCAAAACTTATACCAGAGGCGGGATACACCGTAACCTTGGCATCATCAACCGAAGCAGCCACGGGCACATAAGCATAAACCATGAAGCCTGTTGGAGTTTTCTCTGCATATGCATCCTGCCTACCCATAGCCCCCTTGGTCTTAACTTCACCAGTCTGACAGTTCAGAATTACATCGTACTTCTCAGGTTGCTCGCCCTGCAACCAAAACCGCATCATTGGGTAATCGCTCAAACAGCCAGAAACCTCCAACTTCGCAACAAGAGCGTGAGCATCCGCTGTTCCGCGCAGGTAATCCGACGGCAAAAAACTGTAATTAAATACACCGAACTTATCAGCGCTGACGTCTTCAACAAGATAGCCATCCAGTCTCGGATGCTTACCCATCACTGCATTCCCCGACCAGCCCTGGCTCGATTCAGGACTGAGCAGCGATGCCCAGTTTGTATCACCCAACTGAAAACGCTCACGACCACGCTCCAACAACCAATGCTGCAGGCTTTTGTTACCGCGATTCTGCAAACCACCCTGCCCCTGCAAATCGAGGAAGCTGCGAGGGATACCATGCTGGATAACTTTACGCCCTACCAGCCAAGAGCCTTCCATACTCAAGTGGCTTTTATCGTAATAAATAAATTTGTCATCAACATACGCCCCACACACCCCGGCAGAACAAATAAATTCGCGAGGATCAAAGTAGTCTACCCCCGGTGTATTTGCTGCCAAACTGGCCATGAACTTATTAGCCTCAGAGTCCCCATCATCCTGAGTAACACCCTGATCCTGGCATGAGAGCACAGAGACCTTTAATGCCTTCTGCCTACACTTACGATCGACACTACCCAGCGCGGGAATTTGGCCAAGAATAATCACCTTCTTACCTTGCGCCGCAAAACCCTGCACAGTTTCGGTAATTATGCGGGGAAAATCTGGATTCCTGGCAAAGTAATTAGCCCACGCAGCACCAAGAACAAGGGTTGAGTATTGATCAATGACCTCCTCGACCAGACGCAAAGATGCAAGACATCCCTGCGCTCGCTCAGGCCTCACCATTTTATCCACATCGGTGAAAACTGGCGGACAACTACTGTGCGCTATATTCCTGAAGCTAAATCCTGCTCGCTCGCTGATAGCACCAACCACCCCTACATAATGAGCCGCGTTGGAGTCACCCCACAAAAGGACATCAGGCTCCTGCTCGCCATTGATAACACACTCCTTATTGGCAATATCAACTGCCCTAAGCGCTGGCCGCTGGCATACATACGGATAGGAGTAAGCGGCGGGGGACGGCTGCTCAGCTAATAGTGCCGCCTTGTATTCATCATCGTAGAGATAAAGCCCAAAACCTTTACTCAGGAAAAAAGCGCCGCAAAGGCTAACGAGGGTAACGGTGCTACCGCCAACTATAACTGTAGAAACCTTGGCAAAACTCCAGCGGAGTCTTCTGAACGGCTTCTCAACCCAGCGATAACTCAGATAGGAGAGCACAAACATCGTCAGCAACAGAACCAAACCGGCGTCCGCCCCCACCACCCCATACACGTAGCGATAATATGCCAGTACCGGCCAATGCCAGAGATACAGCGAATAGGAAAGCAGCCCTATAAAAACCAGCGGCCGGAAAGCCAATAAACGACTGACGGACTGCAGGCCCTGCGCACCAGCGACAATCACCAGCATTGCACCCAAGGTTGAGAAGAGCGCATTGACTCCGGGGAAGCCCATGTCCTCGTGAACCCAGATCAGGCTGTAGACAATTAATACACACCCTGCCAACGCGAGACCGTTGCACAATACAGGAGCCAATCTACCCCGAAAACCACTAAGCCATATTGCCGCCAAAGCCCCCAGCAGCAACTCGCCAGCCCGCGTCGGCAGCATGTAATAGGCAAACATCGGGCTACGATCCAGCAAGTACTCGGCAAGACCGAAAGACAGCACAATAACAGCCAGTACAAAGGAAACGAGAGCGACCTTTGACACCCTACTCAACAGCAACAACAAGACAACCGGCCAGAATAGATAGAACTGCTCCTCCACCCCAAGCGACCAAAGATGCAACAGAGGCTGCAAATTGCTGTCATCGGCAAAGTAACTGGTATCAAGAAAATACGTGAAATAGATATTGGCGACGGAAAAAACCGCAGCCACAGCCGATGCCCCAAGTTCCAGCAAATCTTCGGGCAACAGGATAAATTGGCCGAACAGCAATGTTACCAACACCACCACGGCAAGCACCGGAATAATACGAAGAGCGCGACGGCGGTAGAATTCCGCAAACGAAAAACCATGAGGGGACGCCGCCTCTCTTAGAATATTCCCGGTGATCAGATAACCCGAGATCACAAAGAAAATATCAACCCCAGCAAAACCACCCGGCAACCAGGCCGGATCGATATGAAACAGCACAACCGCCAATACGGCGACCGCACGTAAGCCATCGATATCCGCCCGATAGCCCGGCGCTTGAGCAGGCAGCAAAAACTTAGACATACTGGACTGACCTTTAGAAACCATTGCTGGGATAACCATCCCGAGTCATATGCCCCCCGGCCAGCCATTGGCGCCGGTGCAATACCGGGCGCCAATGACTGCCAAAGGATGTAGGCGGCTTTACTCCGAGTAGACCACCTGTAACTCCCCGTCTTCTGGGCGTTCGAAGCGAAGCTTGTGAACACCTGCATCATCACGCCAGCGGAACTGCCCCTTGCGGCCGGAGAGATTGACCTTTGACCATTCATTATCCGCCTGCAGTTGCCCGGAGAAACTGAAAAGGGTGGCAAATGCACCGTTAGCCGCGGCTGACTGTTCGAAACAAAACGCATAATTCGGCACGATGTCACGCTCCTTGGATGACCACCAGCCTTGCTTTGGTTCCTCCTCGCCCAGATGCAGCCGCGAAGCTGTGGCGCCAGGTAGCAGCGAGGTTACCCGAAGAGGCTGGTCGCTGCCTGGTACAGAGACGACATAGGCATCACCCTGGGTATTGACCTGCAGATGTGGCGCCATGTGGAACCACTGCCTGACATCATGCTCGCCACCCAAATTGTCATGGAACCAATCGAACACCAGCAGCCACTGCGCGGGCTTGAACACCAGCAGGCGAGAGCGTCGAATACTCTTGAAGTGATTGCACTCTGTTTCCACGGCGATGATGCCGGAATCAGCCTCAGCCCAGCGCTTCAATGCACTGCCATAGGGCTTGGCGCCTTTGCGCGGATAGTTGAGGCCATCGAACTCCAGCGTGTTGTGCGCGCGGGTCGACTCACAGTAAACCCGATTCGGGTCGCTGTACCAATGACCATCCAGCCATAGTGGCGAGCCCTGCTCGGCCTTGCCGATGTAGCCATAACGGCCGGCATCTACCAGCAAGTCGTGACCCCGATCACTCCATATGAAACTCAGGTCGTCAGCATGCTTATGGGTTCGCGAATGAAATGCTGCCGTTTGCGCAAGATAACTGCTTTTGGCAAAAGTGCCCGGAGCGTCCTGCGCCGCCTGCCGCACGACGAAGTAACCGCCTTCTCGGAATGCCGCGAAGCGCTCAGCGGGCCACTGCCCAATCTTGCCTCCCGTGACCATGTACTGCATCTCTGGCGTCTGCCATTTGCGCTCGGCCTCGGCTGGCTTGCGCCGCAGCAAACGAAAATCCGAATCGCCAAAATTGGCTATGTGCTGATTCGGCAGCACGAACCATGACAGCGCCTTTTCAATGCGTTCGGCAAACGCAATCGTTTGCTTGTCCTCAACAAGGCCCGCCGCGATCATCGCCCGGAGTGTGTCGTAAACCATCCGGTGATAATCAGGGGAATGTTCACGATGCACGCCATCGCTGGCAAACTGCTGCTCCAGCATCACCATCAGACGGCTTTGTGCTTGCGCAAAAGCCTGCGTCATCAACTCACTTTTGTGGGCAAAACGCCGCCCCATCGCCAGCTGCCCGGCAACCTGGTAATAACCGTGGTTATTGTGAAAGACAATATTGCCGTCGTCGGCCAGATAGTCCTGATGCTGCAACAAGCACTGCCACAGGCGAAGCTCATCGGCTGTATCAAGCAATCCGGCGTGTGCGGCAGATTCAAGGATATAGGCAAGGCGATAGGCCCGCAGCCCTACTGCCATGTCATACCAGGCAAATGGCGAAACATCAGGGTTTGAGCGCTCATGCTTCTCGGCCCAATCCAGCGCGAGACGCACACTGGGAACCAGAAAACGTTCATCGCCTGTTTCCGCATGAGCCTTCAATAGGCTATCCAGCATATCCCAGCAATGTACATGAAAATTCCAAGAGCGCTCCTCCTGGCTGCTCAGCGCCCAGGGAATTTCTGCATCCAGGAAAACGACCGGATAATTTCTGAGGACCCAGCCACTTTTAAGAATTTCCTCAGCAAAAAAAAACGCCTTGGCGCGGTCGACATTCGAAATGTCTTCATACTCATACATAATTCTTATCGCCTTTCAAATCCAACTGCCATCAGGACTGCCAACTGAACAGCCCCTGCATAGAGCAGAAGCGGACAACAGTAGGGAACGTCTTATAAAGCCCCATACGCCCGGGCACAGACTTCGCCAGCCACGTCCCAACTGCGCTCTTCTATAATCCAGCTGCGAGCATTGGCACCCAGCTGCCTGCGCAGATCGACATCGACGATCAGTCGCTCCAGTGCACTTTGCAAACTCGCCTCATTGCCTTTCTCAAAAACCAGGCCGTTGTAGCCATCGCGGACAATCTCCACTAATGCACGAGTGCCCGAGACGATCACAGCTTTCTGTAGCGCCATGGCTTCAAAGGGCTTGAGCGGCGAAACCAGCTCACAGACCTCCCAAGGCTTGCGGGGAAATGGTGCGATATCGATCAGGGAGTAATAATCTTCAACCTCATCGTGAGGCACTCGCCCAGTCAACAAGACTTGATCCTGCAGGCCCACTCCATCTACCTGCTCGCTCAGCGACTCGAAAACAGCACCATCGCCGACCATCAGTAAGCGGAAGTCATAGCCTTTGCACTTCAACCCGGCCGCTGCGCTGATCAGGTCATCCAACCCCTCGTAATCGACAAAGGAACCAATGTAGCCAATTACTGGAACCCCCTGCGGGATACCGAGCCGGATCGCGAGTTCATGATTCTTCGCCCGTGGCATGAAACGCTCGGGGTCAACACTGTTATAGGCGACCGAAATACGCTCTGCAGCAACACCTCGTTCGACGAGTTCCTCACGCATTGCGGTGGTTATGGTGATCACCGAGTCCGCCTGACGGGCAACCAAGCCTTCGAACATCTGCATGAATCGGTATTTTCCCGTGTGCACGAAGTTCTCATCACGCGAAGAGCGTGTCACCTCCCAGAAACCCCGCACCTCATAAACAAAAGGCACCCCTTTACGTCGCGCAGCAATAAGCGCCGGCAGTGCAGTCACATAGTTTGAGGCTGCGTGAACCACCTCTGGCTGCTCCTCTTCGATTACTCGCTCGAAGTGCTTGATTGCGTCAAAAAGGTACTCCACTTCATTCATGCCACTGCGCTTGATATCGAACAGACGACGATAAGTAATACCATCGATCTCATCATGCAGCGGCAGCGCCTGCCCCTCCAACTCAGACTTGAAATCGTAAGGAAAGCCTGGACGGGTATAAGGGCGAATATCCCAACCTGCGCGCTTGATACCTTGCGCAAGACCATGGGAACGTGTGGCATAACCTACCGAGGTATAAGGCAGACTAAAAGCCAGAACATTCAGCACCCGCTTAGGTTGCACCGGCAAACTGCGTGGTGCCGCGGGTGCGCATACCCATTCCGCTAGACGGGCACGCCCCTTTACCTCATCAATAAAGTAGTCGTCCTTCTCGTTTTTTTGCGGACATTGGGCAATACGCTCAACCAGTTCGACAGCCTTTTCAAGATTAGCGGCGTTGTAGCAAATGCGTGCAGCACCGCGCAGCGTGGTTATGCCCGGATCATTCACAACTGCCTGCTCGGCCAAGGCAACCGCCTCTGCGACATAGCCATTTGCAAGCAGGTGATTAGCACCCTTGACCTGGCAAAATGCAACAAACTTCGCCGAGCGGCCATCGCCCTGGCGTGCGACCAATTCCAGTAGTGGCGCACTACCCAGATTAACCGCTGCCACCAGGCGCTGATCGAACAACTGCTTCTGCTCGGAAGTCATCGCATTTTTACCCAGCGGCAATTCAACAGGCTCGGTCGATGACTGAATCTGCATCATAGTCGCCGGCATCACAGGACTTGCAGCACCCGTTTCAATCCCTCCACCGAAACCGCACCCTAGACCGATAGTCGGATCCTGGGGCCGAAGGGCCAGATAGTGCCTGCATATCTCAGAGCCGACATGGCTCCAGGTGCGACCATCCAGCACATCCTCACGTGCCGCATTAGCCAAGCGAACACGCAAAGCCGGGTCACCAGCAAGAAGAAGTAGCGAATTAGTCAGCGAAGATACATCGGCAGCCTTGTGAACAAGAGCAGTTTCACCCTCGCGCACCATTTCCTTCAGCGCGGCAACATCAGATACGACCAAAGGCACCCCCATCGCCATCGCCTCAAGCGGCTTCAGTGGCGACACGAGTTCACAAACTTTATAAGGCTTACGCGGCAGAGCAACGACATCCAGCAAACCGAAATGGCGCTGGACAGCCGTGTGAACCACTTTGCCGGTAAAAACTATCGCCTCTTCAATCCGTAATTGCTGCGCAAGCGCTTTGAGCATGCCCATCGCATCGCCATCACCCACAATCAACAGCTTGGCGTCCGGAATGGTGTCACGCAGCATTGCAAAGGCTTTCAGCAGATCATCCAGTCCTTCATATACCAGAACAGAACCTATATAGCCCACGACAAAAGGCGAACCTTCCAACCCGTACAGGCTAGCGAGTTCGGTGTCTCTGGTTACAGGTAAAAATATCTCCGGATCAATTGCATTAGGCGCCAGATGGATATTATCTAGCAACACTCCCCGCGCTGCCATCTCGAGGCGCAATGCCCCCGTCAGCGTAAGTACACGATCAGCATTCTTGGCGACCAACGTTTCCAACTGACGATCCAGGGCAAAACGTTCGGTAGTCTCCCAACCTGGTTTTTTTGAGGCACTGGTAAATTCCCAGAGACCACGCACTTCATACACAAAGGGAATGCCAAGTCGACGCGCCGCTATGAGTGCTGGTAACGCAGCCTCGTAGTTCGAGGCTGCATGAATCACAGCAGGACGCAGTTCGCGTGCCTTTGCCTCAATGATTTCAGCAGCCTTGAGCAGGTACTCATCAAGCGGCTCTTTGCGACGATGAGGCCCAGGCAAAACTTCATAAACAACGCCGTCAAGGTGCTGAAGTTCATTCCGGCTTTCAACCAGGGAATCCGTTCTATCATCTGGATAACCGGGGCGTGTCACACAGTGGACGCGCCAGCCCTGAGACTGAATAGATTGCAAAACTGAGTGAGTACGGGTGGTATAACCACTGACATGGTAGGGCATTGAACTGGAAGCAACATAAAAAACACTTCCAGGCAACACTTCAATAAGCGGTGCTTCCAAAGCAGCGGGAAGAATCAGGCCATTGCTAAACAGCCGATTACACCCCTCAATGTAACTCGATCTGTAACGTTGCGACGGGGTGAGTTTTTCTTCTTTGGGCAACGTTCTCAGCAGTTCATCGGCTTCCGTAATATTACCGGCATCAAACAAAAGGAAAGCCAGCCATTTGGAGCGATAACCACGGGGGGCAAGTTGTACACTTTCGCGCCCTAAGCGAAGAGCCTCTTCAGGGTCAGAGCGGACACACAACTTCGCAAGCTGCACTAAAGCATTGGCTAGTTCTGCATTGCCAGACGCACGCTCCCGAACAAATTTCTCGGCCCCCTTGATGCCTTGGGCGGCAAAAATCTCTGTAAGGGCAGCGAGCCAATCGGCTACTTTACTCGCCGACAAAGACGGCACACCAAGCGTGGCAGCGCCGGCCAAACGCGCCCTGCGCTTTATCCGAAAAAGTGTCACAGGCAACTTAAAGAAGCTCTTGACACTCCTCGTGGCCTTTATCAACTCAACGCCCAACAAGTATGGCGCCGACCTCTGCAAAGCCTCTACTTTTTGCTCACTGGAAACCAGAGCCCTGCGATACCTTTCAACCTCTGCCTGCACTGACGCAATGGTCACCGTTGAAACATCAACCTTCTCAGTCATTAGGGAAAGCTCGCTCCTGAGTGCGACCAATTTCTCAAGCAGTTCTTCTTGAGCCCGCTCCCCTTTAATGCGATCAGACTCCGACCGTTTATTCAGCACCTGAATACTTTCCTGCAATTGCTGCACCTGCAGTTTATGCTCGACACACAGCTTTTCTAGCTGTGCTTTTTCGGCAGAAAGGGCTTCGTGCTTAAGCAGTAGCGACTCAATAAGTTGCTTATCACTCAACAACCTTGTCTCAATACGCTCACTTGCCGCCTGAAGAACTAAATTTAATTCACTAATTCGGCGATCGTTCTCAAAAAGCTGCTCAGCTCCCTGAGCATTATTTAACTCAAGTGTCTCACACTGAAACCGCAACGCCTGGGCACTTTGCTTATCGTTTTCAAGCGTCGACTCCAAGCAAGTTAACGCAGACGTCAAAGCCGCCTGAAGACGATCCACTTCGGAACTACGCAACTCTGCCTGCTGCCGAATTTCATGCCGCTCTGCCTCCAGTGCATCACGCTGAGCAAGTAACTCGGCGAATTGAAGTGCATTACTCTTCAACTCCTGCTCATAACGCTCAAGCGTCGAAGCATGCGTACTGCCCATTGAGCTCAAGTCCATTTGCAGCTCCTCAATCCTACTCACAAGATGGCCCCTTTCAACCTCAAACACCCGGCACTGCGCTGTAGCAAGCGCCAACTCCTTCTCCACATCAGCACTGGCGACTAATAGTCTTTGCACAAAATCCTTGGACTCAATTAACCTGCCAGATAGCTCTCTCATGTCCAGCCTGTAGGCATCCAAAAGCTCGGAGTATGTTGTTTCCAACGCCTCCAACTTACCCTCGACCTCAAGCCGAAGAGTTTCAGAGTAACGCAGCCTCTCAGCAAACATAAGGCGCATATCCTGTAACTCTTCACGCAGGGAAGGATCACCATGCACAGACGACGAAGCCGAACATATTTGTTCACCCAATGAGTCGCCTCCACCAACCTGGACACGAGAGTCAACCACTACCAAATACCTTTAGTATCGATTACGCATTGCGCAGAGGAAAAAGCCGGAGTTACGGCTTTGAACTGGACATGATCAACCAAAAGCAAGACGATATCAGCACACTCAAGTGCTTCATCTTGACCACACAGCACTGCACCAGCTTTATGCAAGGCAACTGGCAAAGCAGTGATATTAGGTTCAACCGCCAATACCCTACCCGGCAATTCAGTTGCCAACTGCATAACGATAGAGAGCGCCGGGCTTTCCCGAAGGTCATCAATATCCGGCTTAAACGCCAAACCGAAGCATGCAACCGTTATATCCGCAGAAGTCTTGCCGGGATTGCTCATCAGATGCTCGGCAATTGCCTGCTTTACTTGCCCCATCACCCAAGCAGGCTTACTGTCGTTGACTTCACGTGCAGTGCGGATCAAACGAGCCTCGTCAGGAGTCTTGCTAACGATAAACCAGGGATCCACTGCGATGCAGTGCCCACCGACTCCCGGGCCTGGTTGCAGGATATTGACGCGGGGATGACGATTGGCCAGTGCAATCAGTTCCCAGACATTGATATCGAGCTTGTCGCAGATGATCGACAACTCATTGGCAAAGGCGATGTTGACATCACGGAAGCTGTTTTCGGTGAGCTTGGCCATTTCGGCGGTGCGCGCATTGGTAACAACGCATTCGCCTTCTACGAAGGTCTTGTAGAGAGCACAGGCTACTGCGGAACATTTGGCAGTCATACCGCCGACGACACGGTCGTTCTGTACCAGCTCACGCAGTACGTGGCCAGGTAGCACGCGCTCGGGGCAGTGAGCGACACGAATATCCGAGTCCTCGCCATGGGTTTGCGGGAAACTCAAATCCGGACGTGCCTCCGCTAGCCAAGCAGCCATCTGCTCGGTGGCGCCAACAGGCGAGGTGGATTCGAGAATGACCAGGTCACCCTGCTTCAGCACCGGCGCAATGGCCTTGCTGGCAGCCTCGATATAGCTGAGATCCGGGTCGTGGTTTTCGCCCACGAACGGGGTGGGTACAGCAATCAGGAAGGCCTCGGCCGGCTCAGGCCGAGTGGTGGCCTTTAGGTAACCTTCGGTTACGGCAGCATGAACGACCATATCCAGATCGGGCTCTACGATATGAATTTCACCACGGTTGATGGTGTCGACCGCGTGCTGATTTACATCGACGCCTACGACCTTGATTTTACGCGAGGCGAAAACGGCGGCGGTCGGCAAGCCGATATAGCCCAGACCGATGACGGAAATAGTCTTGAACTGCATGATCACTTCTTCTTGAGTTGGGAAAGAGATTCGAGAATGCGCTGGCAAGCTTTACCATCGCCATAAGGATTGTGGGCGAAGCTCATCTGACGATATGCATCATCGTCGGTGATCAGGGTAGCGATAGCGGTGTTGATAGCCGCCACATCAGTTCCAACCAGCCTGACTGTACCGGCCTCGACGGCTTCCGGGCGCTCGGTAGTGTCGCGCATCACCAGTACCGGTTTACCTAGCGAAGGCGCCTCCTCCTGAATGCCGCCAGAATCGGTCAGGATCAAATAGGCCTGGTTCATCAGGTAAACGAACGGAAGGTAGTCGAGCGGTTCGATCAGATGCACATTGCCGATACCAGCCAGAAGACGGTTGACCGGCTCACGTACGTTCGGATTCAGATGCACCGGATAGACGATCTCTACCTCGGGGAAACGCTGTGCAGTCTCCACCAGGGCCTGGCAGATACGCTCGAAGCCACCACCGAAGCTTTCCCGGCGATGCCCGGTGACCAATATCAGCTTGCGATCCGGATGCAGAAAGGGGAAACGGGAAGCGAACTGCACCTGCAAGGCAGAGTCGGTGTCCAGCTTGGCGACCACCTGAAGCAGAGCGTCGATCACCGTATTACCCGTGACGACAATGCTGTCCGGGTTAACGCCTTCCCTCAGCAAGTTGCCACAGGAGGTTTCGGTCGGTGCGAAGTGCAGTGCTGCTAGAGCACCGGTGAGCTTGCGATTGCCTTCCTCCGGCCACGGGGAATAGATATTCCCCGTGCGCAGACCCGCTTCAACATGGGCAACAGGAATTTGTTGGTAGTACGCGGCCACACTGGCTGCGAAAGTAGTGGCCGTGTCGCCGTGTACCAGCACCACATCAGGTTTGAAGCTCGTCAACACCTCACGCATTCCGAGCAGGATGGAGCTGGTGACATCGGTGAGATCCTGGCCAGGCTTCATGATGTTGAGGTCGAAATCAGGTACCAACTCGAACAGGTCGAGCACCTGATCGAGCATTTGCCGGTGCTGGCCGGTAACACAGACCTTCGCCTCGAAACGTGGGTCATCCTGCAGCGCCAACGCCAGCGGCGCCATCTTGATAGCTTCTGGACGCGTCCCGAAGACACAGAGCGTTTTTATCGTCATCTAAACACACCACCCACGTTCTACTTTTCAATAAACAAAAATATGCCGCACCCCGAAGTCATTCGGAGCCAGCAATCAAAAGACGCACACTGCGGGACGCCTGCTCGTAGCGAGAGGCTAGCGCGTTAGCAAGTGCTAGCTTACTAGCCGGATCTCCATGCACTATCCGCACCTCTGACGGCCAATGGCGCATCCGAGTAACGAATCCGACCAATCCTTTTTGGTCGGCATGCGCCGAATAGCCGCCTATGGTATGGACTTGCGCCCTTATGGCATAGCGCTGCCCGTCCATTTCCACGAATCCGCCCTTCGGCCCGAAGCGCTGGATCTGCCTGCCTGGAGTACCCTCGGCCTGGTAGCCGACGAACAAAACGTTGTGCCTGGCATCGCCAAGCATGGCCTTGAGGTAGCTGACGATGCGACCGCTGGAGCACATGCCGTTACCGGCGATGACGATGGCCGGCTGCGCCGTTTGCACCAGGCGGTTTACCATGGCCAGGTGAGCCTGATGACTGTCCACCGTCAGCAGGTTGCCGAAGGCCAGCGGTTTGCGCCCACCTCTGACTCGTGCCAGCGCTTCGGCATCCCAAAAGGGTTCGAGCTCTCGGTAGACGCGAGTGAAACGGCTCGCCAGAGGGGAGTCGAGAATGATGGGTAGATTGTGCCAGTCGATGCCATTCACAGGCACTCGCCTACTGGACGCCCTGCGATGCAGGATATCTTCCAGCTCGTAGAGCAGCTCCTGGGTACGGCCGATGCTGAAGGCCGGAATCAGCACGCTGCCCTGGTCGGCCAGGGCTTGTTCGAGCACCTGCTCGAGGCGCTTGCGGCGATTGCGGCGGTCTTCGTGCAGACGATCGCCATAGGTACTTTCGATGACCAGGATATCGGCACGCTGGGGCGCCTTCGGCGCCGGCAGTATCGGTGCATGGGGCGCACCGAGGTCGCCGGAGAACACCACGCGCTTTCGCTCGCCCGTCAAGGGGTAGTGCAGGTCTACTTCGACATAGGCCGAGCCGAGGATGTGGCCGGCGCGCTGCAGACGTATACGCGCCGTCAGCTGCTCGCTATCGACCAGGTTGAACCAGATTTTGTACGGCAAGGCGACGATGCGTCGTTCGATCAGCTTGAAGTAACGCTCCACCTTGGCCTGATCGCGACTGAAGCCGAGCTTGAAGGCGTCCTCCAGCACGATGGGCAGGAGCTTCGCCGAAGGTTCGCTGCAGAGGATGGGGCCCTTGAATCCTGCGGCCAACAGATAGGGAATGCGCCCAACGTGATCGATATGCACGTGGGTGGCGATCAGCGCCCTGATACCTGCCAGGGAGAAATCGATATCGAGACGACCGGCTCCGGCCCGACCTTCGGGCGAGGTCTCAGCCCCCTGGAACAAGCCACAATCGACCAGCAGCGCGTGCTCGGCATCCATCTGCAACTGATGGCAGGAGCCCGTCACGCCAGAAACGGCGCCGTGATGAAGAATGCTGGGGTACCGCACGAGTCAATCCCTTAACGCTGACGAAAACTACAGGGACTCAGCCCCAAGGTGCGGATCACTTAGTTCGGCAGAGGAGGTGCCGACGAATCAGAGACGATGCCAGCTATGTGGCGATGTGATAGCCCGCACATTCTGCATGCTTTTTATTTTTTCGCAAGCAAGACGAAGGTTTGACGCCACGGGAGCGGTCGGTCAGCGAACGGCCTCGCCGAGCGGTACTACTCGTCTTCGTTAACCCGATCGCGCAGCTCTTTGCCTGGCTTGAAATGCGGCACGAACTTGCCGTCCAGGCGCACCGACTGGCCGGTTTTCGGGTTGCGACCCACGCGCGGGGCGCGGTAATGGAGGGAGAAACTGCCGAAGCCGCGAATTTCGATGCGGTCGCCAGTGGCCAGTGCCTGGGACATTTGTTCCAGCATGGTCTTGATAGCCAGCTCGACAT
>MTEV01008007.1_pt1 | contig 25872 bp, 21 predicted proteins | sample 1042711 | NCBI WGS metagenome assembly MTEV01 (sample SAMN06185812, study PRJNA358809) | soil metagenome | isolation source: soil bioaugmentation with soil previously exposed to atrazine | place: India | collected 2015-05-23 | reverse complement strand
CTATTACTGCGCGCCGGGTCGGAGAGCTCCTCGACCTACACAGCACAACTTGTTTAGATTCCACTGAAGAATGGCTGAACTTCTACAACCGAAAAAGCACCTACCAGCTTTATGGGCTCAGGCAGCTAGAAGCACGCCCAATTGAACCTATCGCCGTTCAAATGATTAAAAACCTAATTCGAATGCAGAAAATTCTTGTTCGTATTGGTTACCACGAAAGTATGAATCATTTATTTGCAACGCCTGCAACTAGAGGTGACTTAGCGGACGGGCAGTCAAGCTCGTACTTATACAACCGCAACCTTGATTTTCTTTGCGACTACATCCAAACACCAGTTAACCGCAAGGGAGAACGCTACTATATTCGCCAGCATCAGTTACGTCGATTCTTTGCGATGTTGTTCTTTCACTCTGCTAGCTTCGGCGGCTTAGAGACCTTGCAGTGGATGCTTGGTCATACTGATATTGAGCATCTCTGGAACTATATAACCGAGACATTGGACGGAACGATTCTGCGTGGGGCTAAGGCTCAGTTTATAGCCGAGAGTCTTCATAAGGGCGAGATTAATAGCTACGTCGAGCTCGCTGACCTACTTCGGGCGCGCTATGGTACCGACGACTTTGCGCTAGTCGACACTGAAGAGCTTGAAGACCATATTTTGGAGCTGATCCAAGTGGGCGAGGTTTGCATTGAGCCAGAGTTTTTCGTCGACAACCTCGGGAAGCACATGCGCGTTATTGTAAAAATTAAAAATTTGAGTTAACAATGAAGACTGACTCACGAGTGTTAAATAGCAGAAATGCTGTAATCGCTCTGCGCGACTTTCTCAGGCTGGTTACTAGAGCGCCTCATCTATTCGCTGAAAATGTAGAGCTGATCTCGGCGCTTAAAAGCCAGGCGGGGATCGCAGCATTTGAAGTCGAATTCGAGGACAATGAAGGCATCAAGCAGACGAAGGCTGTAAGTTTAAATACGCTTAAGACATACGCCAACCAACTATTTGAGCGCGGATTTGAGGATATAAATCATCTTCGCACATCAGCCAAAGATAGCATCGACACCTTCAATAGGCGAGGTCAAAATAGTAACAAGCGTACGAAAAGCGGTTTAAAAAAGCGTATTGACGAGATGGAACGTGATCTTGAGCAACATCAAAAAATCAACCTCATCTTACTACAGGGTTTATCACATGCTATAGCTGAGTTGAAGAACGTCCGGGATACGCCTAACGAAAATCTTCGCAAAAAGCGTGTGCAAGAAGCGTTAACGACGCTGACGATGATTGTTTCTATGAATCCGCCGCCTTTCGATCATTTTCCGCCAATTGAGAGCGATCGAACAGTGACCCAATTAGACAAGTACCGTCAATGAGTATGCAATCTATAAAGCAACTCTTCAGACCCGTCGGCGAGCTAAAGCTCTTTGATCATCACGCCCTGGGCTCTCTTGTCACGAAAGATGGATCCAACATGCCATTTATTGTATGGCCTGATGGACGACCTTGTTTGCTTGCAAACCTTTATATGCTGGCCTTGCGAGACAGACCCGGAAGAGGCGGTCAATCCGGTCTATCCAGAAAAGGCAGCAAAGGCGGCACCATGGGGGATTATGCAGCGAAAATCAGCCAGCTTATTCGCTATTGTTTCCACCATAATATTGATTTCATTGAACTAAATGACAATGGATTTAGCAACTTCATCAGCTCAATTCGAACAGAATCGCTTAGGCCTGGTTCCAAACATAAGAGGAAATCTGAAACTACGGTATTGAATGTTGGCCGGGTCTGCTTGGATTTTTTGAGTCACGTTGGCTATTTCTACGGCGACAATACCTTTGTTTCACCTACTGGTAGCATTCGCACGACTCACAAGACAGTTACGATCAGAACCCGCTCAGGAAAAATCATTAAAAGGGACTTTGTCCACCATCACTCGCTTTCACTTTCCGGTGGACGTCCACGCACGCGTGATCCGATTACAGCGCAGAACATTGATCGTTTAAGGGAGGCCATTAACAGCCTCGGCAAAACAAGACACCTACAGATGCGCCGTCACGTCATGATTTCTCTACTGGAACATACAGGTGCTCGGCGTAGTGAAGTCGCAAACATCTTAGTCAGCGATGTCCAGGCGGCGCTAGCGATGGAGTTTCCGATGTTGCGTCTTGAGACTCTTAAACGAGGAGTGGGTGTGGAGCGTACGATACCCATTACGAAGATACTGCTGAACGAGCTGAAGAAATACATAGACTTTCCTCGAAAGAAGCTAATCAACAAATTCAGAAAGTCCAATGATCACGGCTTCCTCTTTGTATCCGACCAAAATGGCTCCAGGCTTAACGCTGACTCGATTACAAATGAGATTTCGGTGCTGAAGAGTCATGCTGGGATCAAAGAGCCTATTTGCGCACATATGTTCCGTCATGCCTTTATCACCAATTTGTTTGTTCTGCTCATTCGCAGGCACGAACTTGAAAACGTAGATGACTTCAGGCGCGCATTACTCGACAGCAAAAAATTCGTCGCAGAGGTGATGCAGTGGACTGGCCACCAGAGTCCTGATTCTGTAGAGCGCTACATTCACCTAGCCTTCGAGAAGGTATCGAATTACCACACCACGGTTTCCTCGGTTTACATGATTAAGGCGATTGAGGTCTTTGACCAAAGCCAAGAAAAACTTCTGAACGACTTAAAGGCAGGAATGCCTGTTGCCGAGTACGCAATAGAGCTTGAGAAGCTCAAGAAGTTGCGTAATGAAGACTTTGAAATTGCCAAGGCACGCGCCGCGTAAACTCGGCCGCGCCTTGTCTAGATCTTTAGGTTTTTCTTAAGCTGATCCAGCCATCAAAGCCTAGCCGCTTCGCGGATAGGCGAGCCCAGCGGCAAATCGATTTACGCACTCACCTCAAGAGCGGCGGATGAATCATTGCTTTCTAGGTTTAATTCTAGCGGTCGGTTCTGCCTCCATAGGGTTATCAGGCCACCAGTGCTTGGGGTACCGACCCTTTAGATCTTTCTTCACCTGAATGTAGGTATTGGCCCAAAAGCTGGCGAGATCTTGAGTAACCTGTACGGGTCTGCGAGCTGGAGACAGTAGATGCAGTAGTACTCCCTGACGGCCTCCTGCTATACGTGGAGTGTCAGCCATGCCAAACAGCTCCTGTAGCCTAACGGCAAGCACGGGAGGGCGTTCTGAGTAATCAATGGCAACGCGCGAGCCAGATGGCACCTCCAGCGCTTTGGGGGCTAGTTCATCGAGGCGTGCAGGTAACGGCCAAGGCAGCAACCCAAGGAGGATGCTTGAGAGATCCAAGTTAGCGAAATGACTGAGTCGGCTAACTTTGCCCAGGTATGGCCCCAGCCACACTTCAAGTGAGCTCAGGAGTGCACTATCTGACAGATCAGGCCACTCACTTTCACCCTTTTGCTCGAGATCCAAATTCCGAAGAAAAGACACTCGTGCCTGCCACTGACGAAGTTCCGGTGTCCACGGTAGCAGCGCCATGCCCTTGCGACGTACGAGCCCGACCAATGCCTGAGAACGAGCCTCTTCATCAAGCCCAGGAATGGCAGCTCGACTCAATACCAGCTCACCCACACGCTGCTGACGCTCGGCTTTCAATACACCCTCGCGTTCGTCCCACTCGAGTTCATCACGCTGGCTTACCTGCTCGGCAAGCAGAGTGTCGAATAGCTGGGGATCAAGTGCTGCGGCAATGTAGATGCGCTCCTCTCTCTGACCTTGTCTGCTCCCAAGGTCTGCAATGACTAGCCAAGGCTCTTTCATCAGTGCGTCAGGCTCGCCAAACTGTGCGGCACGACCATTTGCCAATCGGTATTCGGCTCCACCATCGCGTCGCTGACGTGCCACTCGATCTGGATAAGCGAAGGCCAGGAGCCCCCCTTGCCACCGTGGATGATCAGGGTCTGCCACAGGTTCAGATACCGGACCGCGTAGGTATCCCCTGAACTGCCTCGCTAGCTGACGGGCTCGTTGAACAGCCCCTCGACTGGCGCGTGAGGACGCTTCATTACCTAATACGCTAAGACGATCATGAAGGTCAGCGCCGTTACCGCGGAGGATATCTTTTTCTCCAAGCAGCGCCGCTATGTTACAGGCGAGGTTACCGAGTCCAAATGCCTGGCCACGGAGTAACAGATGCGCGATTCGAGGATGTGCAGGTAACTCAGCCATCGCTTGGCCATGGGCAGTAATAACACCACGCTCATCTAATGCTCCTAGCCGGGTGAGTAGATCACGAGCTTGCGCATAAGCTGCTACAGGAGGCGAATCTAACCAAGCCAAATCGTCAGGCTGCACACCCCATCGTGCTAGCTGCAGCGCGAGTCCAGATAGATCTGCCTGCAAAATCTCAGCGGCGTCGTATGCTGCAAGCTGGTCATGTTGCGATTCCGACCAGAGTCGATAGCAAACACCTGGTTCTAGGCGTCCTGCGCGGCCAGCACGTTGCGTAGCTGCCGCTCGAGAAACACGTTGCGTATCCAGGCGAGTCATACCACTGACAGGGTCAAAACGCGGCACGCGTGCCAGTCCAGCGTCCACTACGACGCGAACGCCGTCGATGGTTAAGCTCGTTTCGGCTATGTTGGTGGCAAGCACTAGTTTGCGTTTGCCTTGTGGCGCGGGTTCGATAGCTGCTCGCTGGGACGACAGGTCAAGTTCGCCATGGAGCGGACAAAGCATAATGTTATCTTGATCCTTCAGTTGAGTTTTCAACTGCTCGTTAACCCGGCTTATTTCAGCCTGACCGGGAAGGAACACAAGGATGCTCCCGCTTTGTTCAGATAGGGCCTGCAGGCAGATCTGAATCACGCGTTGCTCAACGAACTCACCGAATTGATGCGGTCTCCCCCAATACGTGGTGACCGGAAACATACGGCCGTCGCTCTTCACTATTGGAGCGTCGTTCAGGAGCTTAGAAAGGCGATCCCCCTCAAGCGTTGCAGACATGAGAAGGATCTTAAGTGGTTGGCTTTCGTCCCTAAGAAGCTCACGGCCGTTAAGACAAAGTGCCAAAGCTAAATCTGCGTCAAGCGTACGAAGATGGTATTCATCGAAGATGACAATCCCAACGCCGTCGAGGGCGGGGTCCTCTTGTAAACGACGGGACAGGATGCCCTCGGTGACGACTTCAACTCGGGTTTTAGGACCGACTTTGCTTTCCAAGCGAATCCGGTACCCGATGGTTTCACCTACTCTCTCACCCAATTCGCTAGCTAAACGCTCAGCCGCAGCTCGAGCAGCAAGACGCCTTGGCTCGAGCATCAAGATGGTTTGGGTTCCAAGCCATGCCTCATTCAATAGCGCGAGGGGAACTCGGGTTGTCTTACCCGCTCCTGGAGGAGCTTCAAGGACAGCTTCATTTCGCTCTGCCAATGCTGAGCGAAGGGCAGGCAGAGCAACGTCGATAGGAAGAAAGCTCATACTAATTTTACAGTGCACAAGGAGGACTGACAGAGATGATCACGCATATCAGAGCGAATGGCTCCTTTCTTGTGAAATGCTGGGGGTTGATCGCCACACACATCACCACCATCGAGGCCAGGTGATCCAGTACGCAAGACGCATCCACGTACGCTCACACAAGACTCAGTGACGATCGCATCCATCTCGGCATCTTGCAGGCCCTTAGCTTCATCAGCTCTTCGCCGCTCAGCGCACTAACAATCTTGGAAACCACATTAGCGGACAGCCCTTCTTTCCCGATGTAGTAAAGAGCAGTAAGCGCCACACCTACCGTCGTGCCGGCGTGCTGCAAGCGGTCCTTGGATACGTGACGGAGGCGAACCACCGCATTGCCAACCTTGATCTCGCGAGTAGATCCGCTGGTGTAAAAGGTCGGCAACACCTGCATCTGTGTGCTGAGGCCCAACCTCCGAACTGCCTCCGCGCCGTGTATCTGGATCGTTTCGCCGTTCGCCTTCGTGATGACCTCCATGACAGCCAGCGGACTCGGGCGCACCACCCTGCCGGTGTACTTGCTCGTTTTAGGGCGCATGTAGACACCGCGAGCCACTCGCTCCAGCGTGCCTGATTGCACCAGCCTAGAAAGCGCCTTATTAATCGACGCACGGGAGCCCACCTGCGCGAACACCGAGCCGACAAAGGGTCTCCCCTTTGGCATGTGCTTGACTCGATTCAAAATTGCTTGCGCGACGGACATATGAACCCCAATTTTCCATCAGCGCCAACAGCAGAGGACAGCAAGGTCAACACTCACTGTGCGGTCACGGAACCGCCTCCTCACACAGCCCCGCTGAGCAATCAGTCAGGCTCGACTAGATCTCTCAATTCCTCACCAACCTTCTCCAAGGGGAGCCCGCAGAATTCGGAAAAAATCGTACGCTAAGGTTTTCCGGGCATCCGTAGGGGCCGAAACTTCCCGTCTTCCAGTCTGCGGCTCTGCCGCCAGACGTAATCGCCGGTTAGGTTGATGTGCTCCCAGCCCAGCGGCGACAGGAATTGCAGCAGCTCGCCGTCCACCGGCTTGCCGGCCTCGACCAACCCCTGGATGGCGCGCTCCAGGTACACCGTGTTCCACAGCACGATAGCCGCCGTCACCAGGTTGAGGCCGCTGGCCCGGTAGCGCTGCTGCTCGAAGCTCCGATCCCTGATTTCCCCAAGGCGGTTGAAGAACACCGCCCTGGCCAGCGAGTTGCGCGCCTCACCTTTGTTCAGGCCGGCATGCACGCGGCGGCGCAGTTCAACACTTTGCAGCCAGTCCAGGATGAACAGCGTGCGTTCGATCCGGCCCAGTTCGCGCAGGGCGACAGCCAGGCCGTTCTGACGCGGATAGCTGCCGAGCTTGCGCAGCATCAGCGAGGCGGTAACGGTGCCCTGCTTGATCGAGCTGGCCAGGCGCAGGATGTCGTCCCAATGAGCGCGCACGTGCTTGATGTTCAGGGTGCCACCGATCAGCGGGCGCAGCGTCGGGTAGGCCTGCACGCCCTGCGGCACGTACAGTTTGGTTTCGCCGAGGTCGCGGATGCGTGGCGCGAAGCGGAAGCCCAGCAGGTGCATCAGGGCGAAGACGTGATCGGTGAAACCGGCCGTGTCGGTGTAGTGCTCCTCGATCCGCAGGTCGGACTCGTGATACAGCAGGCCGTCGAGCACATAGGTGGAATCTCGGACGCCGACATTCACCACGCGTGTGCTGAACGGCGCGTATTGGTCGGAGATGTGGGTGTAGAACAGTCGTCCTGGCTCGCTGCCGTACTTCGGGTTGACGTGCCCGGTGCTCTCACCCCGGCCGCCAGCGCGGAAGCGCTGGCCATCGGAGGATGAGGTGGTGCCGTCGCCCCAATGGGCAGCGAAGGCATGGCGGTACTGGTGATTGACCAGCTCGGCCAAGGCCGCCGAATAGGTTTCATCGCGGATATGCCAGGCTTGTAGCCAGGACAGCTTGGCGTAGGTCAGGCCGGGGCTCGACTCGGCCATCTTGGTCAGTCCGAGGTTGATTGCATCACCGAGGATCGCGGACAGCAGCAACGTCCGGTCTTTGGCCTCGGCCCCGTCCTTCAAGTGGGTGAAGTGGCGGCTGAAGCCCGTCCAATCGTCCACGTCCATCAGCAGTTCGGTGATCTTGATGCGCGGCAGTAACTGACTGGTCTGGTCGATCAGCGCCTGCGCCCGATCCGGCACCGCCGCATCCAGCGGGGTGATTTTCAGGCCGGACTCGGTGAGGATGGCATCGGGCAGCTCGTTGTCCTTGGCCAGGCGGGCGACAGTGGCCAACTGCTCGTCCAGCAGCTGCAAGCGCTCTTCCAGGTACTGGTCGCTGTTCGGGTTGATCGCCAGCGGCAGGGCCTGTTCCCGCTTGAGCGCGGCGAACTTCTCGGCCGGCAACAGGTAGTCGTCGAAGTCGCGGAACTGCCGCGAGCCCTTGACCCAGATGTCGCCGGAGCGCAGGGCGTTCTTCAGCTCGGACAGCGCGCAGATTTCGTAGAAGCGCCGGTCGAGGCCTTCCGGGGTGATCACCAGCGGCTTCCAGCGCGGCTTGATGAAGGCGGTGGGGGCATCGGCCGGCACCTTGCGCAGGTTGTCGGCGTTCATCTCGCGCAGGGTCTGCACGGCTGCCAGCACGCCTTGTGCGGCCGGGGCGGCGCGCAGCTCCAGTACCTCCAGCAGGGCCGGCGTGTAGCGGCGCAGGGTGGCGAAGTTCTCGCCGACCAGGTGCAGGTGGTCGAAGCCCTCCGGCCGGGCCAGCAGCTCGGCCTCACTGACGCTCTCGGTGAACTCGTCCCAGGGAATCACCGCCTCGATGGCGGCGTAGGGATCGCTGCCGCTTTCCTTTGCCTCCAGCAGCGCCTGGCCGATCTTGGAGTACAGGCGCACTTTGTCATTGATCGCCTTGCCCTGCTTCTGGAACTGCTGCTGATGCTTGTGTTTCGCGCCGCTGAACAGCTTGACCAGGATGCGGTCGTGCAGATCCACCAGCTCATCAATCACGGTTGCAGTGCTCTCCAGTACCACGGCGGCCAGGGTCGCATAACGTCGCTGCGGCTCGAACTTGCCAAGGTCTTTGGGCGTCATCTGCCCACCCTCGCGGGCCAGCTTGAGCAGGCGGTTCTGGTGGATGTGCCGGCCAAGGCCTTCGGGCAAGTCCACCAGCTGAAATGTCTTCAGCCGTTCGATGTGCTCAAGCATGTGGCGGGAGTTGGGTTTCAGCGGTGCCTGCCGCAGCCAGGTCAACCAGGTGATGCTGCTGCCGGCCTTGAGCTTAAGCAACTCGTCCAGCTTGGCCCGATGCGAGTCGGTGAGAGGTTCGACCAGGGCGCGGTAGACCCGCCGATTGGCCCGTGCAATGGCCTCCGAGCAAGCCCGGTCGATCACGCTCAACGCCGGCAGGATGCGTCGCTTCTGCCGCAGGCTCTCCAGCGCCTGGCCGGCCAGCAGCAAGCCCTTGTCGGTCTGCTGGGCCAGTTCGGTCAGCTCGCGCACCAGGGCGCGGAAGTCGGACAGGCCGAACGGGGCCAGTTGAAGGTAGGTGCGCAGTTCCTGGGCGTGCTCGCGACGGGTCACATCGCGCTCGCCGTACTTCGTCCAACTCGCCGGATCGGTCTGGACTTGCTTGGCCACCCACAGGATGACCGGTTCGGGCAGCTCGCTGTCAGTGCCCAACGCATAGCCGGGGTAGCGCAGCAGGCAGAGTTGCACCGCAAAGCCCAGACGGTTGGCGTCGCCGCGCCGCTGGCGGATCAGTGACAGGTCGGAATCGTTGAAGGTGTAGTAGCGGATCAGGTCATCCTGGCTTTCCGGCAGCGCGAGCAGGGTGTCCCGCTCCGTGGCCGAGAGGATCAAGCGACGCGGCATGTGTCAGTCGTCCGTGCGGAGGTACTGGTAGAGAGTTTCGCGGCTGATGTTGAACTCGCGGGCGAGCTGCGCCTTGGGCTCACCTGCCGCCGCCCGCTGCCGCAGGGTAACAGTCTGCTCGTCGGACAGGGCCTTCTTGCGGCCCCGGTACGCGCCGCGCTGCTTGGCCAGGGCGATACCCTCGCGCTGCCGCTCACGGATCAGAGCGCGCTCGAACTCAGCGAAGGCCCCCATTACCGACAGCATCAGGTTGGCCATCGGCGAGTCCTCGCCGGTGAATACCAGCCCCTCCTTCAAGAACTCGATTCGCACGCCGCGCTGGGTCAGCTTCTGCACCAGGCGGCGCAGGTCGTCGAGGTTGCGGGCCAGGCGATCCATGCTGTGCACCACCACCGTGTCGCCCTCGCGGACGAAGCTCAGCAGCGCTTCGAGCTGGGGGCGCTGGGTGTCCTTGCCGGATGCCTTGTCGGTGAACACCTTGCTCACCTGGGTCTGTTCCAGTTGGCGTTCCGGGTTCTGGTCGAAGCTGCTGACCCGGACGTAGCCGATGCGGTGCCCCTGCACGATGTCTCCTTGGTTGAAGGCGGCTTAAGTGCACTTTCTGTTCCGTTGCGCCTCAAACCCCGTTTCTGTCAGGCTGAAATCTATAACCTTCGCGGGCATGTGTCAAAAAATGGGAAAGCAGACTCTATTCTGACGAAGCGGCGCGGCCCTGCCTGACATCAAGTTAGGGTATGCCTTAAATTGACGCTCCGACATGAGTTGTGTATTAGATATAACTTATTGTAGTATTTGTAACATTAATCATCTTTTTGACGAAGGAGCCCGTGCTTGAGCTTTCTTGCCCTATTCGTCAGCCTGCCCACCAAGGCATCGACCGGCCGCATGCGCGTCTGGCGTTCTGTCAAAGCGCAGGGCTGCGCAACGCTGCGCGACGGGGTCTATCTGCTGCCCGACTCGGCGGACAGTGCGGCGACGCTGGGCGAAGTGGCGGCGCAGGCGGTGGAAGTCGGGGGCAGCGGCCAGGTCTATCGACTGTCGGGGTGTGACGAAGCTCAGAAGGCCGCGCTACGCGCCCTGTTCGACCGGGGCGAGGAGTACGCCAGCATCGCCGAGGAGATCAAAGCGCTCGGGCGTAACCTGGCATCCCCGGACGGCGCCGATGCCATGCGCAAGCTCCAGCCGCTCGTGCGCCGCTTCGAGCAGGTGAACCGCATCGACTTCTTCCCCGGCGAGGCGCAGCGGCAGACCTTGAGCCTGCTGGACGACCTGCGCGACGCGATCACCCGCCGTATGTCTCCCGACGAGCCGACCGCCCGGCAGACGGATATTCCGCGGCTGAACCGCGCCGACTATCAGGGTCGGACCTGGGCCACGCGGGCGCGCCCGTGGGTGGACCGACTCGCTTCGGCCTGGCTGATCCGGCGGTTCATCGACCCGAGCGCGCGCATCGTCTGGCTGGCGAGTCCCTCCGACTGCCGCAATGGCTGGCTCGGCTTCGATTTCGACGGCGCCGCCTTCAGTCATGTGGGCACCAAGGTCACCTTCGAGACGCTGCTGGCGAGTTTCGGACTTGATTCCGCCCCTGCACTGGTACGCCTGGGCAAGCTCGTGCATTGCCTGGATTTGGGCGGGCTGCCGGTAGCAGAAGCGCTGGGCATCGAATCGCTGCTCGCCGGCTTGCGCGCATCGGAACCCGATGACGACGCGCTGCTTGCCCGCGCGTGCGAAATTTTTGATTGGCTATTGAAGAGTTACGAGGACAAAACAACGTGAACGCCCCGACCAGTCCTCAGACCGCCGCGCAACCACGCCCGGCCCGTCCGTCTTTCTGGGACATCACCCAAGACGACCTGCTGCTGGCCGCAGGCTTCGGCCGTATTCGACGGCTTGTTGGCCAACTTCCGTATTTGACTGGTTACTGTTGAACTACAAGGAGAAGATCTATGAGCGTTGCGAATGAAGAGTCGTATCGCCCGAGCAAGGCGACGGATGCCACGACTGAAGCCGTCCCTCCACCCATGAGCTACCCACAGCTCTTCGCGCGCTTCCTCAAGTTCGGCTTGCTCGCATGGGGCGGGCCTGTGGCTCAGATCGGCATGTTGCGCCGCGAGCTCGTGGACGAGGAACGCTGGATCTCCAGCAAACGCTTCAACAAGCTGCTTGCGGTGATGCAGGTGCTGCCCGGACCCGAAGCGCATGAAATATGCGTTCATTTGGGCATCCGAGCAAAGGGGCGGCTGGGGGGCGTGCTGGCGGGACTCGGTTTCATGCTTCCCGGATTCTTGCTGATGTTCGCGCTGTCCTGGTTGTACTTCCAGATTGAATTCGTGGGTACCGCGCTGGGCGCGGCGTTCCTTGGCGTGCAGGCGGCTGTGATCGCCCTGATCGTGCGCGCCGTGCACCGTATCGGCGAGCACATCCTGCTTGATCGCTGGTTGTGGGTCATTGCCATCGTTTGCGCGCTGGCAGCCATAGGTCGTGTCGACTTCTGGATCACCCTGCCGGCGGGCGGCCTTGTGTACGCCCTGCTCGTGCTGAATCATCGGGCCTCAGCGCTCTTGGTGACACTGGCGGCGGTGGCGCTGGCCGCGGCCGTGGCTTTGTGGGCTGCACCGACAGCGAAGCTTGTGGAAGCGGTCGTTCAGGGCCAGGCCTCGGTGCTGCTCATCTTCGCGTCGGGCCTGAAGGCCGGCTTGCTCACCTTCGGCGGCGCCTACACAGCGATTCCGTTCGTTCGCAACGACGCCGTCGGGCGCGGATGGATGACGGATGGGCAGTTCCTGGACGGCCTGGCGCTGTCCGGTGTGCTACCGGCACCCCTCATCATCTTCGCCACGTTCGTCGGCTATGTGGCGGGGGGGCCGATCGGGGCGGTGGCCATGACGGTGGGTGTCTTTCTTCCGGCCTTTGCGTTCTCGCTGATTTTCTACGACCGGCTGGAGGCGGTCGTGGAGAACAAACGGCTGCACGCCTTTCTGGACGGCGTCGCGGCTGGGGTAGTCGGCCTGATCGGCGCAACCACCATCGACTTGGCGCAGGTCACTGCTGAACGTGTCCCATCGTTGACGGTGGGCATGTCGATTTTCGCCGCAGGCTTGGCATTCCTTTATGCCTGGAAGAACAAGCTCAACGTCGTCGTCGTGATCCTCGCGGCGGGATTGGCGGGGTGGCTGGTATTTCCGAACCAAGGCTGAACCTGATCGAGTCAGCCTTCGTCGCGCCGTTTCCGATCCACCTTGCTGAGGAAGCCAAGATGCCTTACGAACTGAAACCTCTTTCATGCGATCCGGCCAAACTCACCGGCCTGTCCGAGAAGCTGATCGTCAGCCACTGGGAAAACAACTACGGCGGTGCGGTAAAGCGCCTCAATGCCATAGCGAGCCCCGCCATTGGCGGCGCCCTATTCGCCGCCGGCTGGCTGGCGGCGCCGCTGGTGGCCTGCGGCCTACTCAAGGTCGTCTATGACGTTGTGCTTTGGCGCGCTTTTCGGAAGTACGAGGGACCATCCTCTTGAGAGCGCTCGCGCGCAAGCACATGGCGCGGCTTAGCGTACGATTTTTTCCGAATTCTGCGGGCACCCATAAGTGCACTTTCTGTTCCGTTGCTCCCCAAACCCCAGCAATAAGTCTTACCATCGACCTCAACTCTTGGTTTCATAATCCTACCCGTCCCTTTGCTGTCAGCGATTCAGTTGTGGTTGTTACGTGTTCAGTGCATGCAGCCGCTTCAGCGCCACCGTTTTCAGCCATGTAAGGTAGAACGCCACAGCCACGGCACAGATGGCAGCAGCAGTCGTGGGCATGAATATGGACCCGACAACCAGGGTAACGCCTGCACTGGTGGCACTCCCGGAAATCGCGCTGAGCTGTGGATTGCCTCGCCACGCTGCTATCCCGCTGCAGATCATGTCGGCTAGCAGGAGGAATGCCGCGATGACAGCTGTTTCAAGGACGATCATAGGGCACCTCAGTAGCGAACTTTGAATGTGGGTGAGTCCTCCGGTCGCGAGTTGCGCCGGTCATAGATTTTCGTGGTGCTGATGTTCGCGTGGCCCAGCCACTGCTGGACCTTGGCAATGTCGGCCTCATGCTCCAGGGCGTTGGTGGCCGCTGTCGCTCGTAAACCATGAACCCCCAGGCCGGCGACCTCGATGCCGGCTGCTTTGGCGTAGCGACCCACCAATGCATAGATGCCGTCCGCGCTTAACCCAGCCCCGGTAGCCTTGCCGCGCAGCGGCATAAATAGAGGGGCTGCTGCCTGCTCCAGGTGGTGACCGGACGCCTCCAAGTAGGCATGAATCCGCTCCAGGGCAACTGGATGCATCGGCAGGTAGCGCAGCTTGCCGCCTTTACCGTGAACGCGCAGGTGCTTGATGCCGCGACGCTCCTGCATGTCCTGCACGGACAGCCGGGCCGCTTCCTCACGGCGCAGGCCGTGGTAGAGCAACACAGCCAGCACGGCGCGATCACGCAGGCCCTGCAGGGTTGCCGGATCAGGAGCATCGAGCAGCGCCTTTGCTTGGTGATCACCTAGAGCCGGCGTCTTGCCTTCGTTGGTTTCGATCTTCGGGCGTTTCACACCGTGCACCGGGTTACCGCCCGCGATGGCGTTGGCATCGAGCAGGTGATCGAACAGGCTGGCCAGCGCCGCCAGCTTGCGGCGAATGGTGGCCCCGGATAAGCCGCGCAGTTCGAGCTGGCCACGCCAAGCGAGCACATGAGCGCGGGTCACGACGCGGAATTGATCAGGCGACTGGATGCCGAGGAAGCTGCAGAAGTCCTCAATGTCGCCCTGGTATGCGCGGCGTGTGCGCGGGTTGTCCAGGTTGGCGAACCATTCGGCGGCTGCCGGCACCTCTGCCAGCCCCTGGAATTGAGCCGCCGTCAGGCGGCGCTCAGGCGAGTCATGCTCGGTCGTGATCAGGTCATTCATGGCGACGGCCTGCAGGGCATGTTTTCGGGAAGCGCGGCGCGTAGCCGGGTGAGCGGCGATACGTCAGCCACTTTCTATAGTCGTGGGCAAAGAAGCACTGCCCGGCCTCGCCATCGGGTAGCGGCATTGTCGAGCCACGGGAGTCGGCGATGAACTCATCTCGGTAAGGCTCAGGAATATCCGCCGCCCTCACATAACGTCCGTCCTGGACGGGAACCTGATCGAGAACCTGCAAGGGGTCGTCTCAGAAAACGGAAAATAAAGCACGCTAAGCGTGCGTGGAGGCTGGCACCCAGCGGTACAGCGTCGGAATGGACACGCCGAGGTTCTTGGCCACGTCCTTGGGCGGCACCCCGCTGGCCAGCAGCTTCTTGGCCGACTCGATCTTGCTGTCGGTCATCTTCGGCTTGCGGCCGCCTTTGCGGCCGAGCTGCTTGGCGACTTCCAGCCCGGCGCGGGTGCGCTCGACGGTCAGCTCGCGCTCCATTTCGGCAAGGCTCGCCATGACGTGGAAGAAGAACCGCCCGGATGGTGTGCCGGTGTCGATGGAGTCGGTGAGGCTCCTGAACTGGACACCGTGCTTGTGCAGATCGCCGACCAGATCGACCAGTTGCTTGACCGACCGGCCCAGCCGGTCGAGCTTCCAGACGACCAAAGTATCGCCTTCGCGCAGCATTTCGAGCGTCTTGGCCAAGCCAGGCCGGTCTGCCCGCGTGCCACTCACCTTGTCCTCGAAGACCTTTTTACATCCGGCCTTGCTCAAGGCTTCGCGTTGCAGCTCCAGGTTCTGATCCTGCGTCGAGACGCGCGCATAGCCAATCAACATGGCTTGTCTCGCGCCCGGTCGATGCGTTCCTGCATCGCCTGCATCACTTCTTCGTGGGTGTACGATCTGGCGTTGGCGTCGGTGGCTTGCCGCAGGGCTTCCTCAACCTCGCGCGTCATCCGCTCGTAATCCTCCGGCCACAGCGCTTGCTCCATGCGCAGCGACGCCTGACCCAGCAGGTGCAGCAGGCTGAACAGCCGCATGTCGTTGGTGGCGACGATGCGCTCCCGAATCTGCTCCTGAATAGCTTCGCTAGCCCGATGCGCTTGTGGTGTGGCAGTCCCCTCGTAGTCAGCGGGGAATTCCGCTTCCTCGGCAATCCTTGCCCAGGCGCTGGCCAGCGCCTCGATGGTTGACGTGCTCATTTCCGCCGCTCCTGTGCTCTTTGGCGAATCAACCGGCCAAGGGGCCTCGACGCGAAAACCAGCAGCATCACGCCTATCGGATACCAGGTCGAGAAGACCACCAAGGCATCGAAGGCTGGCCGTCCGGTGTTGGTAGGCAGTACGGCGGTCACAGCCATCAACCCGCCGACCGTCCAGATGATGCGCCACACGTAGGGCATCACGCGGGGCACGTAGCCGTCATCGAAAGCGGTCTGGTAGTAGCGGCGCAGGCCGCGCTCGGCAAGCGCCTGGCGCTGCCGCTCCGACAGCGCATCCGTCCGGCCATACCAGCGCCGGAATGGTGGACAGCGCAGCAGCAAAGGGGTGAAGAGGATCATCACCGCCACGATCGCGACACCCCACGCCATGACGGCGCCGGCATCGGGCCGCTTGGCGTTCTCGATCACGGGCGCGAAGACGCCCGGAGCACCGATCATCCAGAACAGCGCAATGTGCTGATGGAAGGAGAGCTTCATTTGCTCATCCACTTGCGCAGCAGGCGCTTTTTCAGGGAGGCGCGTTCTTGCGGGTTGCGTCCCTTGTGATTGGCGATGCGATCCGCCGTGGCGGCCTGGCGCTTGACGGGCCAGTAGGAGCGGCCATCCTTGCCCATCGACCAGACGCTGCTGGCCTGGTTTTCCAGCAGGGGCAGATGGGCGCTCAGGGCTTCGGGCGACGCGCTGGTCAGCGCCGTGCGCTCACGGGTGCGCCAGCGCTGATGCCAGAGCTTCTTGTCCTCGCGCTCGCTGCCGCAGGTCGTGTGCCCGACGATGGGTGTTTTGCGGCGGCTGCGGCTCATAACGTAGTGGTCTCCAAGAACATTCAGGACTGATCCCAGGCGTCGATGGTCAAGACCTGATCGGCAGGACAGGCGGCTACGCGGTCGGGAACTGGATGGTGTTCAGTCTCATGCCGACCCCATTCGATTGATCGCGTCGCTTGCGGCACGCTGCGACGCAAGGAGGTTTGCGACCTGGTTTAGCAGCCGTGTCCGCTGCATGTCTGTTACCTATCTCCCCGACCGCTCATTGGACCAACTCCAGAGATTGGGCTCTATCGCTCAGCCAATACGAAACCGGCATTGGCTGATGCCACAACCGAGACGAACACAAATGGCTCGGTACCTGTATTTCGCGCCCCGTGCACTTGGCCCGGTCTTGCCACGGCTATCTCACCTTCCCTGAGGGCACGAACAATCCCATTGCCCTGAAAGTAATCAGCCATTCCCGACAAAACAGTCCACGTGTCTTGGCCGTGAGGATGAATGTGAGCCGCAATTTCCTGCCCGGGATGGACATGCCAAACCACGATAATTGAGTCTCGGGTTTCAAGCACAACGGAACGAATAGGCTCGCCTTCGGACGGCTGAACATACTCGGCTACAGAAAATATTCTCGATTCAACAGTCATCGGAGATCCCTCTTTCACAGTGCCCCCAGACAGGCTGGATATGAGTTCTAACTCGAATTTGAACGGGAGGCTGGTCGTGCGGTCGTGCAGTTGCCGATGAGCGTGTCGGCTGCTGCCTCCTTGCCCACCAGCGAACTCACGTCCGTTGCGGCCATCCAGAAGGTCTTGCCCGAGCGCGGCTCATAGGTCGCGGGATCGAACACGCCAGAGGGGCCGAACATCGGCGGCTTGATTGGTCATGGCTCCATGCCTTTGTCGTTACGGTCTTCATCGTCGGCATCCTGACGCACGGCGGGCAATTGCTGGAGCAACGCCGGCAGCCATTCCTGTACCGTCTCCCACACCACATCGAGGTTGATGTCGAAATAGCCGTGAGCCATGCGATTACGCATATTGCGCATGCTGCGCCACGGCACGTCGGCATGCGCCTGGGTGAACTCGACGTAGCCATCCATCACCTTTGTGGCCGCCTCGCCGATGACGATCAGGCTCATGATGACGGCCTGCTGGGTGCGCTTGTCGGCCAAGAAGTCGTCCTTGGCCATCCCTTCCACGAAGCTGCGCGCATCGGTTGCGGCCTGCTGAATGTGGTCGAGGTAATCGGGCAGGCGGTTCTCGCTCATATCGGTTGCGCCTCCGCGAGCACCTTGGCCCGGAACTTCGGCGGCAGGTCGCCGGGAGTCAGCAGATCGACGTCAACGCCGAGCAGCGATTTCAGTTCTTCTTCCAAATCGCCCAAGTCCAACAACGTGGCACCGGGCAGCGCATCGACCAACAGGTCGAGGTCGCTGCCATCCCGGTCGGTGCCATGCAGCACCGAGCCGAAGACGCGCGGGTTCGCGGCGCGAAAGCGGCCTACCGCTTCACGCACTGCGCTTCGCTTCATGTCAAGCACAACAGACGGTCGCATGGGCATCCTTTCTTATCGAAACTCGTTGAGATGATATGCAATCAAGAATAGAATTTCAAGAACTATTTTCGAGAATCGCAATGCCTTGATTCCCGTGCCGCGCCGGTTGCCTTGGCGGGCTTGTCACAAACCTACGTTTTCAAGAAGAAGGAAACCGCATGCCCCGCCGTTCGATCCTCTCCGCCGCCGAGCGCGAAAGCCTGCTGGCGTTGCCGGACACCAAGGATGAGTTGATCCGTCACTACACGTTCAGCGAAAGCGACCTCTCCATCATCCGGCAGCGGCGCGGCCCGGCCAATCGGCTGGGCTTCGCGGTGCAGCTCTGCTACCTGCGCTTTCCCGGCGTCATCCTTGGCGCTGATGAGCCACCGTTCCCGCCATTGCTGAGACTGGTCGCCAACCAGCTCAAGGTCGGCATCGAAAGCTGGGACGAGTACGGGCAGCGTGAGCAGACCCGACGCGAGCACCTGGTCGAGCTGCAAACGGTGTTCGGCTTCCAGCCGTTCACGATTGGCCACTACCGGCAGGCTGTCCAGTTGCTGACCGAGCTGGCCATGCAAACCGACAAGGGCATCGTGCTGGCCAGAGCCTTGATCGAGCACCTGCGGCGGCAGTCGGTCATTGTGCCCGCCCTCAACGCCGTCGAGCGGGCGAGCGCCGAAGCGATTACCCGCGCCAACCGGCGTCTCTACGACGCCTTGGCTGAGCCGCTGACGGACGTGCATCGCCGTCGCCTCGACGATCTGCTCAAGCGCCGCGACAACGGCAAGACGACGTGGCTGGCCTGGCTGCGGCAATCCCCGGTCAAACCGAACTCGCGGCACATGCTGGAACACATCGAACGCCTCAAGGCGTGGCAGGCGCTCGACCTGCCCTCCGGCATCGAGCGGCTGGTTCACCAGAACCGGCTGCTCAAGATCGCCCGCGAGGGCGGCCAGATGACGCCCGCCGACCTGGCGAAGTTCGAGCCGCAGCGGCGTTACGCGACCCTGGTGGCGCTCGCCATCGAGGGCATGGCCACCGTCACCGACGAAATCATCGACCTGCATGACCGCATCCTGGGCAAGCTGTTCAATGCCGCCAAGAACAAGCATCAGCAGCAGTTCCAGGCATCCGGCAAGGCGATCAATGCCAAGGTGCGGCTGTTCGGGCGCATCGGCCAGGCGCTGATCGAGGCCAAGCAAGCGGGCCGCGATCCGTTCGCCGCCATCGAGGCCGTCATGTCCTGGGATGCTTTCGCCGAGAGCGTCACCGAAGCGCAGCGGCTCGCGCAACCCGAGGACTTCGATTTCCTGCACCGCATCGGCGAGAGCTACGCCACGCTGCGCCGCTACGCGCCGGAATTTCTCGACGTGCTCAAGTTGCGGGCCGCGCCCGCCGCCAAGGACGTACTCGACGCCATCGAGGTGCTGCGCAGCATGAACAGCGACAACGCCCGCAAGGTGCCCACCGACGCGCCGACCGAGTTCATCAAGCCGCGCTGGCAGAAGCTGGTGATGACCGACACCGGCATCGACCGGCGCTACTACGAACTGTGCGCGCTGTCGGAGCTGAAGAACGCGCTGCGCTCCGGCGACATCTGGGTGCAAGGCTCGCGCCAGTTCAAGGACTTCGAGGACTACCTGGTGCCGCCCGCGAAATTCGCCAGCCTCAAGCAGGCCAGCGAATTGCCGCTGGCCGTGGCCACCGATTGCGACCAGTACCTGCATGACCGGCTGACGCTGCTGGAAACGCAGCTCGCCACCGTCAACCGCATGGCGCTGGCCAACGAGCTGCCGGACGCCATCATCACGGAGTCGGGCCTGAAGATCACGCCGCTCGATGCGGCGGTGCCCGATACCGCACAGGCCCTGATCGACCAGACGGCGATGATCCTACCGCACGTCAAGATCACCGAATTGCTGCTGGAGGTAGACGAATGGACGGGCTTCACCCGGCACTTCGCCCACCTGAAGTCAGGCGACCTGGCCAAGGACAAAAACCTGTTGCTGACCACGATCCTCGCCGACGCGATCAACCTGGGCCTGACCAAGATGGCGGAATCGTGCCCCGGCACGACCTACGCCAAGCTGGCCTGGCTGCAAGCCTGGCACATCCGCGACGAAACCTACGGGGCGGCACTGGCCGAGCTGGTCAACGCGCAGTTCCGACATCCCTTCGCCGAGCATTGGGGCGACGGCACCACGTCATCGTCGGACGGCCAGAACTTCCGCACCGGCAGCAAGGCCGAGAGCACCGGCCACATCAATCCGAAATACGGCAGCAGCCCAGGGCGGACGTTCTACACCCATATCTCCGACCAGTACGCGCCGTTCCACACCAAGGTCGTGAACGTCGGCGTGCGCGACTCGACCTACGTGCTCGACGGCCTGCTGTATCACGAATCCGACCTGCGGATCGAGGAGCACTACACCGACACGGCAGGGTTCACGGACCACGTCTTCGCGTTGATGCACCTGCTGGGCTTCCGCTTCGCCCCGCGCATTCGTGACCTGGGCGACACCAAGCTCTACATCCCGAAGGGCGATGCCACCTACGAGGCGTTGAAACCGATGATCGGCGGCACGCTCAACATCAAGCACGTCCGCGCCCATTGGGATGAAATCCTGCGGATGGCCACCTCGATCAAGCAGGGCACGGCGACGGCCTCGCTGATGCTCAGGAAGCTTGGCAGCTACCCGCGCCAGAACGGCCTGGCCGTCGCCCTGCGTGAGCTGGGACGCATCGAGCGCACACTGTTCATCCTGGACTGGCTGCAAAGCGTCGAGCTGCGCCGCCGCGTGCATGCCGGGCTGAACAAAGGCGAGGCGCGCAACGCGCTGGCCCGCGCCGTGTTCTTCAACCGCCTGGGGGAAATCCGCGACCGCAGCTTCGAGCAGCAGCGCTACCGGGCCAGCGGCCTCAACCTGGTGACGGCGGCCATCGTGCTATGGAACACGGTCTATCTGGAGCGGGCCGCGAACGCCTTGCGTGGCCACGGTCAAGCCGTCGATGACGGCCTGTTGCAGTACCTGTCGCCGCTCGGCTGGGAGCACATCAACCTGACCGGCGATTACCTCTGGCGCAGCAGCGCCAAGATCGGCGCGGGCAAGTTCAGGCCGCTACGGCCGCTGCAACCGGCTTAGCGTGCTTTATTTTCCGTTTTCTGAGACGACCCCAAGAAAGTCTACAAAAAGGTTCTGAGGTAAAGGACGTACAAGCCCATCAAATACAGGCCCCCAAAGCAGAATGACTCGGATAACACTGCTTCCCTTCTGTTAAGCCAGGGTTCAGGGCCAATGGCATTTCATCGCCAGGCGCGGCTGCCAGCCACATGGAGCAAGCCGCAATTAACGCCTAAACTCTCGGCCACAGGCCCGTAACGGGCTGCCTTTTTATTGATCTCGCCAGATTAGGGATAGCCGCCTTGAACCTTCGTCCCCTGCTTTTTCTGTGCCTGCCGGCCGCCCTGTTGCTAAGTGCCTGCGATCAGGCTCCAGCCCCCCAAGAACAGGCCCCGCGCCTGGTCAAACTCTTTACCGTGGAAGATCCGGCCGGGGCGCGCCTGCGCGAATTCCCCGCGCGCCTGAAGGCCACCGAGGAGGCCGAGCTGTCGTTCCGTATCGGCGGCCAGCTGAAGACCCTCAACGTGCTGCAGGGACAGCCGGTGAAACGCGGTCAGCTGATTGCCAGCCTGGATGACGCCGACCAGCGCCTGCGCCTGCGTGATCGCCAGGCCAGCTATGACTTGGCCAACGCCCAGTTCAAGCGTATTGCCCAGTTGCTGGAGCGGCAGATGATCTCCCGCGCTGAGTATGACCAGCGCAAGGCCACCCTGGATTCGGCCAGCGCAGCGCTCAGCCTGGCCCGTCAGGAGCTGGAATACACCAGCATTCTCGCGCCCTTCGACGCAGTGGTGGCCAGCACCCATGTGGACAACTTCCAGGTGGTGCAGGCCAAGCAGCCCGTGGTCACCCTGCAGAGCGGCAATCAGCTGGATGTGCTGTTTCAGATGCCGGAAAACCTGCTGACCAACCTGCGCAGCCGTGAAGAGAACCGCGACTATCACCCCAGCGTGATTCTCGACAGCCTGCCCGGCCGCGAATTCGAGGCGGTCTATAAGGAGCACAGCACCCAGCCTGATCCCAAGACCCTGACCTATCAGGTGACCCTGTCCATGCCGCGTCCCGAGGGTCTCAACCTGTTACCGGGGATGAGTGCCACGGTCAAGGTTGACTTGGCCCAGGTCAGCCGTGACCTGGGTAGCCGCCTGCTGGTGCCGGTGGAGGCGGTGTTCAGTCCGGACGACAGCGGCCCCGAGGTCAAGCAGGTGTGGGTGGCTCGCGAGCAGGACGGCGTGCTACGTCTGACGGCCCGCCAGGTCGAGGTGGGCCAGCTGAGCCGCAACAGCATCGAAGTACTCAGCGGCATCGAACCCGGCGAGCAGATCGTTGCCGTGGGTGGCGCCGAGCTGGAGGAAGGCCAGGCGGTAAGGCCCTGGGTACGCGAGCGAGGGCTGTAAATGGATATCGCCGGCTACTTTATCCAGCGTCGCGTCACCAGCTGGCTGGTCACTCTGGTGCTGGGCATCGGCGGGCTGCTGGCCTTTCTCGGAATCGGCCGCCTGGAAGACCCGTCCTTCACCCTGAAGAACGCCATGGTCATCACCAGCTATCCCGGCGCCTCGCCGCAGCAGGTGGAAGAAGAGGTCAGCTACCCGCTGGAGAACGCCATCCAGCAGCTGCCCTCGATCAAGAAGGTCACCTCCATCTCCAGTGCCGGGCTGTCGCAGATCAGCCTGGAACTGCACAGCCAATACAAGGCCGAGCAGATCCCGCAGATCTGGGATGAACTGCGGCGCAAGATCAACGACTTGCAGCCCAACCTGCCACCGGGGGTCAACCCGCCGCAGGTGCGGGATGATTTCAGCGATGTATTCGGCTTCTTCCTGCTGCTCACCGGCGAGGGCTACAGCGCCCAGGAACTGCGCGATTTCGCCGACTACCTGCGCCGTGAACTGGTGTTGCTGCCTGGCGTAGGCAAGGTCAGCCTGGCCGGCGCCCGCCAGGAGCAGGTGCAGGTGGAAATCTCGCGCAGCAAGATGAGCACCCTGGGTATCGCCCCGCAGCGCCTGGCCCAGGTGCTCAGCCAGCAGAACGTGGTGTCCAACGCCGGGCGCATTCTGGTCGGCAGCGAGTCGATCCGCCTGCACCCCACTGGCGAGCTGCAGGATGTGCGCGAGCTGGAGCGTCTGATCATCAGCGACCCGGGCAGCGCGCAGCAGGTCACTCTCGGCGATATCGCCCAGGTCAGCCGCGGCTTTAGCGAAACACCGGGCAACCTCTACCGCATGAACGGCCAGCCGGCCCTGACCCTGGGCGTTTCCTTCGCACCCAAGGTCAATGTGGTGGATGTCGGCGCGACGATCAACGCGCGCCTGGCTGAACTGGACGCCCAGCGCCCGGCCGGTATGCAGTTGCAGGTGTTCTACGACCAGGCCGCCGAAGTGCAGGCCTCGGTGCAGGGTTTCGTGATCAACTTCGTCGCCTCGGTGGCCATCGTGATCGTCGTGCTGCTGATCTTTATGGGCCTGCGCAGCGGCCTGCTGATCGGCCTGATCCTGGCCCTGACGGTGCTCGGCAGCTTTATCTTTATGCGCCTGCTGGGCATCGAGCTGCAGCGCATTTCCCTCGGCGCCCTGGTGATCGCCCTGGGCATGCTGGTGGACAACGCCATCGTTATCGTCGAAGGCATTCTGGTCGGCCGTCAGCGCGGCCAGAGCACCCTGGAGGCGGCGCGGGGCATTGTCCGCCAGACCAACCTGCCGCTGCTCGGCGCCACCCTGATCGCCATCATCGCCTTCGCCCCCATCGGCCTGTCGGACGACTCCACCGGCGAGTTCTGCCTGTCGCTGTTCCAGGTGCTGATGATCTCCCTGCTGCTCAGCTGGGTGACTGCCATCACCCTGACGCCGTTCTTCGCCAGCCTGTTCTTCCGCGATAACCAGACCCTGACCGGCCAGGATCAGGGCGACCCCTACGGCGGGGTGATCTTCACCAGCTACCGGCGCCTGCTCGACTTCGCCCTGCACCGCCGTAGCCTCACTCTGGGCGTGTTGGTGGTGCTGCTGGTGGTGGCCATTGCCGGCTTCGGCAAGGTGCGCCAGAGCTTCTTTCCGCCGTCCAATACGCCGATGTTCTTTATCGACCTGTGGCTACCCCAGGGCACTGATATCCGCTACACCGAGCAGCTGGTGGCCGAACTGGATCAGCATGTACTGGAGCAGGAAGGAGTGACCACGGTCAGCAGCACAATCGGTCAGGGCGCCCTGCGTTTTATCCTCACCTACTCACCGCAGAAGCAGTATCCCAACTACGCCCAGCTGCTGGTGCGCACCGACAACCTGGAACGCATCGAGCCGCTGATCAACCAGTTGGAACTGCATGTCGCCGAGCAGTACCCGCAGATCAAGCCCAAGTTCAAGCAGCTGATGCTCGGCCCCGGCAATGACAGCAAGATCGAGGCGCGCTTCAGCGGCCCCGACCCCGACGAACTGCGCCGCCTGGGTGGCGAAGTCAGCCGCCTGATGCGCCAGGATCCGGTAGCCAATGCAGTGATGCACGACTGGCATGAGCGCACCAAGCTGGTTCGTCCACAATTTGCCGAGGCCCGCGCCCGTGAACTGGGGGTGGACAAGAGTGCACTGGATGACCTGTTGCGCATGAGCTTCTCCGGCATGAACGTGGGCCTGTACCGCGACGGCACCCGCCTGCTGCCGATTGTCGCGCGCACCCCGGACAACGAGCGGCTGAATGCCGACAGCCTCAGTGACCTGCAGATCTGGAGCAGCGTGCGTGGCATCTACCTGCCCATCGAGCAGGTGCTGCAGGGCTTTTCCACCGAGTGGGAAGACCCGCTGATCATGCGTCTGGATCGCAAACGCACCCTCACCGTGCAGGCCGATCCAGCCCTGCTCAGCGGCGAAACAGCAGCCCAGCTGCTCCAGCGTATCAAGCCCGAGATCGAAGCCATCCCCCTGCCCGAGGGGTATCACCTGGAATGGGGCGGCGAATACGAAAGTTCGCGCAATGCCCAGGGCGCGGTGTTCGGCAGTCTGCCTCTGGGCTATCTGGTGATGTTTATGATCACCATCCTGCTGTTCGACTCGTTCAAGCGCGCCACCGTGATCTGGCTGACCGTGCCCCTGGCGATGATCGGCGTAACCCTGGGCTTTCTGCTCACCGGCATTCCCTTCGGCTTTATGGCCCTGCTCGGCCTGCTCAGCCTGAGCGGCATGCTGGTGAAGAACGGCATCGTTCTGGTGGATGAAATCCAGCTGCAGCTGGCCAGCGGCAAGGACGCCCTGCAGGCCGTGGAAGAGGCCTCCATCAGCCGCGTACGCCCGGTATCCATGGCTGCCCTGACCACCATCCTGGGCATGAGCCCGCTGTTGACCGACGCCTTCTTCCAGAGCATGGCGGTGGTGATCATGTTCGGCCTGGGCTTCGCCACCCTGCTCACCCTGGTGGTGCTGCCGGTGCTCTATTGCGTGTTCTACGGGATCAAGGCGCAGACCAAGGCAGAAGTCTGAGGGGCGGTTGTCCACCCTATGCTGGCGTGACGTGGCGTAGGGTGGACAACGCGCAGCTTGTCCACCCGCTGTTATTCCCTGCTAAATCTGGCGGGCGCGCCTAAAGCGCCGCCAGCCCGAGCGCAGGTCATCCAGCATCGGCACCAGGGCCAGGCTGATCAGCAGCAAGGCCAGCGGTAGCGTGGACACATAGCCCAGGCGGTTAAAGCCAAAGGCCCCGGCAATCCCACCCATAAAGAAGTACAGGGCCAGCAGGCTCAGCACCTGCAGACGCTGGCGGTCGACCTGGATCCGGCCGAACTGTTCGCCGTGGCGGTTCCAGTACAGCAGCTTGCCCAGCTCGATGCCGATATCGGTGACGATGCCGGTGATATGGGTGGTGCGAATCTCCGCCCGCGACAGCTTGGTGTGTTGGCGCTGATGGAAAATTGACCCACCCTGCCGATTGAAATTTGACCCAGGGCGGATTGCTGATTTTGTTACCAGCAACTGTGGATAAGTC
>MTEV01008430.1_pt1 | contig 25976 bp, 27 predicted proteins | sample 1042711 | NCBI WGS metagenome assembly MTEV01 (sample SAMN06185812, study PRJNA358809) | soil metagenome | isolation source: soil bioaugmentation with soil previously exposed to atrazine | place: India | collected 2015-05-23 | reverse complement strand
GCCACCGAGCCCGAGGCGGTCGACGAGGTGCCCGCCGACGCCGCGCATGAGCGCCCGGCCCAGCCTGCGGCGGAGCCGCGCGAGAGCGCCCCTCAGGCCACGGAGTCGCCGTCGGAGCCGGCCGTGGCGGCACCCTCGGCGTCGGGGCGCGATCTGCTGGCCCAGGCCACCAGCAGCATTCGTCAGCAGGGGCTCGACCAGCACCTGGCCGGGCCGGCCGACGACGCGCCGCGCAGCGCGGCCCAGCGGGCCGCCGAGGCACGCTACATCGACGACTGGACCCGCCGCGTCGAGGATTACGGCAACCGGGTGCATCCTGCGCCGAGCCACCTGCATGGCCAGCTGCGCATTCGCGTGGTGATCGGTCGAGATGGTCAGCTTCGTCAGGCGGAGGTGGTACAATCCTCAGGACATACCGAACTCGATCAGGCGGCGCTGAATACCGTGCACGGTGCCGGGCCCTATCGGCCCTTCGACAGCACCATGGGGGAACTCGACAGTCTCTCCATCACCCGCGTCTGGCGGTTCGGGCAAGGCAATCATTTCGGTGGCGTGCGCTAGGACGACTGCCCACCGCCCGGGAGTCCCATGCAATCCGTGCAAAACCTAGGCTTGAGAGGTCATTTCCTGCTGGCGATGCCGCACCTGGAAGATCCCAACTTCGCCGGCAGCCTCAGCTATCTGTGCGATCACGATGAGAACGGCACCATGGGCGTGATCGTCAACCGCCCGCTGGAGATCACGCTGGACGCGCTGTTCGAGCAGCTCGAGCTCGACGGCGAGGAGAGCCCGCATCGCAACGCGCCGGTCTACTACGGCGGCCCGACCCACAAGGACCGCGGCTTCATCCTGCATCGCGGCTCCAGCACCCCGTGGGATTCCAGCATCCAGGTGGAGGACGACATCGCCCTGACCACCTCCATGGACATCCTGCTGGCGCTGGCCGCCGGCCGAGGGCCCGAGGAGTTCCTGGTGTGTCTGGGCTGTGCCGGCTGGGAGGCGGGCCAGCTCGAGCAGGAGCTCAAGGACAACGCCTGGCTCACCGTCGAGGCGGAGGGCGACATCCTGTTCAAGGTACCGGCCGAGCAGCGCCTGAGCGCCGCCGCCGGCATCCTCGGGGTGGATCTCAATCTGATGTCGCGGGAAGCCGGGCACTCCTGATGAGCGCTGCGGGAAAGCGCCTGATTCTCGCCTTCGACTTCGGCACCCGCCGGATCGGGGTGGCCGTGGGCAACGAGCTGCTCGCCAGCGCCCGCCAGCTCGAGCCGCTGCCGGCCCGCGACGGCATCCCCGACTGGAACGTCGTCACGCGGCTGATCGATGAGTGGCAGCCGGACCTGTTCGTGGTCGGGCTGCCGCTCAACATGGACGGCAGCGAATCGGCGATGAGTGCCAGGGCGCGCAAGTTCGGCAAGCGGCTCTACGGCCGCTACGGCAAGCCCTGCGAGATGGTCGACGAGCGCGGCTCCACCCGGGAGGCCAAGGCCATCGCGCGGGAGTCCGGGTTGCTGCGCAATCCCGCCAAGAGCTACCGTGACGACGGCGTCGACGGCATTGCCGCCGTCTTGATCCTCGAGAGCTGGTTCGCCCGTCAGGAGGGGCTGCCGCCAGCGCGTTGAGCGTCACCGGAGCCCCTGGCTCACCTCAGCGAGGCTGGCCGGTGCCCATCAGCGCGTGGAACTCCGCCACGGCCGCTGCCGCGAATTCCGGGTCGTTGATATGCCAGGGGTAGCGGATCAGCCGCCGCTCGGACGTTTGCCGCACCGTCGCCTCCAGGGCTGCGAACAGCGCCGCGTCGGCCGCCGGGTCATGGAAGGGCTGGCCGGGGGCATCCAGCGCCGAGACCCCGCCTTCGGGCAGCAGGAAGCGCACCGGCCCCCGGCTGCGATTCAGCTTCTCCCCGATCCACTGCCCCATCCACGCATTCTCCTCGGCGGTGGTGCGCATCAGGGTGATCTGGGGGTTGTGCTCGTAGACGAGGCGCTGCCGATAGTACGCCGGCAAGGTTTCCCGCCCGGCGAAATTGACCATGTCGAGAGCGCCGCAGGAGCCTACGTAGGGCAGCTCGGTATGCGCCAGAACGTCCAGCCGTGTGTCACCGGCGCTGAAAATGCCGCCCATCAGCAGATCGCAGATCTCGGTGGTGGTGATGTCCAGCAGGCCCTTGAGCATACCGCTGGTTGCCAGTTTCTCCATCGAGATGCCGCCCGTGCCGGTGGCGTGGAACACCAGGCAGTCGTAGTCCGCGGCCAGTGCATCGGTGATCCCGTTGACGCAGGCCGTGGTCACGCCGAACATGCTCAAGCCGATGGCCGGCTTGTCGTCGGCGGCCTCGGGCACCTGCCTCGCGAGCATGCCGAGCAGCGCGTGGGCCGCATTGCCCAGCACCCGGCGCGATATGCGGTTGAGTCCCGCCACGTCAGTCACGGAGTAGATCATGGCGATGTCGCTGGCACCGACATAAGGCGCCACGTTGCTCGAGGCGATGGTCGAGACCATCACCTTGGGCACGCCGATGTCCAGGTCGCGCATGGCCGGGGTGATCAGCGCGGTGCCGCCGGAGCCGCCGATGCCGATGACACCGGCCACGTCGTCGCGCCCTGCCAGCAGCTGGCGCAACGCTTCGGCCATGTTCGCCACGGCCTTGCCCCGGTCGTCGACGAAGACCGCCCGGCTGCCTTGGGGATGGCAGGCGGCTACCTGGCTCGCGGAAATATCGGCATCGGGAGCAGCGTCGCCGCTGGTGCCTACGTCGACGATCAGGGCGTCGATCCCGGCCGACCGCAACAGCTCGCGGAGGTAGCGCAACTCCTCGGCCTTGGTGTCGCAGGTGCCGATGACGAAGGCTTGCTTTGCCATGGTGCCTCCTGGCCGGCGTTCATCGCGCCGGCCTCGTTGTTGTGGATGAGTGCCTGGGCCGTCAGGCCTTGGCAAGGTTCTCGGCGGCGCCCTCGAAGGCGAGGCGGAAGGTATCCGAGACCCGCTGCACGACATCCTCGCGATCGGCCTCGGCCACCTCGAACTCCGCCCACCATTCGCCGAAGCAATGCCCGCTGGTGGTGATCGGCTTGAGGCGCATTTCCGCCACGTAGTCCCGCACCGGCAGCGCCGGGGCCTCGAGAATGCGGTAGCAGCAGCGGTGCTCGCGGTCCGAGAGCGTGAGCAGTTCCTCGCGGATGAAGTTGCCGTCGTGGTCGTGGAAATGACGCACGCAGCCGACCTGGTCGGCCGGCTTGCCCCCCTCGATCTCGCTCCTGGCGAAGAAGGGATGGTAGTTCGGCAGGCCGTTGAAATCGCGCAGCACGCTCCAGGCCTGCTCCAGCGTGATGGGCATGACGGCGCTGACATAGACTCGGGTCATGGTGTCCTCCTGGGATGATCAGGCGATGGCCTTGAAACGGCGGATCTGCTCGGTGAGCGCGATCTCCGTGGGCAGTCGCTCCATGCTGCTGGCACCGTAGAAGCCGTTGCAGTGCTCGCTCTCGCGCATCACGTAGGCGGCATCTTCCGGGGTGGCGATGGGGCCGCCGTGGCACAGGATGATCACGTCCCGCCGCACCCGCCTGGCCGCTTCGGCCCAGTCATCGATGAGGCGTACCGACTCGGCGAGGCTCTTGGCCGACTCGGCGCCGATGGTGCCGCCCACGGTGACGCCCATGTGCGCCACGATGATGTCGGCGCCCGCCTCCGCCATGGCCACGGCCTCGTCGGCCGAAAACACGTAGGGCGTGGTGAGCATGTCCATTTCATGGGCCAGGCGAATCATGTCCACTTCGCTGCCGTAGGAGATCCCCGTCTCCTCCAGACTGACGCGAAAGGTCCCGTCGATCAGGCCCACGGTGGGGAAGTTCTGCACCCCGGAGAAGCCCAGCTCCTTCAGCTCGCGCAGCAGCTTGGGCATGATCACGAAGGGGTCGGTACCGTTGACTCCGGCCAGTACCGGGGTGCGCTTGACCACCGGCAGCACCTCCAGCGCCATCTCCTGGACGATCTGGTTGGCATTGCCGTAGGCCAGCAGGCCGGCGGAGGAGGCGCGGCCCGCCATGCGGTAGCGGCCGGAGTTGTAGATGACGATCAAGTCGATGCCGCCGGCCTCCTCGCACTTGGCCGAGATGCCGGTGCCGGCGCCGCCGCCGATGATCGGCTGGCCGCGGGCGACCATCTCTTGGAAGCGGGTCATGAGGGTGTTGCGGTCGAAAACGGGCATGTAAGTACTCCTTGTCAGTGCTGCTGCTGAGCGTGTGAGCGGTGCTGAACCTTGGCGGAAGGTGCCGGGGTGCGGCGTGTGCGGAGCCATTGGCCGAGCTGGCCGACCACGCCCTGGCGGAAGGTCAGCACGCAGGTCATGAAGACCAGCCCGGTGATGACCGTGACCCAGGCGCCGAAAGGGTCCATGTAGTGGTTGAGCGCGGAGACCAGGGCAGCGCCTACCGCGGGGCCGAATACCGTGTTCATGCCGCCCAGCAAGGTCATCAGGATCACGTCGCCCGAGGTGTGCCAGTGCACGTCGTAGAGGGCGGCCAACTGGAACACGATGGCCTTGAGCGAGCCGGCGATACCGGCCAGGCCGGCGGAGATGGTGAACACCAGGACCTTGTAGCGCGCCACGGGGTAGCCCAGCGAGATCGCTCTCGGCTCATGCTCGCGGATGGCCCGCAGCACATTGCCGAACGGCGAATGGACGGTACGCCATACCAGCCATAGCCCGGCAGCGACGATACCCAGCACCACGTAGTAGAGCGCCGTGTCGCTGCGCAGATCGATCACCCCCAGGAAGGTGCCGCGGGGGATCCGCTGCAGGCCGTCCTCGGCGCCGGTGAACGGGGCCTGCAGGAAGAAGAAATAGACCAGCTGCGACAGCGCCAGGGTGATCATGGCCAGGTAGATGCCGCTGCGGCGGATGGCCAGACTGCCGACTATCGCCCCCAGGACGGCCGCCACCAGGCCGCCGGCCAGGATGCCCAGATCGGTGGGGACGCCGTACGCCTTGACCAGCTGTCCGGTCACGTAGGCCCCCGTACCGAAGAAGGCGGCGTGACCGAAGGAGAGGATGCCGGTATGGCCCAGCAGCAGGTTGAAGGAGCAGGCGAAGAGCACGAAGCACAGCGTCTTCATGACGAAGACGATGTAGATCAGCTGCGGCACGAAGGGAATGACCAGCAGTGCCAGCACCAGCAGGGCGAGGGCCGTGTAGGACAGGGTGCGCATGTCAGCCCTCCTCCCTGCCGAAGAGGCCGGCCGGGCGCAGCAGCAGCACCAGCACCATGACCAGGAAGACGATGGTGGAGGAGAACTCGGAGTAGAACACCCGGGTGAAGCCCTCTACCACGCCCAGGCCCAGGCCGGTGACGATGGCACCCATGATCGAGCCCAGCCCACCGATCACCACCACGGCGAAGATGATGATGACCAGACTGGAGCCCATGGAGGGATTGACGTGGAAGATGGGCGCGGCCAGCACCCCGGCGAAGGCCGCCAGGCCGACGCCGACGCCGTAGGTCAGGGTGATCAGGCGCGGCACGTTGATGCCGAAGGCCTGGGTCAGCTCCGAGCGCTCCGTGGCGGCGCGCAGGCTGGCACCCAGCGAGGTGCGTTCGATGACGAACCAGGTGGCCAGGCACACCAGCAGCGCCGAGACGATCACGAAGCCGCGATAGAGCGGCAGGATCATGAAGCCCAGGTTGATGGTACCGCGCAGCTGCTCCGGGGTGGCGAAGGGCTGGCCGGAGGAGCCGAAGGCGACGCGGAAGCCCCCCTCCAGCACCAGCACCAGGCTGAAGGTCAGCAGCAGGCCGTAGATCGGGTCGAGCCCGTAGAGCCGGCGCAGGAACAGGAACTCGAACACCATGCCGAAGGCGGCCACCAGCAGCGGGGCCACCAGCAGCGTGACCCAATAGTCGAGCCCCATGTACTGGGCGAACAGAAAGGCGGTGAAGGCCCCCAGCATGAAGAAGGCGCCATGGGCGAAATTGACGATCTTGAGTACCCCGAAGATGATCGCCAGCCCGAGGCTGAGCACCGCGTAGAAGGAGCCGTTGACGATGCCCAGCATGAGCTGCCCCAGCAGGGCCTGAATGGGAATGCCGAAAATGTCCATGATCACTTGCTCACAAGATCAACGAAGTAGGGGGCGCATGCCGAGCCGCGGGCCGGCATGCGCGGTAAGTCATCAGTTGCCGTTGAGCAGGTGACAGGTGCTCTCTTCGAGCGGCTGAAAGGCGTCTTCACCGGGAATGGTGGCCAGCAGGCGCAGGAAGTCGTAGTCGTACTCCGACTCCTCTGGCGACTTCACCTCCCACAGATACTGGTCGTGGACCATGCGGCCATTGGGACGGATATAGCCGCCCGAGGCGAAGAAATCGTTGATCTCCAGCTCCCGCATCTTCTCGGAGACCGCCGTCGCATCGTCGGTGCCGGCGGCTTCGACCGCTCTCAGGTAGTGCATGGTGGAGGAGTAGTTGCCGGCGTGCGCCATGTTGGGCATGCGGCCGGTGCGCTCGTAGAAACGCTGCGAGAACTCGCGGGTCTGGTCGTTGGCGTCCCAGTAGAAGGCGTTGGTCAGCATCAGGCCTTGGGCGGTCTCCAGCCCCAGGCTGACGATGTCGTCGTACCACAGCAGCAGGGCGGCCGGGCGCTGGTCGGGCGTGACACCGAATTCGGCCAGGGCATTGATGGCGTTGATGGCGTCGGCGCCGGTCGAAGCGATGCCGATGATCTCCGCGCCCGAGGCCTGGGCCTGCAGCGCGTAGGAGGAGAAGTCGGTGGTGTCGAGCGGATGACGTGCAGCCCCGACGACCTGGCCGCCGGCGTTGCGCACCACCTGGGACACCTGCTCCTCGAGCCCGATGCCGAAGGCGAAGTCCACCGTGAGGAAGAACCAGGTGTCGCCGCCATCCTCGACGATCGACTGGCCGGTGCCCTGTGCCAGGGAGTAGGCGTCGTAGGTGTAGTGGGTCACGAAGGGCGAGCAGTAGTCGTTGGTCAGGCCGATGTTGGATGACGAATTGACGATGGCGTGGCGCTGCAGCTCGTCGGCCACGGCAGCCACCGCCAGCGCGACGCCGGAGTTGGAGAGATCGTTGATCATGTCGACGCCGTCGTTGTTGTACCATTCCCGGGCACGGCTGGCGCCGGTGTCGGCACGATTGCGATGATCGCCATGGATGACCTCGATGGGCACGCCGTCGACCTCACCGCCGAAGTCCTCGACGGCCATGCGCACGGCTTCCACCGCCGCCTCGCCGGACAGGTCGGTGTAGATCCCCGACATGTCCGTCAGCACGCCGATTCGCACCACGCCGTCGGAATAGCCCTCGCTGGCCATGGCGCTGGTGAAGCCGCCGAGGCCCAGCAGCGCGGAGGAAAGGGCCAGGGTCTTGAAGGAGTGTTTGGCTGGCATTGTTATGTCTCCTGTTTCTCGACTCGCTATTGTTTTGGTTTTGCGTTGTTTCGAACGGTAGGTACCGTTGGGCCTTTATCAGTTAGAGCCAACATGGGCGAACGCGCCATGGCCGCAGAACACGAACAGCTATCCGAAACCCACATCGTCGGCGACGACACCCGGCAGTGGATCGTGCGCGCCGAGGATTGCGCTGCGCTCGAGCAGCGGCATATCTCCCACGTCGGCGTGGGGGATGCCGCGGTGCCCTACCGCATCGTGCGTACCCGGCTGAGCGGCGCCTACATCCACGGCTCCCTCGGCGGCGAGGGGCGCATGCTGCTCGACGGGCGCTGGTGCACCATGCGCGGCAGCATGATGTCCTTCGCTCCGGCTCATGCGCTGCATGCCTTTCATGCCGTACCCGGGAAACGCTGGCAGTACTGCTGGCTGCGCTACCTGCCCAGCGCCCCGCGCTCGGTGGTCGGCACCATCGCCCCGATCATGCAGCACTTCGACCCCGAACCGATGAAGCACGCCGTGATGGGGCTTTACAGCGAGGTGTTCCACGGTCAGGCCGACCCGGCCAGCTGCGTGATGTGGATCGACACCATCGAGAACTACATCGCGCGCTTTGCCGACCCCTGGCGACGGGATACCCGCATCGTGGCGGTCTTCGATGCCGTGATCCCGACGCTTGAGCGGCACTGGACCATCGAGGAGATGGCTGAGATCGCCCATGTCAGCACCGAGCACCTGCGACGCATCAGCCGCAAGGTCTTCGGGCGCAGCCCGATGCAGCAGCTCACCCAGCTGCGCATGCAGCATGCCACGCACCTGCTGGCGACCAGCGACCTGCCGATCGAGGAGATCGCCGAGCGGGTGGGCTATCGCAGCGCCTTCGCCTTTTCCAAGACCTTCAAGCGCATGAACGGCATCTCGCCCTCGCACTTTCGCCATCGTTCCCGTAGCTGACCTGGCTAGACGCCCAGCCGTGCCATCAGCTCGTCGGCATCCTGCTCGATGCCCTTACGGTCGTAGCGGGCGGCCACCCGACCGTGATCGATGAGGTAGAAGTGATCGGCCACGCTCAAGGCAAAGCGCAGGTTCTGTTCCACCAGCAGGATCGTGTAGCCCTGCTCCTTGAGCTGGTGGATGGTGCGACCGATCTGCTCCACGATGCTGGGCGCGAGCCCCTCGGTGGGCTCATCGAGCAGCAGCAGCCTGGCACCGGTGCGCAGGGTGCGGCCGATGGCCAGCATCTGCTGCTCGCCGCCGGAAAGCTTGCTGCCGGGGCTGTGCAGCCGCTCGCGCAGGTTGGGAAACAGGCTCAACACCTGCTCGGTGCTCAAGCCGCTGTCGTCGACCAGGGGCGGCAGCTCGAGGTGCTCGCGGACATCGAGGGTGGCGTAGATGCCGCGATCCTCCGGGCAGTACGCCACGCCTTGGCGAGCGATCTGGAAGGGGCGCATGGCGATGGTTTCGCTGCCCTGGAGGCGAATATGACCCTGGCGCCGTGGCACGATGCCCATGATCGACTTCAGCGTGGTCGACTTGCCGGCGCCGTTGCGGCCCAGTAGCGTCACCACCTGGCCCGGCAGCACCTCCAGGTCGATGCCGTGCAGCACGTGGCTCTCGCCGTACCAGGCGTGAAGATCGCGAATGGCCAGCATGGGTTCGGCGTGGTGGGCGATGGCGGCTTCAGTCATGCTGCGCTCCCCCGATATAGGACTCGATCACCCGCTCGTCCCGCGAGACCGTGGCGTAATCGCCCTCCACCAGCACCTCGCCCCGCGCCAGCACGGTAATGCGGTCGCAGAGCTCGGCCACCACCCCCAGGTTGTGTTCCACCATCAGCACCGTGCGCTGTGCGGCCACACGGCGGATCAGCTCGGCGGTACGGCCCACGTCTTCGGTGCCCATGCCGGCCAGCGGCTCGTCGAGCAGCATCAGCTCGGGGTCTAGGGCCAGGGTGGTGGCGAGCTCCAGGGCGCGCTTGCGGCCGTAGGGCAGTTCGGCGGCCGGGGTATCGGCCCACTCGCTCAAGCCCACCTCCTCCAGCAGGTCCATGGCACGCTCGCGGTATTCGTCGAGCCGACGCTGGGTGGCCCAGAAGTCGTAGGACTCGCCGCGCCGACGCTGCAACGCCAGCTTGACGTTTTCGAGCACCGTCAGCTGGCTGAAGACCGCCGAGATCTGGAACGAGCGCACCATGCCCAGCCGGGCCACCTGGTCCGGCTTGAGGCGGGTGATGTCTCGGCCCTTGAAGAAGATGCTGCCCGCGCTGGGCTCGAGGAACTTGGTGAGCAGGTTGAAACAGGTGGTCTTGCCGGCGCCGTTGGCGCCGATCAGGGCGTGAATGGTGCCGGGCTCGACCCGGATGGAGATGTCATTGACCGCCTTGAAGCCCCGGAAGCTCTTGGTCAGCTGTCGGGTCTCGATGATTGCCTCCGCCATCGTGCGCTCCGCGATTGTTGTTGTCGGTATCGAGGCGACGGGCGTCTCGTCGTCACCACGTCCGCTTCAGTGTTGACCCGGGGAGCAGGCGGCGCCATGGTCGCAGAACACGTCTGGATATCCGAAAACCACAAGTGTCCGTGGTCGAGAGGCCGGGGTGGGTGACGGACAAACGCAGAACGGACCCCGTCGGGGTCCGTTCGAAACGAGACGAATGCAAGCGGGCGAACGAGCCGATCAGGTCGCCAGCGCGCGCTCCTCGGCATACTGGGCGGCGATGTCGTTCACCGAGATGCAGGTGTATTTGATGACGAAGAAGGCCAGGGTGGCGGGGCAGGCGAACCGCTCTTCGAAACGCTCCACCTCGACGCCGTTGCCGCGAGTGACGCTGGCGCGGTAGGTGTCGCCCTCCTTGGTCAACTTGACCGTGGCCTGGCGGTCGGCCTCCTGCTTTTCCAGTACCAGCTCGCGCTGCCTGGCCAGTAGCTCACGCAGCATCTTGCCGCCCTCGCACTCCTCGGGCGTGGCCCACACTTCCTGGTCCCGCTTGCCGTACTGGAACAGCATGATGGCCGGCAGCACGGAGAAGATGGCACCGGTGAGCAGCCAGGTGAGCTCGGCCCCGGAGAGCGAGAGCGAGAACACGGCGAACAGCTGCAGCACGAAGCCGACGGCCAGAATGCCCGCCAGCGGGCGCCACATGCGTGGGTTCATCACCGGCTTGCCCAGGGTCTGGCCCCACAGGCCGGCAGCCACCAGGGCGCCGAGCAGCAGTATCGCCACGCCCCAGACCGGGCCGCCACCCACCAGCAGGGCGATGGCGCCGATCGCCACCAGGGCGCTGTAGAAGACCGCCAACAATATGTAAGCGCGTTCCAGAGTCATGCGTCACATCTCCTCTCTACGGTTGCCGTGGGCGGCAACGCCGTTGTTATTCGTGCTCTCTCTTACATTACTCGTTACTGAACAGCATAGCGATGCCCAGCGTTGGTTGCAGCATCGTCAGAGTGCGCTGTCGTCCACCCCCACCCGCTCGGGCACGAACCAGCGTACCGGACGCAGGTCCTTCTCGATCAGCTCGTCCACCTGCAGCAGGGTGGCGAAGATCGCCATGCGCACCGGGATGCCGTTGTCGGTCTGGCGGAAGATCGCCAGGCGCGGGTCGCCGTTGAGATCCACGTCGAGGTCGTTGGCCTCCGGTCGGCTGTCGCGGGGCAGCGGGTGCATGACGATGGTGTCGCGGCCGCAGCGCTTGTCCATGAAGGCACGGTCGACGGTGAAGTCCCGCGACAGGCTGAAGCCCTCGCTCATCTCGGCGGTGAAGCGCTCCTTCTGGATGCGCGTGGTGTAGACCACGTCCACGTCCGCGTAGTCGTCGGCCAGGCTTCCGCGCTGCTCGATGCGGTGGCCGCGGGAGGCGACCAGGTCGATGAGGTAATCGGGCATCTCCAGTCCCGGCGGCGCCACCAGGGTGATGCGCATGGGGTCGTAGAGCGACAGCAGCTTGATCAGCGAGTGCACGGTACGCCCGTACTTGAGGTCGCCGGTGAGCAGCACGTGGGCGCCGGCCAGCTTCTTGCCCAGCCGGGTGAACTCCTTGTCGATGGTGTAGAAGTCGAGCAGCGCCTGGCTGGGGTGCTCGCCGGGGCCGTCGCCACCGTTGATCACCGGCACGTGGGTGGCGGCGGCGAACTCGGCCACCGAGCCCTGGTCGGGGTGGCGCATGACGATGGCGTCGCAGTAGCCGCTCATCACCCGGCTGGTGTCGTAGAGCGACTCGCCCTTGGCCATGGAGGAGAAGGTGAAGCCGGTGGTGTCGCACACGCTGCCGCCCAGGCGACAGAAGGCGGTGTGGAAGCTGACCCGGGTACGGGTGCTGGCCTCGAAGAACAGGTTGCCGAGCACGGCGCCCTCCAGCACCCGGGTGACCTGGCGGCGCTGGGCGATGGGTTCCATGCGGGCGGCGACATGCATCAGGTGGTTGACGCTATCGCGGGTCAGGGAATCGACGGAGAGCAGGTGGCGACTCATCGAGGGCCTCGAAGGTGGCGGCGGAGGATGGTCCGTAGTGTAACGCTACCGGAGCTGGGCTTCACGGGCCGCGACGGCGTGCCGCTCAGCGACCGAGCAGCTCGGCCAGCTGGTGGGCGTGAGCCTTCACTTCGCGTATGGCCCGTTCGGTGTCGAGATCGTCCATCGCCACCACGCCCACGCAGGCCTCCACCCCGGGGCGGAACTGCGGCGTGGCCACGGGGCTGGCCACTCCCACTGCGCCGAGTTGCAGCTGGCCGCGGGTCAGGCTGTAGCCGTCGCTGCGGGCCTGACGCACCGCCTCGCTGTCGTCTGCGCGCGGCGGGCGTCCGGCCAGAATGGCGATACCCGCCGCCCCCAGCGACAGCGGATGGCGGCTGCCGACCCGGTAGCCCACCCGCAGCAGCCCCTCGTCGGGCTCCGCCACCAGGATCACCACGCACTCCTCGCCCTGGGCCACCGAGACGAAAGCGGTGGCCCGGGTGGCCTTGGCCAGCGCCTGCAGCAGCGGCTGGGCCACCGCGCGCAGCTGCGGCTCGAAGCGTGCCGCCAGCAGGGAAATACCCGCCCCCAGGCGCAGCGGACCCTCGGCGGAGCGTGCCACCAGCCCGTGCTGTTCCAGGGTGGTGACGATGCGATAGGCGATGGCGCGATGCACGTCGAGCCGCTCGGCCAGCTCGGCAACGCTGATGCCCTCGGCGTGCTCGGCGACGATCTCGAGCGCGCGCAGGCCGCGATCCAGGGTTTGCAACGTAGTGGCCATCGAACGACGTCCCTCGGTGGATGGTGGCAGAGCATGGTAGCGCAGCCGGCGGGGATTGACGCCCCCACACAAACTGCCTATGTTCCCTCATGTGTTCGTTAATCGATATCAAGTGTGCGATAAAAGTAAATCATGAATGGCAAAGCGCCACCATGCATGCCAGCAATGACTTCGAACACAGCAATGACTTCGAACGACTCGGACGACAGCCTGGGGAGGCCTGATGACATCAGCAACACAGCGGACCACCAACGGTGCAGGCGGCTGCCCCTTCCACGCCGCCGCTGAATCGCCGATGGCGCCAAACGGCTGCCCCGTGTCAGCGCAGGCGGCGGCCTTCGACCCCTTCGACTCGCCCTACCAGCTCGATCCCGCCGAGGCGCTGCGCTGGTCCCGCGAGCAGGAGCCGGTGTTCTACAGCCCCAGGCTCGGCTATTGGGTGGTGAGCCGCTATGCCGACATCAAGACGATCTTCCGCGACAACCTCACCTTCTCGCCGTCGATCGCGCTGGAGAAGATCACCCCGGCCAGCCGCGAGGCCCAGGCGGTGCTGGAGCGCTACGACTACGGCATGAACCGTACCCTGGTGAACGAGGACGAGCCGGCCCACATGGCGCGGCGCCGCGAGCTGCTGGAGGCCTTCACTCCCGAGGCGCTGGAAGCCCATGCGCCGATGGTGCGCCGTCTGGTGCGCGAGAAGCTCGATGCCATCGTCGAGCGCGGCCGCGCCGACCTGGTGGCCGAGATGTTCTGGGAAGTGCCGCTCACCGTGGCGCTGCACTTCCTCGGCGTGCCCGAGGAGGACATGGAGCAGCTGCGCCGCTTCTCGGTGGCCCACACGCTCAACACCTGGGGCCGCCCCTCGCCGGAGCAGCAGGTCGAGGTGGCCGAGGGGGTCGGCAAGTTCTGGCAGTACTCCGGGCAGGTACTCAAGAAGATGCAGGAGCAGCCGCATGGCCACGGCTGGATGTACGACATGATCGAGAAAAACCGGCAGAAGCCGGATGTCGTCACCGACAATTACCTGCACTCGATGATGATGGCGATCATCGTTGCCGCCCACGAGACCACGGCGCTGGCCACCGCCAACGCCTTCCGCCAGCTGCTCTCGCGCCCCGCGGTGTGGGCCGAGCTGTGCGCCAATCCCGAGCTGATTCCCGCCGCGGCCGAGGAGTGCCTGCGCCACTCCGGTTCGGTGGTGGCCTGGCGGCGCATCGCCACTCGCGAGGTGGAAGTGGGCGGCGTGACCATCCCCGAGGGCGGCAAGATCCTGATGGTCACCGCCTCGGCCAACCACGACCCGGCCCACTTCGAGAACCCCGACGAGCTCGACATCTACCGCGACAACGCCGTCGACCACCTCACCTTCGGCTACGGCAGCCACCAGTGCATGGGCAAGAACCTGGGGCGCATGGAGATGCGCATCTTCCTCGAGGAGTTCACCCGGCGCCTGCCGCACCTCGAGCTCGAGGAGCAGGAGTTCACCTTCCTGCCCAACACCTCGTTTCGCGGTCCTGAGGCGCTGTGGGTGCGCTGGGACCCGGCGCAGAACCCGGAGCGCCGCGACCCGGCGGTACGCAGTGCCCAGCGCGACTTTCCCGTCGGCGCCCCGGAGGCACGCACCATCGTGCGCCGCGTCCGCGTGACCCGCGCCGAGCCCGAGGCCGAAGGGGTGCTCGGCGTGACCCTGGCCGATCCGGCCGGGCGTGACCTGCCCGCCTGGACGTCGGGCTCGCACCTCGACGTGGTGCTGCCCGGCGGCGAGGCGCGCAAGTACTCGCTGTGCGGCCCGCCGGCATCGGGGGACTGGCAGATCGCGGTGCTGCGCGAAGAAGCCGGTCGCGGCGGCTCGCGCTGGGTCCACGACACGGTGCGCGAGGGGCTCGAGCTGCGCGTGCGCGGGCCCAAGAACCACTTCCGCCTCGACGAGACGGCCGAGCGCTACGTGCTGATCGCCGGCGGTATCGGTATCACCCCGATCATCGCCATGGCCGACCGCCTCAAGCGGCTGGGCAAGACCTTCGAACTGCACTATGCCGGTCGCGCGCGCGCCAGCATGGCCTTCGTCGAGCGGCTCGAGCGCGACCACGGTGAGGCGCTGCGGCTCTATCCCAAGGATGAGGGCGCACGGCTCGATCTCGCCTCGCTGCTTGCCGAGCCTGATGCAGGCACGCTGCTCTACGCCTGCGGCCCCGAGCGCCTGCTCGCCGCGCTGGAGGCCGGCACCGCCCACTGGCCGCAAGGCAGCCTGCACGTGGAGCATTTCACCGCCGAAGGCGCGCTGCTGGATCCGCAGAACGAGCATGCCTTCGAAGTCGAGCTCGCCGACTCCGAACTGGTGGTCGAGGTGGCGGCGGACCGCACCCTGCTGCAGACGCTGCGCGCCGCCGGCGTCGACGTGCCCAGCGACTGCGAAGAGGGGCTGTGTGGCTCCTGCCAGGTCGAAGTGATCGAGGGCGAGATCGACCATCGCGACAAGGTGCTCACCGCCGCCGAGCGTGCCGGCCAGGATCGGCTGATGAGCTGCTGCTCACGTGCCAAGGGCAAGAAACTGGTGCTGGCCCTCTAATCCCAACACAACCACAACACGCAAGACCTACGCCAACCCTGACAACCGGGACTCACGAGGAACGACAATGAAAATGCACAAGCTCGCGACACTGACTACGCTTACCGCGCTCTCCCTGGGGGCCTTCCACAGCGCCGCGGCCACCGAACTCACGGTGAGTACCTGGGCGGGCCCCAACCACGGCGTCAACACCATCGTCTGGCCGACCTGGGCCAGTTGGGTCGAGGAGGCCACCGAAGGGCGTGTGAGCGTCAACGTGGTACACGACATGGGCCCGCCCAACGCCCAGATGGAGCTGATCGCCGATGGCGTGGCCGACGTCACCTGGCTGTTTCACGGCCTGATGCCGGGACGCTTCGAGCTGACCAAGCTGCCCGAGCTGCCCACCTTCGAGGACTTCTCCTCGGAAGCCGCCTCGGTGGCCTACTGGCGCACTCACAACGAGTACTTCGCCGACGCCGGTGAGCATCGCGGGGTCGAAGTGATCGGCGTGGGCGTGCACGGCCCGGGGTCGCTGTTCCTCAACCAGTCCATCGACAGCCTCGACGATCTGCGCGGCAAGCGGGTGCGCATCGGCGGCGGGGTGATGGGCGATATCTCCAGTGCGCTGGCGCTGACGGGCGTGGCGCTGCCGCCCGCCAGTACCTACGAGGCGGCCACCCAGGGCGTGATCGACGGTGCCATGCTCACGCTCGAGGGCCTCAGGAGCTTCCGCCTGGCCGAGGTGCTGCCCTACACGGTACAGATGCCGGGCGGCTTCTATCGCGGCAGTTTCTCGCTGGTGATGAACCCCGACACCTGGGCCTCGCTCTCCGAAGAAGACCGTGAGGCGATCGAGAGCGTCTCCGGCGAGAAGCTCTCACGCCTGTTCGGCTACATGATGGACGTGGTCGACGTGCGCGGCATCGAGTTCGCCGAGCAGCGCGGCAACACCTTCGTCGAGCTGCCCGCCGAGGAGATCGAGCGCTTCCAGCAGATGGCCGCCGAGCTGCCCGGCGAGTGGATGGAAGCGGCCGGCGCCAAGGGCATCGATGGCCAGGCCGCCCATGCCTACTTCTTCGAGCAGCTCGATGCCGCTCAGGGAGAAGAGGGGCTCTCTGCCGACGAGGTGATCGACCCCGAAGCCTGAGCTCACGTCACCTCTCCATTCTGCGAGCGCGGCCCCGGCCGCGCTCGCTGCGTTATGGGATGTTCGCCCCAAGTTTCAAATGAAACTATTTTGATCCCGGTCAATGCTACCAGAAGGGCGAGGGCCGATACTGAGGCAAACGTACCCTTGGGGAGAAGCATCATGAGCAAGACACCGCAAACCTCCTGGTGGAACCGCCTCTGCGAAGGCAGCTATCGCGCTTCCACGCGGCGCCTGGTCCGCGAGATCGAGGCGGAATCGCCCGGCGTCTACAGCGAAATGCTGCAGGATCTGAACACTCCTCTGGAGCCCGCCTTCGAGCGTGAAGTCGCCAGACATCTCGACCGTGGCGGCTATCGTGCCTTCGTGCCCGCCGATACCCTGATGCCGGCCATGCTCGCACGCTTCGGTATCGAGCAGGTGACGGCCACCGAGCATGTCAGCTACCCCAGCCTGCGCGGCAACTGCAACGCCTGCCCGGTGGCCGGCTACTGCTGGGGCGCCATGCGCCGCGACGCCGGGGTCGACGAGTGCCGCGCCTTCTGCCCCAATGCGGCAGCCTTCGAAAGGCTGGCCGAGACAGCGTGATGGGCTGGCATAGTTCCACCTTGGTGTCACATCCGGCTGTCGTGCGATTGACTGGGGAGTGAGCAAGGGCTCACTTCATCGATCATAGATTGAGCGGGGTCAAGGCGAGATTCGGCAGAGGCGCTACGGTAAGAATTGTCATAGAGGAGCGCCTCGATGAGTAAACCTCGACCTCCGCAAAAGCGCCCGCCACCCTCAGGTGGAGAGGCGCAGCTGCACGACTATCTCGAAGGCGAGCGTGCCCTGCTCGAACTGCGCTGTTGCAAGCCGAAGGCGCTGAGCGCGCTGATTCATGACCTGGCACACCCCATGAGCCCCTCGCTGGAGCAAGCCATCGCCCGCTGTCTGGCCGGCAGGGAGCTGGAAGGCTTCGCTCCAGCGGAAACCCTATTGCCGGTGATGATGCGGCGCTTCGGCCTCGATCCGGCCGCCTGCGGCCGCGACCCGGCCATTCACTCCCTGCGCACCGTGTGCAGCGCCTGCCCCAGGGTAGCGGGGTGCTGGCTGGCGCTGCGCCATGACGCCTCATTGGAAGAGTGCGCGAGCTTCTGCCTCAATGCCGAGACGTTCGTTGGCTGGGCCACGCAGCGGCCAGCAGACTGAGCCATGCGCAAGCGCTTCCGCATGGCTCAGACAGCAGCGGCAGCCAGTCGCGCCAGCAGATCGTCGATCATGCCGATCTTGGCTTCGGCCTCGCGTATCTGGGCCTGAAACGCCTCGCGCTTCTTTCTCAGTCGGGTTTCCAGCTCGTCGCAGAAGGGGGGCTCGGGGTGAAAGCGCGGCATCGCTTCGCGAATCTCGTCCAGGCTGAATTCCAGTTCGCGGGCTCGCCTCACGAAGCGCAGCTCTGCCAGGGTCAGCTCGGTGTAGTCGCGATAGCCGTTGTCGCGTCGCGACGGGGGCGTGATCAGGCCACGCCTTTCGTAGAAGCGGATGGTGTCACGGCCAAGCCCGCTGGCTTTTTCCAGCTCGCCGATCAGCATACGGAAACTCCTTGACTGTGGAGTTGGCTCCACACCTTACCATGGTTCGAGAGGCCCGCACGGCGGCAGTTCCGACATGGTGAGGAGACAACGAGATGGCACCCCAGCTCGAGGAGCGACAGCTACAGGCCAGCGACGGCGTGACCATCGCCGCCCGCTTCGTCACCCCGGCGAATCCCACGGCGGCGGTACTGATCGCTCCGGCCATGGGCGTGTCCCAGCGCTTCTATGCCCCGCTGGCACAGTGGCTGGCAGGGCAAGGCATGGCCGTGGCCACCTTCGATTATCGTGGTATGGGAGCGTCGCGGCCGGCGCAGTTGAGCGGTTTTCCGGCCACCATCATGGACTGGGCCCAGCTCGATGCGTCGGCCGTGCTCGGGGCGCTGGAGCATCAGGCGCCGGGGCTGCCGTGCTACTGGATCGGCCACAGCCTGGGCGGGCAGATACTGCCGCTGGTGGCGGGGCACGAGCGGCTCGAACGCATCGTCACCGTGGCCTGCGGCAGCGGCTACTGGCGTGAGAACGCGCCGGCACTGAAGCGGCGCGTGTGGCTGTTCTGGTTCGGTGCCGTGCCGCTGCTCACGCCGCTGCTGGGCTATTTCCCCGGCAAGCGGCTCAACATGGTCGGCGACCTGCCCCGCGGCGTGGTCGAGCAGTGGCGGCGCTGGTGCCTGCATCCGGAGTATGCGGTGGGGGTGGAGCCCGGCGTGCGTGAACGCTTCGCCGCCGTGCGTACGCCGGTGGTGTCGCTCTCCTTCAGCGACGACGACTTCATGTCGGCGCGCAACACCGAGTCGTTGCATGGCTTCTATACCAACGCGCCCTGTACCTTGCTGCGTATCCAGCCCCGGGAGGCGGGCCTGTCCCGTATCGGCCACTTCGGCTTCTTCCGCCCGGAGCATGAGCAGACCCTGTGGCAGCGTTATCTGTTGCCGGCACTACGAGGCAGCGAGGCGCAGCTGACGGCGACGGCAAGAACGAACAGCGGTCCCGCGTCCTAGGCATTTGGTACAAGGCTCGGGTCAGGCCGATACTTCCTGCTCCAGCAGCGCCGCCACCGCTTCGCCGACGCGCTTGATGCCGGCCTCGACGGTGGGCGTCATCGTCGCGGCATAGTTCAGCCGCAGGCAGTGGCGAAACTTCCCCGAGGCGGAGAACAGCGAGCCCGGGGTGATGTGCAGGCCCTCGCTCGCCAGCTGCTCCTTGAGGCGCACGCAGTCGATGTCGCCCGGTAGCTCCAGCCACAGCAGGAAACCGCCCTGGGGGAAGCTGACCCCGGTACCCGCCGGAAAGTAGCGCGTGACCCAGTCGATCATGATGTCGCGGTGGCGGCGGTACTGGCGCAGCATCTCGCGCAGGTGGCGCTCGTAATGACCGTGCTCGACGAACTCGGCCACGGCGAGCTGCGGCAGCGTGGCCGAGGCACCGGTGGAGACGTACTTCATGTGCAGGGCCTGGTCGCGATAGCGTCCCGGCGCCATCCAGCCGACCCGCAGCCCCGGCACCAGCGTCTTGGAGAAGGCGCTGCACAGCAGGACCCGGCCGTCGTCGTCGAAGCTCTTGAGCGTGCGTGGCCGCGGCGCCTCGAAGGAGAGATCGCCGTAGATGTCGTCCTCGACGATGGCCACGTCGAAGCGCTGGGCCAGGGCGACCAGGGCGCGCTTGCGCGCCTCGGGCATGGTATAGCCGAGCGGATTGTTGCAGGTGGGTGTGATCTGGATGGCCTTGATCGGCCACTGCTCGAGTGCCAGTTCCAGCGCCTCCAGGCTGATGCCCGTACGCGGGTCGGTGGGGATCTCCAGCGCCTTGAGCTTCTGCGCCTTGAGAATCTGCATGGTGCCGTAGAAGCTCGGCGAATCCACCGCCACCACGTCGCCGGGTTCGGTCAGGGTGCGCAGGGCCAGCGAGAGCGCCTCCTGGCAGCCGGTGGTGATCAGCACGTCGTCAGGGTGCAGCAGGCAGCCCGATTTGGCGGCCAGCCGCACGACCTGGCGGCGCAGCGCGAAGCTGCCCTGCAGGCTGTCGTAGTTGAGTCCGTGTGATGCCACGTGGCGGTGCAGGGTACCCAGCTGACGCTGCAGCGGGCGCAGGCTGGCGGCCGAGAGGTCGGGTGTGCCGCGCCCCAGCATCAGCAGGCGGTCCTGGTCGGGGGAGCGGGCCACCAGCTCCAGCACCTGGTCCCACTGGGAGACGTCGAGCGGGCGCTGGGCGGGGCGCGAGACCTTCGGCAGCAGGCTCGGGGTCGCTCGGGGCAGCACATAGTAGCCCGAGCGCGGGCGCGCCTCCGCCAGGCCGGCCTCCTCGAGGCGGCGGTAGGCCTCCTGCACCGTGGAGACGCTGACCCCCAGCTCGCCGCACAGCGTACGCACGGAGGGCAGCCGATCGCCGACACGGTACTGGCCCTGCTCGATGCGCTGGGTCAGGGTCTGCGCTACCTGGTCGTAACGTTTCATGACAGATTCAACTAGCCTTTGTTTCTTTCGGTACAGAAGGCGTTTGGAGGGACGATACAGAAAGAGAATAGCTCTATCTGTACCGCAAAACTATTTCAATGATGAATCTGTATTGATTTTTCTCTCGGCCATAGCCTGTCAGAACCCACCGACAGGAGATGCCGCCATGACTCTCTCACGCTTCGTTCATCTCTCCCGCTGGCTCAGGAGCCGGCAGCAGCGCCACCGTACTCGCTACGACCTGCGCCACCTCGACGACCACCTGCTGGCCGACATCGGCCTCGACCGGGCCACGGTCGAGCGCGAGATACGCAAGCCGTTCTGGCGCTGACGGGTGCGGGGAAGGGAACCGCAGCCGATGGCGGCTACCCTAAAAGGGTAAGGCCAAGCCAAGGAGGAGCCCGCCATGATCGAGACACTGCCCGCCCCGGAATATGTCGCCGCGTTCCGCATATCCGGCACGCTGCACAGCAAGGATTACGACATCCTGATTCCCGCCATCGAGTCGAAGCTCGAGCACAACGAGCAGATCGGCGTGCTGGCCGATATGACCGAGTTCGACCACATGACCCCTGGCGCCCTGCTGCGCGATCTCTCCTATGCCCTGAGCAAGCTGGGCGAATACCACCGTTTCAAGCGTGCCGCGGTGATCGCCGACAAGCGCTGGATCGAGACCACCACCAAGCTGGCCGACAAGCTGTTTCCACACACCGAGATGCGTGTGTTCCATCACGGCGAGCTGGAAGAGGCCATGCGTTGGGTCGCCGGCTTTCGCAGCGATTTGATGCGCGGCAGGCTATGAGGCCGCAGTGGCAGCGGCCCGTTCGCCGTGCCATTGACGCAGCAGCCAGGCGAAGATGAGCCCCAGGGCCAGCAACCACACGCCGGCGCCGGCCAGCAGCCACAGGCTGTCGGCCAGGCGCAGCACCAGCCCGCCGAGGCTGACCCCCACCGACTGGCCGAGGAACAGACAGCCGGCGAATACCGCCATGGCGGTGCCGCGCATGGCGGGAGCCATCTGGGTGGCGTTGATCTGCAGCGTGCTGTGCATCATGTAGAAACCCAGCCCGGCGGCGAAGGCGCTGGCAGTGGCCAGAGCCGGGCCTGGCGCCAGCGCCAGCCCGACGAAGCCGAGCCCCATCAGCACGCCGCCGCCCGCTGCCAGGCCCGGCTCGCCCAGGCGGGCGACCAGCGGCCTGGCCAGGGCGGCGAAGATCAGCCCGCCCACGCCGAACAGCGCCACCATCAGCCCGGCCTGGGTCAGTGAGACCTCCAGCCGGGCATAGAGGTGGCTGGCAACGAAGGCCAGCGCACCGAAGGCGGCGATGCCTTCGAGGAACACCAGCGCCAGGATGCGTCGGGCGCGGGAAATCAGCAGCACCTCGCGGATGCGCGAGAAGAAGGCGATGCGACCCTGCTCGGCCTTGGGCGGCGACAGCGCCGGCTGGCGGTGCAGGGCCGTGAGCAGCAGCCCGCCGGCGCCTAAAAACAGCAGCGTGAGCAGCACGAAGGCCGCCTGCCAGCCCAGCGTATCGGCCAGGAAGCCGCCCGCCACCTGCCCCGAGATCAGCCCCAGCACCGCGCCCGAGAGCATGTGCGCCAGGGTCACCTGGCGCTGTTCGTAAGGCACGTTGTCGCCCACCCAGGCCATGGAGAGCGGGATGATGGCGGCGGCGGTGGCGCCGTTCAGGGTGCGGAACAGCAGCAGCATCGAGAGCGACTCGGAGAGCGCCGAGCCCAGCGCACCCACGGCGCAGGCCAGGGTGGCCAGGCCGATCACCCGCAGAGTGCCGTGGCGGTCGCCCAGCGGGCCGTAGGCGAGCTGCATGATGCCGTAGGCAATGGCGAACAGGGTGATGTTCTGCGCCACGTCGGCCACCGGTCGGGAGAAGGCCTGGGACAGCGCCGGCAGCATGGCGTCGGTGACCCGCATCGAAGCCATGCTGGCAAAGCCCGCCAGGGCCAGCAGCAGGATGACGAGACGGCTGGGGGGCGAGGCAGCACTCATGGCTTGCCCCCTTCGGCCTGCTCCACCCTCATGGCCCGCTCGGCGGGCCGCACCAGCCCCAGGAAACTGGCCACGGCCATCAGGCCACCCAGCGCCACCACGATGGCCATGGTGCGTGAGGTACCGTCGTGCAGCTGGGCCACGGCACTGCCGATCGCGGCGGCGATGCTCATCTGCAGGAAGCCGAACAGCGACGAGGCCGAGCCGGCGCAGTGGGGGTTGGGCGCCAGGGCGCCGGTCATCGATTGCGGCATCAAGATGCCCATGCCGACCATGAACAGCACGTGCGGGCCGACCACCGCCCAGGCGGCATACACCCCGAAGAGCGCCAGGAGCAGCATGAAGCTGCCGCCCAGCGCACAGATCAGGCTGGCCAGACCGACCAGCCGCTCGCGGCCCAGCCGGTGGCTGTAGCGGCCGCTGAGCAGGGTGCCGACGAAGAAGCCGGCCACGATCAGGCTGAAGAACAGCCCGTACTGGAACGGCGAGACACCGAGGAAGTCGATCAGCACGAACGACGACCCCGAGAGATAGGCGAACAGCCCCGAGAAGGCCGCCGCGTTGGTCAGGGTATAGCCCATGAAGGTGCGCTGGCCGAGCAGCATGCGGAAATTGGCCACGATGACCTTGGGGTGGATCGACTGACGCCGCTCCGGCGGCAGCGGCTCAGGCAGCGCCAGGATCAGCAGCGGCAGCATGGCGGCGGCGTAGAGTGCCAGCAGCACGAACACCGACTCCCAGCCCCACAGCAGCAGCAGACCGGCGCCGACGATGGGCGCCACCGCCGGGGCCAGCGACATGGTGCTGGCCATGTAGGAGAGAATGCGTCCGGCCTCGAGGGGGCCGTAGATGTCGCGTACCGCCGCCCGCCCCAGCACCGGCCCGGTAGCGCCGCCCAGCGCCTGCAGGAAGCGCCCGGCCAGCAGCCATTCGATGCTGGGGGCAAAGGCGCACAGCAGGCTCGCCACCAGGAACAGACTGAAGCCAAAGATCATCACCGGCTTGCGCCCGAAGCGGTCGGAGAAGGGGCCGCAGAACAGCTGGGCGGCGGCGAAGCCGGCCATGTACAGGCTCAGGGTCAGTTGCACCTGATCGGGCCCGGTATCGAGCGCTTCGGCCATGGCCGGCATGGCCGGCAGATACATGTCGGTGGCCAGTGGGCCCAGCGCGGTCAGGGCCGCCAGGGTGATCACCGTGGCAGGGGACTTCAGCCTCAGCACATTGACCTCATTCTCGAAGGGCGTCGCGAAGGGCGCTCGGGGGCGAAAGACAACGACCGACGGGCGCCGCTTCTCCCGCTCCGGCTCGGAACAGGGAGGGGCGGCGCCCGCCAGTCGTTAGCTTGCTTAATATAGCCTAATTAGCGCGGCGTTGCTCAACCTGCATCCGGCTGTGCCCCCGGAGCGGCCTTGGCGAAGGCTTCCATCGCGCGGCAGCGCTCGGCGATGCGGCGGATCGTCGGATACGCCGAGAGGTCGCACTCGAAGCGCTCGGCATTGAACACCTGCGGCACCAGGCAGACATCCGCCAGGCTCTGGCTGTCGCCGTGGCAGAACGCGCCGGTGGCGGCCTCGCCCGCAAGCCTCGCTTCCAGCGCGGTGAAACCCTCGGCGATCCAGTGGCGGTACCAGGCCAGCTTGGCCGCTTCGTCCAGCTTCAGCTCGTGCACCAGGTACTTGAGCACCTTGAGGTTGTTGAGCGGGTGGATTTCGCAGGCCACCAGTTGGGCCAGCGAGCGCACCCGGGCGCGGCCCGCGGGGTCCGCCGGCAGCAGCGCCGGCTCGGGGTGGCGCTCTTCCAGGTACTCGCAGATCGCCAGCGACTGGGTCAGCCGGGTGCCGTCGTCGGTCTCGAGCACCGGCACCAGCCCCTGGGGGTTGCGGGCCAGGTTCTCCTCAGCCCGCTGCTCGCCCTTGACCAGATTGACCGCCACCTGCTCGTACGCCAGCCCCTTGAGATTGAGCGCGATACGCACCCGATACGCCGCCGAGGAGCGGAAATAGCCATATAGCGTGGTCATACGTGGCTCCTTGTGTCGCGTCACTTCGGCTGGTACTTGACCACCTGCTGGTCGATGGCGCCGAAGATGCTGTTGCCGGCACGGTCGAACATCTCGATACGCACCCGGTCGCCGAAGCGCAGGAAGGGCGTCTTGGCCGCGCCGTGCAGGATCTGCTCCACCATGCGCACCTCGGCCAGGCAGCTGTAGCCCACGCCGCCGTCGACGATTGGCTTGCCGGGGCCGCCGTCGGGGTCGGGGTTGGAGACGGTGCCGGAGCCGATGATGGCGCCGGCGCCCAGGTAGCGGGTGCGGGCGGCATGGGCGACCAGCTCGGGGAAACCGAAGATCATGTCGGGGCCGGCCTCCGGCTCGCCGAACTTCTCGCCGTTGAGATGCACGGTCAGCGGCAGGTGCACTTTGCCTTCCTGCCAGGCGTCACCCAGCTCGTCGGGGGTGACGCAGATCGGCGAGAAGCTCGAGGCCGGCTTGGCCTGGAAGAAGCCGAAGCCCTTAGCCAGCTCGCCGGGAATCAGGCCGCGCAGGCTGACGTCGTTGACCAGCATGATCAGCTTGATGTGGCCGGCGGCCTGCTCCGGGGTGACGCCCATGGGCACGTCGTCGGTGATCACCGCGATCTCGCCCTCGAAGTCGATGCCGTGCTCCTCGCTGACCGCCTCGATCTCCTCGGTGGGGGCGAGAAACTTGTCGCCGCCGCCCTGGTACATCAGCGGGTCGTTCCAGAAGCTCTCCGGCAGCTCGGCGCCGCGGGCCTGGCGCACCAGCTTGACGTGGTTGAGATAGGCGGAGCCGTCGGCCCAGTGATAGCTGCGCGGCAGCGGCGAGTGCAGCTGGCCCTGATCCAGGCTGAAGGCGCCTTCGGCGCTGCCGTCGTTGAGCTCGGCGTAGCGCGCCTCCAGCCTGGGGCTGACGGCGTCCCAGTTCTCTAGCGCCTGCTGCAGGGTGGCGGCGATGTCGGTGGCGGAAACCGCGCGGGTGAGGTCGCGGGAGACCACCAGCAGTTCGCCGTCGCGGCCGTTTTTCAAAGTGGCGAGTTTCATCTTGGCTCAATCCTTTCGTCAGGGGCGGAGCTCGTCGGCTCCGTCCGGTTCAGCGTTTCGTCTCTCGGCCTTCTAAGGCTGCCTGGGATCGAAGTGCGAGCGCAGCGTCGACCACACGTCGACGTAGTCGCGCTGGCGGATGTCCGCGTTCAGCGCCGCTTCGGTCGGGTGATAGACGTAGCGGCTCTCGAACATGAAGGCCAGGGTCGCATCCAGGCGCTGCGGTGTCAGCTCGGCGTTGGAGGCCTTCTCGAAGGTCTCGGCATCGGGGCCGTGGGGCGACATGCAGTTGTGCAGGCTGGCGCCGCCGGGCAGGAAGCCCTCGGCCTTGGCGTCGTACTCGCCGTGGATCAGGCCCATGAACTCGCTCATCAGGTTGCGATGGAAGTAGGGCGGGCGGAAGGTGTTCTCGGCCACCATCCAGCGCGGCGGGAAGATCACGAAGTCGATGTTGGCCATGCCCGGGGTGTCGGAGGGTGAGGTCAGCACGGTGAAGATCGAGGGGTCGGGGTGATCGAAGCTCACCGTGTTGATGGTGTTGAACTTGGCCAGGTCGT
>MTEV01009487.1_pt1 | contig 26890 bp, 19 predicted proteins | sample 1042711 | NCBI WGS metagenome assembly MTEV01 (sample SAMN06185812, study PRJNA358809) | soil metagenome | isolation source: soil bioaugmentation with soil previously exposed to atrazine | place: India | collected 2015-05-23 | reverse complement strand
CTGCCGGATCATCGACATAGCGGTGGATGACCCTTGCGATATCCTTCTCGTCAAAGGTGGAGCGCTCATTGCCAAGCTGTCTGAGGAGAGGCTCTGGATCGGCAAGCAGCCGGGCGGTCATTTTGCGTCGGCGCGCCAGATCGGCAGGTGCAAAATACATCTCGACGCCCTTGCGCATCATCGCCGACTTTCCGGGTCCCAGATGCCTCTGGGCAATCCCGTCAAGTCCCTGTTCGGCATGGGAACGACCGTCAAGGCGGATGTCACGGCCAGCAAGTGCCAGATAACGGCTGGCTGTTTGCGCCCAGGCGATCTTCCACGCCTTCATTGTCTCCCTGTTGCCGGCCCAACACGTATAAACAATATCCCCGTTATGGCGATTTGATTTTACCTCACGTAGTGGCTTCCCGTCGGGTCGGCGAACCGGCATATATTTGGGACCAAACCCTTCTTCCGTCAGCGGCCTCAATGCGGTCATCAGGTGGATATGAGGATTGCCGCCCTTATCGTGATAGACCCAGTCAGCGATCATACCCTTCGAAGTCAGATTGTCCCGGATGAACTCCTGAACCAAACCGATATTCTCCACCCGCCTCAGTTCCTCCGGCAGCGCGATGATCAACTCACGGGCGAGTTGTGCATCCACCCGCGTATCAAATGCATCGACAGCATTCCACAGTGTCTCGCTTGCCGCAGCCACCGTTTTCCCCTCGATAGCAGTCTGCAGCCACGCTGGAATATCTTCCGGCAGCGCCAGTTCTTCATGGACCAAATCATCGTCGCCGCCGCGATAGCTAAACAATGTTCCGGTCTGTTCGTCTCTCATCCGGGTGCGGTGCCGATAGGCGGCAGCCGAGATGATGTTGCGTCCCGCTCCCCTGCCGATCATCTGTGCTCGCATGAACATGATTGCCACAACGTTCTCCTGTTCACATGACAACGCCAGCGAGTGGGCTCCACCCCAGACAAAGTCCGAAGAAAATCTCATAGGAAACGTCACCAACGTTGACCATTGACGCGATTAGACTATATATATTCTATATAGTCAAATGGTAGCGTTCTTTCTGGCAATGCGGCCACTTCTGAGCACTACTGATTGAACTTACAAACCATCCAAATACGCAAACATGGCGATATTCATACAGTTACTTCAATCAGAGTTTCTTTATGTATCAACAGACAAGCAGAGAGCACACTCGCAAATCTAATCGCGCGGAATCCAGATTGTACCCCGGTTCAATACCGCTCGCGGAAAACCCAGTTTTGACTAGCAATTGCGGTTCGTGCACAGCTATCAACAGCTAATCAAAGTTTCTTCGAGCTGATGGAACTGGCCGAGACAACAGGCAGCATCAACGCGCGTTGGCTTGCACTATGCCGGCAAAACGCTTTTATAAGCCCTGTCTAGACGGAACCAAAAATTTAGTCTTGCTCCTGCGCCTTGACAAAACGCGCAGCTTTCGGTCAAATTGGAACAAAAAATGAACATTATGGACAAATGCAATGCGTATCACAGGAAAGCTCGACTATCTCGAAATGCCGGCTGGAAACGGATCGCTCGATGCGACCAAGAGCTTCTACGCGCGCGCTTTCGGCTGGTCTTTTGTCGATTACGGCCCAACCTATTCCGCCTTTTCAGAAGGATTGGACGGCGGTTTTGATGCCGACAGAGAGGCCACCGCGAAGCCATTGCCCGTCCTCTATGCCACAAGGCTGGAAGAAACGCTGGCTTCCGTGACAGAAGCGGGTGGAACGATTGTGAAACCCATTTTTGCCTTCCCGGGCGGACGTCGCTTTCATTTCACCGACCCTGCTGGCAACGAACTTGCGGTCTGGAGCGACAAGTAGCCTGCCAAGGAGCGATGCCAGCAAGGTTGACAGGGTTGGTTCCATGACAATGATGAAGCGCGTTCAATATGATTCACACTGACAGAAATTGGTAAAATGCGTTTCATTCTGCCCTCTATCCTATTGTCCTTTATTGCGGCCCCCGCCTTTTCTGAAACCACGCCCCCTTTGAAAGAAGATGCGCCGCTCAGCCGCTGTGCGGAATTCTTGAAAGGCATGAGCATTGTCGAGAAAGGCAAAGGATTTGCTGTTCGGGATAGCCATGATGGTTGTGTGATCTCAAACGCATTGTTCAGCTCCGGCGATCTGATGAGTTGGGCGTTTGACCGGTTAGAGATTGAAGGCGACCGGCTTCGTGACTTTATGTCCGACACGCCGGATATGGCTTCAAGCCCACCGCAATGGGCGCGTCTGGCCATTGACGGTGTGCGGCTGTCCCTCAAGATCGATGATAAACTGACCAAGTTCATAAGTTCTGTTCAGCAAACGCCGTCTGACTTTACAGCTTCCTACCGTTTCGATCCGAAAGACGGCTATCTGCACATCCAGAATGCCGAGATGAGCAATGTCAGGCTGGGCAAGGTCGCCATTTCAGGTGAATTCAACCTGCCGACCGAATCATCCATCGGTCAACTGGCGGCAAATCCGACAGCGACCCTTTCCCGTTTGCACCTGCGTCTTGATAATCAGGGAATATGGGAGAGCCTGATTGTGCCCTCTCTCGCCAACGTGGTCTTCCGCGCTTGGTCAAACGATGATGCAGATCCGGAAACGGCAATCGCTCAGTACATCACTGTGGCAAGTGCGGCAGTACAGGCGATGCCCGACAGCCAGATTGATGCAGAATCGAAAAAGGCATTGCTGCGCTTCATCCAGGACATGCCTAATCCGACTGGCTATTTCGCACTAGATTTGAGCTTTGAAACACCTCTTCCAATCGGTCTGAGCGATTTGTCTCCCGAAAAGCTCGCCCCCCGCGCACTGTCAGATGCAAAAATGAGCGTGAGCTACAAGGCACGTTAGAGCATTTGCAGCAAAAGTGCGAAGTGCGGGGAAATCAGTCCACTGGATTGATTCCAGGCCCCGCTTCGCTGCACAGGCTGATGCGTAAAAACAAAGAGTTACAGCGGCCCCAATGCTCCAATCTTGATTGGAACGGCTGTAATCAGCATTGAAAATGGGCAAGCGGGTTCACTCAAACTGACCCCGCTCAACTGCTCTATTGGCCTTTTGAACTCTTTCCGGCGAAAACTGGTTAACCGCCTTTGCTGGAGAAAATCTAGAGCATTTCCTGTTTTTCATGAACCATTGGAAATGCTCCATCTGTTTGTTTTATCGCATGTCTTTAACCCGAAACCGGTGCCCACTTTCGGGAGACATGCTTTAGCTCGCTTCGCGCAGGCGTTCCGCCGTCTGCAAATCCACCGAAACGAGCTGGCTCACGCCCTGCTCGCCCATGGTGACACCGAACAGACGGTTCATGCGCGCCATGGTGATCGGGTTATGGGTGATGACCACGAAGCGTGTTTCGGTCGAAGCCGCCATTTCATCCATCAGATTGCAGTAGCGCTCGACATTGTGGTCATCGAGCGGCGCGTCCACTTCGTCAAGCACGCAGATCGGTGCCGGATTGGTTAGGAACACCGCAAAGATGAGCGCCATGGCCGTCAGTGCCTGTTCACCGCCGGAAAGCAGCGTCATGGTCTGCGGCTTCTTGCCGGGCGGGCGGGCGAGAATTTCAAGGCCTGCTTCCAGCGGATCGTCACTTTCGATCAGTTGCAGTTCTGCCGTGCCGCCGCCGAAGAGATGCGTGAACAGGCGTTGGAACTGCACATTCACAACGTCAAATGCAGCCAGCAGGCGCTCACGTCCCTCACGATTGAGGCTCTGGATTGCCTGGCGCAGTTTCTTGATCGCCTCAATGACGTCTTCCCGCTCGGAGACGATGGTATCGAGACGTCCGGACAATTCCTGCTGCTCTTCATCAGCGCGCAGATTGACTGCGCCAAGCCGCTCTCGCTCGATCTTCAACCGCTCGAGTTGACGTTCCAGCTGATCGGGATCAGGGAAGGCTTCGTCCGGCTTCAAGCCTGTCTGGCGAATAGCCTCATGCGGAGGACAGTTCAAGGCTTCTGCGATGCGGGCTTCCGCATCCTTGCGCCGCTCTTCAGCCGCCGCAAGCCGTTCTTCGGCACGCGCACGCTGTTCGCGGCTCGCCGCCAGCTGCTGGATGGCAAGGGTAGCCGTCTTGTCGAGTTCCGCCTGCGCGGCTTCCGCCTCGGCCAGAATATCGCCCGCCTGCTTGCGAAGGGCATCAGCCTGCGAAAGTTCGTTCAACAGCGCCCGGCGACGGCTCTCGATCTCGTCAGGCGCTTCCGCAAGCGCCTCAGCTTCGTCCGCCGTTTCCGCCCGACGATCATTCAATGCATCTATATGGCGGCCGGCATTTTCCGCGCGGGATTTCCAGTTGCGGCGCTCCAGCGCAATCATTTCCAGCCGCCGCTTGCGGGCATCGGCCTCGCGACGCAGCCCTTCATAGGCAGCACGCGCCTCAGCCAGCGCCGCGCGATCCGCCATGACCTCGCTGCTCAATGCGGCGAGCCGTTCGCCAATCGCATCGATATCCGGCATTTCGCCAAGCCGATCTTCGGCTTCCGCGACGCGCATCTGCGCTTCTTCGAGATTTTCAGTGAGATGCGCCTTGCTGTCTTCCAGACCCGCACGGCGTGTCGCAAGCTGACCTGCGGCGCGTTCGGCGGCAGCCAGGGCTTCGCGCGCTTCATCGAGTTTGCGCTGGTTTGCGCGCCATTGATCGCGGGCGACACGCTCCTGCTCAATGGCCTCGCGAAGACCCGCCTCGGTGCGCTGCACGTCCTGTTCGGCCTGCTCGGCACGCTTGCGGGCTGCAACCGCTTCCTGTTCGAGTTCCGCCAGCCGGTTTTTTTGCGCCAGCCGCTGGGCCGCGGGTGTCGGCGCATCAGCGCTCGCCGTATAACCGTCCCAACGCCAGAGCGCACCCGCCTTGCTCACCAGCCGCTGGCCCGGTTGCAACAAGGCTTGCAGGCGTTTGCCATCGCTATCCGAAACAACGCCAACCTGTGCCAGCCTGCGGCGCAATTGCTGCGGCCCTTCCACCAGCCGATCAAGCGGCATCACACCCTCCGGCAAAGCGGGATCGGCATCGGTTGCAGGATTGTAAGCCCAATAGACCGGCGCGTGTTCATCGCTGGCCGCATCAAGATCTTCGCCAAGCGCTGCGCCGAGTGCGACTTCATAACCCTTATCAACGCGTAGTTCTTCCACCACTGGCGGGAACTGCCCCGTTTCACCGGCATTCAGAATGCGGGCCAGCGTCTGCGCTTCCGTTTCGATACGGTTCAGTTCAGTGCGGGCTTCGCTCAAAGGCTGACGGCTGGCGGCTTCCGCCTCACGTGCGTTAGCGACAAGCTCTTCCGCGCTGGCGACCATTTCTTCCGCAGTGGCCAGCGCTTCCGCGCAACGGTCGACCACGATGCGCTTTTCCGCCGGATCGAACAAGCCGCCGATCTGCTCCGCAACCGAAGCTATGTCGCGCTCGATCGCCTCCATCTGAACGGCCAGGCGGTCGCGACGGTCACGGGTTTCCCTCAGGGCCCGCTCGATCTGCACACGTTCCGCAGCCGCTTCGGCACGCTCAGCCGTCACGCGGGACAATGCATTCTCGCTGTCCTGCAAGCGAATTTCCGCTTCCTGGAACAACGCATGCAATTCCTGATCGCGTTCGCCGGATTCCTCGGCAGAAGCGATCAGTTCCTGCTCCTCCTCATCGAGCCGCGCCAGAATATCGGCGTTCTCGCGCATCATTTCTTCCTCGCGCGCTATATCGGCGGAAAGCTGCTCGAGGCGCTTTATCAATTCTGCCCGGCGAGCACGAAGACGCTCGCCTTCCTCGTCCAGCTGGGTCCGGGCAATGGAGAGGCGCTGCAACGCAGCCGCGGCCTTGGCCTCCGCTTCACGCAGTTCGGGCAGCTTGTGCGCGCCAACTGCCTGTGCCTTTGCAGCGTTCATCTGCGCCTGCGCCATGTCGCCAACGGCGGAAGTCGCCTGCGCCAGTGCGCTTTGCGCCTCGCCTTCCTGCATCTTTGCCTGTGACCAGCGCAGATGCAGGAGTGCGGCTTCCGCCCGGCGGATATCTGCGGACAGGGCCTTGAAGCGATTTGCCTGACGGGCCTGACGCTTCAGGCTTTCGATCTGGCTCCCCAGTTCGCCCACCACGTCATCCAGGCGTTCCAGATTGGTTTCGGCGGCACGAAGGCGCAGTTCGGCCTCATGGCGGCGCGTATGCAGCCCTGAGATGCCAGCGGCTTCTTCGAGAAGCGCGCGACGGGCCTGCGGCTTTGCCTGAATCAGCTCACCGATACGGCCCTGCCCGACCATCGACGGCGAACGAGCACCTGTCGACTGGTCCGCGAAGAGAAGCTGCACATCCTTGGCGCGCGCTTCCTTGCCGTTGATGCGGTAAACCGAGCCGGATTCGCGTTCGATGCGGCGGGAAACCTGCAACTCATCCGCATCATTATAGCTTGCCGGCGCGCTGCGGTCCGAATTGTCGAGGAAAAGCGTGACCTCCGCCGTATTGCGCGCGGGCCGCGTGGCGGAGCCCGAGAAGATCACATCGTCCATGCCGGAAGCGCGCATGTTCTTGTATGAGTTTTCGCCCATCACCCAGCGCAGCGCTTCGACCAGATTGGATTTGCCGCAACCGTTCGGACCGACAACACCGGTCAGCCCGCCTTCGATGACAAACTCCATGGGCTCGACGAAGGATTTGAAGCCGACAAGACGAAGCTTGGAGAAGCGCATCAGCAAACGCCTCCCGCTATCGTCCCAGAAACGCAAAAAGCGGGCGCAAGGGAGCGCCCGCTTTTCGATCTGAAAAACGGATCAGAGAAGCTTGTCGATGATTGCCGACATTTCGTCAACCGAAAGCGCTCCAGCGTATTTTTGTCCGTTAATGAAGAACGTCGGCGTTGCATTCACACCGAAATCCTTCGATCCACGCTCCATCGTGGCTCTCACATCATCGAGAAGTTGCTGGTTCGTCAAGCAAGCCTTGAACGACTCCTGTGTAAAACCGGCAAGTTTTGCAATTTGCAGGAGAGCGGCTTCGCCGTCTTCGGCTGTCGCCCATTGCTGCTGCTGCTTGAAGAAAACGTCGACCATCGGGAAGTACCGGTCTTCCGGTGCGCAGCGCGCCAGCATGAAAGCGGCAGTCGCGCGCGGATCGAACGGGAACTCACGGAAGATGAGCCGTGCCTTGCCCGTATCGATATATTTTTCCTTGATTTTCGGAAAGGTGTTGATGGTGAAATCGGCGCAATGCGGGCAGGTCAGCGATGCATATTCCACGATGGTGACCGGTGCGTCCGCCTTGCCGTAGACCATGTCCTTGAGCTTGCCGGGTTCGGCAATCTTGGCTGCATCGACTGTGCCTTCCGGACTACGCTGCTGCGCATTCGCGCCACCGGCAAAAGCCAGACCGGCAGCCGCCGCTCCGGCAAGAGAAATAACGTGTCTGCGATTAAACGCTGCAGGCATCCGAATCATCCAGTCCTGTTTCAATAGTTGACTTCGACATACAATCTAAAGCGGCAAGTCGCACTTCGCTAGACCCACAGCGTTCACATGAAAGTCAGCACCTTGCATTTTTTGTCTTCATATTTGCGACAATCAACTGGGGCGCCTCTTGCAAACTGCTGAAAGCTTGCATCAAATTTATGGCGGACGGCAGAATTCAATTCCCCTTGCCGTCCTTTCGGCCAGCGGTCCGCTTCTCAGCGAGAATGTTCTTGCCGAGGCGGGCAAGCGCTGCGCGAAGCGCATCGTCTTCAATAGCGTCCGTCGCCTTGTCGATACGGCGCTCATCCGCAGGCCCGAGCGGCGCCAGACGCTTCACCCGTCGCTTGGCCGGAATAAGCGGCGGTTTCTGCTCGATGCGAATGCGCCCGACCGCGGAGAAACCGAGAAACCCATTGATACGGCTGATGATTTCTCCTGTCTCGTGCTGGACCTGAAGAGCGGCGAACCCTTCACAGGCAATAATCAGCGTTGCAGGAGAAAACGGATCGTCCTCATGGAGACGGCGCGGCCAGATAATGCGCAGTGGGCGCGAGGTTGCGCCGATGGCGGGACCGACGATGTCTTCCCATGACTGAAGCAAGGCGAGATTGATACCGGCGCGTTTCTGCAGCATCGGATCGACCAGACCCGAAGCCATATCTGCCAGCGGCCTGAAGCCGCGCCTGGATGTTTGTTCGCTCATCGCGCTCCATTATAGCCGCGAAACCACTCCACGAACAAAGGAATACCCTGATCGAGCGTGGTTTTCGGACTAAAGCCAAGGTCGCGGGCGGCAAGCGTGATGTCGGCATAGGTGCGCGGCACATCGGCGGCGGGCATGGGTTCGAGCTTGCGGACGGCTTGCTTGCCGGTCGCTTTCTCGATCGCGGCGATGAAATCGTTGAGCATCACAGGCCGGTTGTTGCCTAGATTATAGACGGGCGCCGTATCTTCCGGCTTGTCGATTATGCGTCGCACCGCGCCGACCACCCCGCTGACGATATCGTCCACGAAGGTAAAATCCCGCTGCATTTCGCCATTGTTGAACACGCGGATCGGCTCGCCCTTGAGGATCGCCGAGGTGAACAGCCACGGCGCCATGTCGGGACGCCCATAGGGGCCGTAGACCGTGAAGAAGCGCAAACCTGCAGAGTGGAGCTTATGCACGTGACGATAGGAGTAAGCCAGCAATTCGCCAGAGCGCTTTGTTGCGGCATAGATCGATACAGGATGATCGACTGGATCGCTCTCGGAAAACGGCACTTTTTCGTTTGCGCCATAGACCGACGACGAACTGGCATAGACCACCGGCGGCCGCTTCTCCAGTCGCAGCGCGGTTTCGAAAACCGTGACCTGTCCCTGAACATTGGCGGAGATATAGGCCGAGGGGTTCTCAATGGAATAACGTACGCCTGCCTGGGCAGCGAGATGCACGATGACATCCGCATCACGGTCGGAGCCGATTGCAGCCGTGAGCGCTGCGGCGTCGGAAATATCCGCCTTCGCGAACCGGAACCCATCCCGCATGTGAAGCTTCGAAAGCCGCGTTTCCTTCAACGCGACCGGATAATAATCGTTTACATTGTCGATGCCAACAACCTGCCAGCCCTCGTCCAGCAGTCGCTGCGCAGTATGGAACCCGATGAACCCGGCAGCGCCCGTTACAATCGCTTTCATGCAGGTGATTTCTTTCCCAAAACATATGAGGTGAGTCCGGCGCGCCGTGCCGCCATGATGCGCCTTGATGCAGCCGCGTTGAGCGCCGCGAGGAAGAACATGGTCGAGGATATCGTCACTTCGTGCAACAACGGATTGTGCAGCATGCCGTAGCTGCCGCACACAAGGGCGAAGTAGATCAAGGCTCGCCGCATTGCCCAGCTATCGGCTGTTCGCCACAAATAGACGAAGATGGAGATAAACGCACAGGCCATGAAGATGAGACCGACAATACCGTCATTCAGCAACTCGTCGAGTACCGTATTATGGACATGGCGGAAGCCGTCAAGCATCGACGCCTTGTCGCCCGCCTCGGCCCTCACATAGTCCATCTTTGAATAGGAACCGACACCTGCGAGAGGATGGGCGGCGATAACATTCGACGCACTCCTCCACATGACCTCGCGAATATCCGCCGAAACCTTGTCCTCCCAGTCAGCGGCGTGTCCGGTATCGTAATATTCGATCATTCCGGAAAAACGTTTGGAAATGATGCTGCCAACGGGGCCCACCACGACGAGAGCAGCTATTGCTGCAAACAGTATCGCATAGGCAGTTCCCTGCTGCCGGATACTGAAACGCTTCAGGAAGATGAGAATTTCCACGGCCGCGAAAATCGGCAAGACCACGATGACTGCCCGGGTTTCGGACGTCAGAACCGCCGCAGACCCCAATACCAGCCACTGCGGACCGTTCGGCAAGTAACGCGAAGCCTTACGTAAAGGAATGGCGGCGGATATCGCCGCTACCCCGGCCACGAATGCAAAGACAGCCTGATTGCCGCCGACACCGATGCGCCCCCCGTCGGTCACGGAAAGATAGAGCGCGATAATCAGGGCAAGCAGCGTCCCAACACGCGCGCCAAGGACATAGGCCCGGAGCGGGTCCCGGACAAGCACCATTCCCGAACCGGCAAAAGCAAAAATCGCGATCAGCAGCGTGTAGCCGATCTGCCGGTTGTCGTTGAAAGGCTCCCCCCGAAACAAGATCAGGCCCAACGACCAGACAGCATATAAGATTATGAACAAATAGAACTTCCTGGCGAACATGCGCGTAGTCGCATGACGTCCGCAGGCGAGATAAATACCGATGCAAGAAAATACGAAAAGTATCAGTGGTCCGAGCCCGACGCGAATGGGCATGGCCGCCGATGCGGCTGCCAGTACCCCGGAATCTATCCGACGCCGCAGGAGAAAAGACTTCTTAAAAAAACTCAAACTCTGTCCTCTCTTAAGCTCTTCCGGTCAAAAGAGTAAGCGATTCGTCTGACATAGTCTGTCGCTCGAAACAGAAGGGTGCTTATCCTTTTGTATGCCGGCAGACGCTTTTTGGCGTAAACAGAGCGCCCCTGAGCGATAGTAGAAGTGGCCATGTCCGAAAATTCGACGACCGGCTTGTCGGTTGTAAAAACCTGATAAGCACCAGCCCATCCTCTTTCCAGTGCGACATCATAAGGAAGCCGCATCGGGCGAAGCGCCTTGAGCAATTTCGAGGCGCCTTCACGGGTAACGACATAAGCTGCGGAACTTCCCAGCGGTCCATGCAAGCAGCGACCAATTGAAAACTGGCTATCAATGCGCTGGAAAGACTGGAAAGCAGCGGTTCGGTGATTGACAAGCTTCACTGCGTCCCAGCCTGCCGCCTTTGTCAAATGCGTTAGAAAGGGTTTGAACTCAGGTGTAAAAACGATGTCATCTTCCACAATCACGGCAAAAGGCTCCGGCGCATCGGCTATGATTTCCAATGCTCGTATGTGACTGAAGTAACAGCCAATTTCTGCCGGCATTGCGATTTTGCCGTGCCAGCGCCGGAACCCTGCCTCATCGAAATCCGTCAGTTCCTCCGATGACAGCAGCTTTCCCTCGACGGCTTCCACGCGCCGGAGTTCGATTGAAAGAGCATCGGCGTTGGACTTCAACCTGTCCCAGCGATCCCGGGACCGCGCAAGATTGATGACATAGACAGGTACTGACTGGTTCACTTATTCTCTTTCCAAGGAAGCTTGCCTGGAGACCCCGGCAGATTTCTATGCTTAAGCCTTTAATATGCACAGCATTGTTTCTATGAAGTGTAAAATTAAGGCATTAGAGCGGCTCTTGTGAAGCGGAACAGCGCATCCGTTCTATCTCTTTGCTTTCAGGCATTATCCCACGCAAAACCGCTTCGCACTTTTGCTGGAAATGCTCTAATCAGAATAACGCCCAATTGTTAACCGATGCCGTTCTCATGCTGACTTCCACCACTTCCAATCAAAGCACAAAGCTTCTGCACTGGTATGACCGGCACCACCGCGTCTTGCCGTGGCGCATCAGCCCATCCGAACAGGCTTCCGGCATCAGACCAGATCCCTATCGCGTGTGGCTGTCCGAGATCATGCTTCAGCAGACAACAGTCGAGGCGGTCAAGTCCTACTTTGTAAAGTTCATCGAACGCTGGCCCGCTGTTCAGGCCATGGCGCTGGCGAGTGAAGACGATATTCTGCGAGCATGGGCCGGGCTTGGATACTATTCGCGTGCACGCAACCTGAAAAAATGCGCCGACGCCGTGGTCCGGCAGCATGACGGCAAGTTTCCGGGCAGCGCCGCAGCACTGAAGGAACTGCCGGGCATCGGCGACTATACTTCGGCCGCAATCGCTGCAATCGCCTTTGGCGAAGCGGTCGCAGTTGTGGACGGCAATGTGGAACGTGTGATTTCACGGCTTTACACAATCGATACGCCCCTTCCTGCAGCAAAACCGGAAATCCGCGCGCTCATGGGGCAATTGACTCCCATCGACAGGCCCGGGGATTTTGCGCAGGCGATGATGGATCTGGGCGCAACCATATGCACGCCGCGGCGTCCAGCTTGTGCCATCTGTCCGCTCAATGACGATTGCATGGCGCTCAAATCCCGCGACCCGGAAGAGTTTCCGGTAAAGGCGCCCAAAGCGGAAAAGCCAATTCGCACGGGCGCGGCATTCATTGCCATTGCCGACGATGGTTCGGTTTTCCTGCGCAAGCGGAAGGATGAAGGACTGCTCGCCGGGATGACCGAAGTTCCGGGTAGCCCATGGACCGCTCGCATTGATGGCGATACGACTATCGATGCGGCTCCGTTCCCCGCGCAATGGACAGCTTCCGGTTCGATTACGCATGTTTTCACGCATTTCGAACTGCGGCTCTCCGTCTATCGTTCGGAAAATGTCAGCAAGGCTGCATCCAGCGACGGCTGGTGGTCCCTCCCGACCGAGCTTTCAGACGAGGCATTGCCAACAGTCATGAAAAAGGCGATCACCGCTGCCATACCAGAAGCTTTCAAAGGGAAGAGGAAAAACCGTTGAGCAGTCCCGTCAGGCACATCGTCTTCGACATCGGCAGGGTTCTTATCCATTACGATCCCGAACTCGCCTATCTCGATATTATTCCCGATGCGACTGAACGGCGTTGGTTCCTGGAGAATATCTGTACCGGCGCATGGAATATCGAACAGGATCGCGGGAGAACCTGGCATGAGGCTGAGGCGTTGCTGATTGATGCATACCCGGAGAAAAGCGATCACATCCGTGCGTTCCGGCAAAACTGGAACCGCATGGTGCCGCACGCTTATGAGGACAGTGTCGAAATTCTGCGCGGCCTCATCGGGAACGGCCACGACGTCACCATGCTGACGAATTTTGCTTCCGATACGTTCCGGGAAGCGCAGGGGCGGTTTCCATTTCTGACTGAAAGCCGGGGCGTCACCGTGTCGGGCGACATCCGCATGCTTAAACCGGACCGGGAAATCTACGATCATCACGTTGCGTCATTCGATCTCGACCCGGCAGCTACGCTTTTCATCGATGACACGATGCACAATGTGGAAGGTGCCAGGCGGGCTGGCTGGCAGGCCGTGCATTTTACTGGTGCGATCAAGCTGGCCGCTGACTTGAAAGCACTGGGTCTCGCTTTCTGACCCGGAATTCCCCATCAGACGAAAACAGCGAAGACGCCCGAAGCCTATGCTTCGGGCGCCTCACTATCAGACTATGCTGGAGGCCGTCCGATATGAATAAGAACGCGGGGCAGGCAGTTCGAAACGCGTTCTAGAGCGGTTCCTGTTCTGACAGAATCGCCGGAACCGCTCTAACTCTTTGTTTTATCGCATTATCCAAACGCAGAACCGTTCACACTTTTGCTGGAAATGCTCTAAGCTCCCGCAGCCGCCATCTGGTCGCGGATGACCTTGCGCAAAGCGTCAATTGGCTTCAGCGTGCCGTTTTCCTCGTAGTGCCAGAAAGTCCAACCGTTGCAGGCATCAAAGCCCTGGACCTTCGCACCCATGCGATGGATCGAACCGGCTTCGCCATTGGCGGCAAGCGTGCCATCGGCCCGCACAATTGCAGCAAAACGGCGGCGTTCATCGGAAAGCACCGTGCCGGGGCGAAGAAGACCGGCTTCTATAACGCTGGTGAACGCCACTCGCGGTTCGGCCCGCTTGCCGGTCATCACGGTGAGTTCGGCCTTGCCGAGCGGTTCAACGGCGTCAATGCGCGCCGTTGCCGCGTCGATATAGCTTTGTTCGCGCTCGATGCCGACGAAATGACGTCCAAGACGCTTTGCAACGGCGCCGGTCGTGCCGGAACCGAAGAACGGATCGAGAATGACGTCGCCGGGCTTGCTGGACGCCATCATAATGCGGGCAAGCAGCGCTTCCGGCTTCTGGGTCGGGTGAACCTTGTCGCCGTTTTCGTCCTTGAGGCGTTCCGAGCCGGTGCAGATCGGAAACAGCCAGTCCGAGCGCATCTGCACATCGTCATTGGCGGCCTTCATCGCTTCATAGTTGAAGGTGTAGCCTTTGCCCTTCTGGTCCCGCGAGGCCCAGATCAGCGTTTCATGGGCGTTCTGGAAGCGACGGCCACGGAAATTCGGCATCGGATTCGTCTTGCGCCAGATGATGTCGTTCAGGAGCCAGAAGCCCAGGTCCTGCAACTGCGAGCCGACGCGGAAAATATTGTGGTAGGAACCGATGACCCAAATGGTGCCATTCGGCTTCAGGACGCGGCGGCAAGCCATAAGCCAGGCGCGTGTGAACGCGTCATAGGCCTGGAAGCTTTCGAACTGGTCCCAATGATCGTCAACCGCGCTCACCATCGACTGGTCGGGACGATGCAGATCGCCGCCAAGCTGGAGGTTGTATGGCGGATCGGCGAAAATCACGTCCACGGAATGATCCGGCAGGCGTTCCAGAGCAGCGACGCAATCACCTTTGATGATGGAGTCAAGCCAGGCGGTACGCGGAGCCTCAATGGGCAACTCATGCGCAAGACGTACAAGAGACATGGGATACTCGATTACCTGTGGACGCAAAAACTTGTCCTTATGGTTACCGGGCAGGGTAAATATGCAGTTAACGCCAAGTAATTGAAATCGTAAATCTTTTCTTAAGCGAGAGGGAAAGTCCGCAGTTCCGGGCTTTTCACGCACTATTGCCCCGAACATTTTGCCGTCTGTCATCTTAACGCCGCGATCGCTGTGCAATGCTGTTTGCGACCGCTTGCCCTTGATAAGGCTTGGTTATTCCTTTTTGCCTATAATCGGCAGCCAACTTCTGAATTTGCGTGGCGGGCATGCCAGCCGCCCGCTTGCCCGGTGTTTTTATGATGAATATCGCTGAACTGCGGCATAACCGGTATTTGCGGGTTTTATTCGTACCCTTCCGCATGCGTGCGCTGGTTCGCGGCAGCGAAATAGGCCTCGTCATCGCCGGTGCCGCGATCGGTATCATTTCAGGGCTGATGGTTGCCGCCATAGGCAGTATTTCGCAATGGATGCACCAGGCGATCTTCGCGCTTGAGCCCGGCGAAAAACTCAGTTCGGCTGCATCGCTGCAACCGAGCGCCTATATTGCACCGCTCGCCGGCGGCATCCTGATGGGGATCGTGATCTGGGTTCTTGCGCGATGGCGCAAGCGGCCCATCGTGGACCCTATCGAAGCAAATGCGCTCCATGGTGGGCGCCTGTCGCTCACGGACAGCTTTATCCTTGTCGGGCAGAACCTGATTGCCAACGGCTTCGGTGCATCGGTCGGACTGGAAGCAGCCTATACGCAGCTTGCGAGCGGTTTCGCCTCCCGCATCGGTCGGGCGCTCAAGCTTCGCCGCGCGGATCTGCGGACTTTGGTCGGCTGCGGCGCCGCGGCTGCCATCGCCAGCGCCTTCAATGCACCTTTGACCGGGGCATTCTACGCATTCGAACTTATCATCGGCGTCTATTCGATTGCCACGCTGACGCCGGTCGTCGTGGCGGCGATCATCGGCGCTCTGGTAACGCAGGCAATCGGCGGCGCGCCCTTCATCATCGATATCGGCCAGATCGACGACATCACGCCACGTGATTACGTTCCCGCGCTTGTACTCGGCTTCTTCTCGGCAGGCATTGCCATCCTCATCATGCGCGGCGTGACCTTTGTGGAAAAAGTCGCCCGGCGCAGCGTGGTGCCCAATGTGATGGCCCCGGCAATCGGCGGCGCCATCGTTGGAATGATCGCCTTCCTATCACCGCAGGTTCTGGCCTCGGGCCACGGAGCGCTCCACCTCGACCTGAATGCAAACATCACCATTCCCGCACTCCTGCTCCTGATCTTTGCCAAATCGCTCGCTTCCGCCGTCTCCATCGGGTCCGGCTTTCGCGGTGGCCTGTTCTTCGCATCGCTGTTTCTCGGTGCGCTGACGGGCAAGCTGTTTGCAGCCTTGGCTGGCGCGGTATTGCCGGCCGGTCTGGCACTCGCACCCGAAGTCTATGCCGTTATCGGCATGAGTTCGCTTGCCGTCGCAGTCGTGGGCGGCCCTATGACTATGACCTTCCTGGCACTGGAGCTTACCGGCGATTTTCCGATTTCCATGCTCGTGCTCGGCGCTGTCGTCTCGTCCTCGCTGATGGTGCGAAAGACCTTCGGTTACTCCTTCGCCACATGGCGCTTCCATCTGCGTGGAGAGGCCATCCGGTCCGCCCATGATATCGGATGGATACGGGACCTGACCGTAAACCGGATGATGCGCCATGACGTGCGGACCGTTCTGATCGATACCGATATCGAAACATTCCGCCACGATTTCCCGCTCGGATCGACCCAGCGGGTGATCGCGGTGGATGCCGAGGGACGGTATGTCGGCATGATCCCAGTTCCGGAAGTTTACGCCGACAGCTTCGATACATCCGATGGCGAACACAGCATCCGCGAGCTTCTCAAATATCAGGATGAATTCCTGCTGCCTCAGATGAACGCCAAGGAAGCTGTCGTCCGCTTCGACCGGGCAGAAAGTGAAGCTCTTGCCGTGGTGAACAACGCACAGGAGCGCAAGGTGCTCGGCCTCCTCAGTGAAGCGCACACCTTGCGCCGCTATAGCGAAGAACTGGACCGGCGCCGTCGCGAAGTGTCCGGTGAGGTCTGAACGGGATGAAAACAGAAGCGGGATGGAAATCGGCCCCTGGACCGAATGCGCCGCATGGATGCTTCACCCTCTCGCCGGAAAGGCTCCAATTTGACGGCTTCGCCATAAAGGTGTAGCTCAACCCGGTGTTCCGGCTGCTGCCGGTGCTCACTCCTCCCAATAAGAAGGCTATGATCATGGCGGCCCCGTCCCTCATCATTTTCGATTGCGATGGCGTTTTGGTAGATTCTGAAATCATCGCCGCGGAAGTCGAGTCCACACTTCTCACCGAAGCCGGTTATCAGATTGCCGCCGATGAGATGGCCGAACGTTTTGCGGGTCTGACGTGGCAGGATATTCTTCTGACTGTGGAGCGCGAGGCCGGGATTCCGCTTTCAGCGTCGCTTCTCGACAAGTCCGAAAAGATTCTGGACGAAAAGCTGAAGAATGAAGTTCAGGCCGTTGAAGATATCGTGGAAGTGGTATCGGCATTGAAGCTGCCGAAGTGCATCTGCTCCAATTCGACCAGTCATCGGCTGGAAAGCATGTTGCAACGTGTCGGTCTTTACGAGCTGTTTGCGCCCAATATCTTTTCAGCGAAGGAAGTAGGCACCAAAAAGACCAAGCCCGCACCAGACGTGTTTCTTTATGCAGCCAAGCAATTCGGTGTCGATCCGAAGGACGTCATCGTGATTGAAGATTCCGCGCATGGCATTCAGGGCGCACGCGCCGCTGGCATGCGTGTGATCGGCTTTACGGGCGGCGCTCACACCTATCCGGGACATGCCGACAAGCTGACAGATGCGGGGGCGGAAACCGTCATCCATCGCCACAAAGACCTGCCCAGTGTCATCGAAGCCCTGTCCGTCTGGACCGATGCCTGAATGAGATAGTCCGACGCCTGGCTTCCGTCAGGCGGCGGTTTGCTTGTTGCGCCCCTTGGGCGGGGCGTTGAGAATTGCCAGAAGCTCTTCGGCTTCACTTTCAGAGAGGCCGATCAGCAAGCGGGTTCCCATGATGACGGGCTCGCCGGAGGACGTATCGAAGATCGCCCAGGTGTCCGTCGGTTCAAGAATGCGTTCATATTTCTGTTTCATGAGAACACACTAGCCGAAACCTGTTGCCATTCATTTCACGCAGGCAGTTGCATTTAATTAGAATTTTATCGGTCTTCCTTTATCCACAGCATCGGTTCAGTCAGGCTTTTTCCTGAAAAGCTTTGCCGCGCTTCCGTCTGGCTTTGGGCAAACCGCCCATCAGAAGCGCAGCCGCATCGCCCGCTGGCATAGGCTTGCCGTAAAACCAGCCTTGCGCAGTCATCGGCGTGGTCATTTTGCGAAAATAATCGGCCTGCGCTTCCGTTTCGATGCCTTCAATCACGATGCCGAGATTGTGCTGCCGCGCCATCGATATGATCTCTGGAACGATCGACACCATGTCACCATCCGCACAGACGGTGCGCGTGAAGGCCTTATCTATCTTGATCGCATCGATATGCAGCTCGCCAAGATAGGAAAGGCTTGAATAGCCCGTTCCAAAATCATCAATGTAGATCTTGTGCCCCTGTTCACGCAGCTGCCTGATACCCTCCGACGCTTTGGAGAAATCCACGGCCGTTCGTTCGGTCAATTCAAGACCGATCTGACAGGGATCGACACCCGCGCCAGCCAATTTCGCCTGGATATTTTTCTGAAAGGCGGCCGCCTGAACATCGCTTGCAGTGATGTTGATATTGATCTGGATATTCCGGTTGAGGCGCAACAAATCCCCCATATCGTCCATAACCCGATCCACGACATAAGCGGTCACCCGACCTACCATGCCCTTTTCCTCTGCCTCGGCGATAAATACGTCGGGCGGAATCATATCACCGGTATGCAGTTGCCAACGAAGCAAGGCTTCAAAGCCGGTGAGTTCGGCGTTCTCTACATTGACCACCGGCTGATAGACCACCTCCAGCTGGCGGGCATTGAGCGCCTGGTTGAGCATGGAAGCCAAAGGGCGTTCGTGATTGTGGTAGGCGAACCAGCCAAGGCCAAGGGTCGCCCCCGCGAGCAGTCCCAGACTTGTCGCCATGAAGGATTTCCATCGGGCGGAATTGCTGGAATTATCCAACTGCGCCTTGAGAGCAACGCAGATACCCACTTCGTCGTCGCAACGATATTCCTTGATTGCGTCGCTGAGCACCTCGTATTCGCCGCGGTGATTTTTGAAATCCGGGACTGGAAAATCACCTGCCTGATAATCATAGAGGCGCGCGAAGTGCTTGCGTTCGGCATCGCGCATATAGACGGCAAAGCTGTATTGCCGTGACTGCAGCAGGTCGAATGCAGCCGAACTCAAAATCACATTCGCCTCGCCCCTGCCTATCACGAAGCCTCGGCTGCCCGGTGTAATCAGCGATCCTTCGCCATACACATAGGTGCCGTCCCGCAAATTAATATCGGCAGGCGAACGCTTTGGCTGCTCGCTGACATCGCCGAGAAGCGTCGAGCAGATCAGGCGATCATCACGGAGCCGACCTATATCCTTGATATGATAGGCAGAAAAAACCAGCTTGCGCTGATAGGCAATATCTTGCGGAGAACACATTTCATAGGGCGAGAGATTGGCTGCTTCGATTGTTTCACGGGCAGAAACAGCCAGTCGATTTGCATGCATAAGCAATGCGGACATGTAGATATTCATGTGCCGCTCTTCATCGACAATGCGAAATCTGTTTCCCATCCACTGGCCGAGAGCCGCACCGAGAAACAGCAACAGAAGCAAAATAAGCGGAACAGGCTTTAATAATTTACTGCGATCAAATCGCATATGACCCTCGCCCCTAAATAATCGTGGCGTAGCTGGTGAGTTATCACTTCTATCCGTCTAAGACGTGGCGATCCCTGACGTCAGAAAACCATAACATGAAACAAACATTGATATGAATACATGTGAAACTGTCATTAATGCTATATTAAAACTGAATACATCGCCATATCGGCAATAGTTAAGTGCTTTCTAATTAAATCTGCGGGCTTTTGGCAGCAATATGAAAAAGTCTATAAATATCAGATTAAACGGTGCGCCGAAATACAAACCGGCGCACCGGTTTCAGTGCTTTACTTCGTGTTGTATGGACCCTCGTCGAAACCGACGAAAATCTGGATATTCTTCTGATCCGCCATCGGTACGGTGATCGCCTTGTCGTTGAACACGAACTGCGTCGCGGTACCCGCGTTCGCTACCGTAACCGCCTGCTTGTGCAGTTTGGAATAGATGACCTGATCGCCCTGACGGACGGCAACACGGATCGGCATGGTGATGGTGCCGCTCTTATATTTTGGCCCCGGCACAACCTTGCCCGCCGCCGCGACGTCAATCGTCATGGTCCCGGCGCCATACTGGCAGGCGCGGGTCGTATCGGTCAGCGCCGCCTGATAGATCACCCGTGCCGGGTCCTTATCGCCGCCCTTTTCATATGTGCTGAAGAAGGCTGTGCCGTCGCGCAGCGTGACCGAGGGACAGAAGGCGCGCAGCTCGGATTCCTTGACGCGCTGATCGCCGGAAGCAGCGGACGCGGTCATTGAGGAGCTTGAAGCTCCGTCGGCGGCCTTATCAGTGCCACTGGTCGTGCAGCCTGCGAGGGCTGCGAGCAAAACCGTTGCAAAGACTGGAAACAACGATGAACGATTCTGTGGTGCTGTTTGCATAAAGCGGGCTTCCCTGCACTGATCAACCTGTCTTCTACATCACGCATGCGTGTAGCGCGATGACGTTTTCCCGTTTTTTGCTCCGGAGAGCAACCCCCATCCCCGTCAACATGCTTTAAAACCTTGCGGCTTTTTTAGGGAGGCTCTATTGCATTACGCGGCTCAAAACCGCGCCGATCCGAAATGAAGGCCAAGAAATGAAATATGTAAGCACGCGTGGGGAAGCGCCGGTCCTGGGGTTCAGCGATGCATTGCTCGCCGGTCTAGCCCGGGATGGCGGTCTCTATCTGCCGCAGGATTATCCCCAGTTTTCGCCAGAACAAATCCGCGATCTGCGCGGAAAATCCTATGTGGATATTGCGCTGGCGGTGCTCACTCCCTTTGTCGATGGCGAAATCCCGCATTCGGATTTCCGTCGCATGGTGCACGAAGCCTATGGATCTTTCCGGCATGATGCGGTCTGCCCGCTGGTTCAGACCGGGGCCAATGAATTCGTGCTCGAACTTTTCCATGGCCCGACGCTCGCCTTCAAGGATGTCGCCATGCAGCTTCTGGCCCGCATGATGGACTATGTCCTGGCACAGCGCGGCGAACGGGCCACCATTGTCGGGGCCACATCCGGGGATACGGGCGGCGCGGCAATCGAGGCCTTTGGCGGACGTGACAATACGGACATCTTCATCCTGTTCCCGAACGGCCGCGTATCGCCGGTGCAGCAGCGCCAGATGACATCATCCGGTTTTTCCAATGTCCATGCCCTTTCCATCGAAGGCAATTTCGACGATTGCCAGAACCTTGTGAAAGCCATGTTCAACGACCTTCAGTTCCGTGATGCGCTGTCGCTTTCGGGTGTGAACTCGATCAACTGGGCGCGCATCATGCCCCAGGTTGTTTATTATTTTACGGCGGCGCTGAGCCTTGGCGCACCGGATCGCGCCGTATCCTTCACCGTGCCGACAGGCAATTTCGGCGATATTTTCGCAGGCTATGTCGCCAAGCGCATGGGATTGCCCATCGACCGGCTGATCATCGCCACCAATGATAATGACATTCTCTCGCGTACGCTCGAAACCGGCGCCTATGAAATGCGCGGTGTCGCACAGACCACCTCGCCTTCAATGGATATCCAGATTTCCTCGAATTTTGAGCGCCTGCTGTTTGAAGCGCACGGACGCGATGCTGCGGCTCTGCGTGGTCTGATGGCTGGGCTGAAACAGTCCGGTGGTTTTTCGATCTCTGAGAAACCCCTGTCGGCGATCCGCAGCGAGTTCTCCGCCGGGCGCTCGACTGTCGATGAAACTGCGGAGACAATCAAATCCGTGCTTGAAGCGGACGGCTATCTGCTCGATCCACACTCGGCAATCGGTGTGAAGGTGGCTCGCGAAAACCAGTCCAGTGAAGCGCCGATGGTTGTTCTTGCAACAGCGCATCCGGCCAAATTCCCCGATGCCGTCAAGGCAGCCAGCGGCGTCGAACCGCAGCTCCCTGCATGGCTTTCGGACTTGATGCAACGAAAAGAAAGCTTCACAGTTCTTCACAACGACCTGAAAATCGTGGAAGAATACGTTCGCCGCCATTCGAGAGCTTAAAAAGACCGGCTCCGAGACGAGAACCAGAGCGGGAATGCAGGGAGCAGTTTGCTTATGGGTGTTGAAGTAACGCGTCTTTCCAACGGATTGACGATAGCCACCGATACGATGTCCCACGTGGAAAGCGTGGCGCTTGGAATCTGGGTCAAGGCCGGGGCACGAAACGAAGCTGCCGACAGGCATGGCATTGCTCATCTTCTTGAGCATATGGCGTTCAAGGGAACCGAGAACCGCACAGCCTGGCAAATTGCATCGGATATCGAAAATGTAGGCGGCGAGATCAACGCCGCCACCAGCGTCGAGACCACTTCCTATTATGCGCGCGTTCTGCGCAATGACGTGCCGCTGGCCATCGACATTCTGTCCGATATCCTGACCGCCTCCAAATTCGATGAAGCAGAGCTGGAGCGCGAAAAGCAGGTCATCATGCAGGAGATCGGCGCGGCGCACGACACGCCCGACGATATCGTCTTCGACCGCTTCACCGAAACAGCCTATCGTCATCAGCCAATCGGACGCGCCATTCTCGGCGAGCCTGAGACGGTCATGTCTTTCACCTCCGATGACCTTCGCCAATATATGGACGAACAGTACAGCGCCGACCGCATGGTGGTGACCGCTGCTGGCGGCGTCGATCACGATGCATTCGTCAGGGAAGTTGAAAAACGTCTTGGCGGTTTTCGCGCCCACAATACGGCACCTACGCTCGACCTCGCTCATTATGTCGGCGGCGATTTTCGTGAAAATCGCGAACTGATGGATGCTCAGGTTCTGATCGGTTTCGAGGGACGCGCCTACCACGTGCGTGATTTCTATGCGTCGCAGCTTCTTTCCATGGTTTTGGGCGGCGGCATGTCTTCGCGCCTCTTCCAGGAAGTGCGTGAGAAACGCGGGCTCTGCTATTCCGTCTATGCCTTCCATTGGGGCTTCTCGGATACAGGACTGTTCGGAATTCACGCTGCAACGGGCCGCGACGAACTGGTCGAACTCGTCCCGGTTCTGATCGATGAACTGCACAAGGCCGCTGACTCCATCAGCCTGGAAGAAGTGGACCGCGCCCGCGCGCAATATCGTGCGAGCCTTCTCATGTCGCAGGAAAGTGCTGCAAGCCGTGCCGGACAGGTCGCACGCCAGTTCCTGCTCTATGGTCGTCCCGTCGAAAACAGTGAACTGATGGACCGTCTCTCGCTGATTACACCTCAAAGGCTGACCGATCTGGCCGGACGGTTGTTCCTCGACAGCAAGCCCACCATCGCCGGCGTGGGTCCAGTTGGACGACTGATGAGCTTCGATGGGTTGTCGGACGCACTGTCGACCAGCGCACATGCGAGGAAAATCGCTGTTTAAGGGAATATGTGAGTAGGGGAATAGGGGAGTATGTGACATTGAGCATTTTGTTTTTCCTACTCCCTTATTCCCCTACCCCCTTACTCCCCTAACCCGTCATGATCGGCCTGCCCTTCCGTAGAAGCAATCCGACCGTCCTGCGTGGACAGCGCATTTATCTGCGCGAGCCGATGATGAGCGATTTCGCCAGTTGGGCCAGCCTGCGGGAACAAAGCCGTGCCTTTCTCACGCCGTGGGAGCCGACCTGGCCGGACGACGACCTGACAAAGAGCGCTTTTCGCCATCGCATGCGTCGCTTTCAGGATGAAATAGCCGCCGGAACCGGCTATCCATTTTTTGTCTTTCGCAATGGTGACAACACGCTCGTCGGCGGCATAACGCTCGGAAATATCCGGCGCGGTGTCGGGCAGAACGGCATGATCGGCTATTGGAGCGGCGCGCCCCATGCCGGCAAAGGCTACATGACCGAAGCCCTGTCGCTGGTTATCCCCTTCGCATTCGACCAACTCCGGTTGCACCGGATTGAAGCAGCCTGTATCCCTCATAATGTGCGCTCGATACGGCTTCTCGAAAAAGCCGGATTTGAGAGAGAAGGACTGTTGCGTTCCTATCTCAAGATAAATGGCTTCTGGCAGGATCACCTGCTTTTTGCCCTTATAGAAAGCGACAAACGTATGACGGATAGCCGCATGATCAATGGCAAGGTTGGACGCTCGTGACGGGTTTTGCGGATAAGTGGCTTTTTGCCGGTGTGCGGTTTCTCGTACTCATGGTTGTTCTGGCCGTTTCGGTCATCCAGGCATCGGCCATCGAACCGATCAAGATTTCCAAGGAAGATACCGCCCTCGACCTTTCCCGCGCTGTCGAGCTTCTGCGCAACAAAGGCGAAAGCGTGCAGGTATCGACGGCCCCCGGTCCTGACGGCATCGTCCGCCGCATCGAAGTGCAGGCCGATCAAAACAGCAAGGCATCCGGCGACTGGGCCGCTTTTTCGATCGCAAATCCAACCGACGAACAGATCGACCGCCTGATTGTTGCTCCTCATTTCCGTCTCGTCGGCTCCGGCGTCATCTGGCCCGATCTTGGTTCTCCACGCATTGCATCCATCACGCCGAGCGAAGGCTTTGCGCTCGACCGCCAGCCCAGCGCCGATGCGGACGTTTTCCGCATCACGCTCAATCCGGGCAGCGTCATCACCTTCGTAGCAGAACTGTCCTCGCACAATCTGCCCCAGCTCTATCTCTGGGAGCCGGAAGCCTACAAGGACGCGGTTAATTCCTACACGCTCTATCGCGGTATCCTCCTTGGCATTTCAGGCCTGCTGGCTCTGTTCCTGACCATCCTTTTCGTCGTCAAGGGCACTTCCCTGTTCCCGGCCACCGCCGCGCTTGCATGGGCCGTTCTGGCCTATATCTGCGTCGATTTCGGTTTCTGGAACAAGCTGATGGAGATAACGCCGGGCAATGAGCAGATCTGGCGCGCCGGCACCGAAGTGGCGCTTGCCGCCTCTCTCGTTATTTTCCTGTTCACCTATCTCAATCTCAACCGCTGGCACGACCATTTCAGCTATGGCGCCGTGACCTGGGTATTGGGCCTTCTGGCCCTTGCGGGGGTTGCCGTTTTCGATCCGCCAGTGGCTTCCGGTATTGCGCGCATCTCGCTGGCGCTGACCGTTCTGTCCGGCGTCGCCATCATCGGTTATCTCGCGGTCAAGGGATATGATCGCGCCGTCATGCTGATACCGGCCTGGCTTCTCACTCTCATATGGTTGCTGGGCGCCTGGATGACGGTTTCGGGCAGGCTCGATAATGATATCGTCCAGCCTGCGCTCGGCGGCGGTCTTGTCCTGATCGTTCTTCTGATCGGCTTTACCGTCATGCAGCATGCCTTTGCTGGCGGAGCACTGCAGCAGGGCCTTCTGTCGGATATGGAGCGGCAGGCTCTCGCCGTCATTGGTGCGGGAGACATCGTATGGGATTGGGACGTGCCGCGCGACCGCGTGGTGACCACGCCGGACATCGCCAATTATCTTGGCAATACGGCCAACAGCCTGCAAGGCCCGGTGCGCAACTGGCTTCCCGCCATGCACGCCGACGACCGCGACCGCTTCCGCTCCACGCTTGATGCCATTCTGGAAAACCGGCGCGGACGCATCGGCCAGATTTTTCGGCTGCGTGCCAATGATGGCCATTATCACTGGTATGCACTCCGCGCGCGCCCGGTCATCGGTTCGGATGGCGAAGTGGTGCGTTGCGTTGGAACACTCGTCAATGTGACGGAGCAGAAAAAGGCGGAAGAACGCCTGTTGCACGATGCCGTGCACGACAATCTGACCGGCCTCCCGAACCGGGAATTGTTCCTCGATCGTCTCAGCAACGTCATGAATATGGCGCGCGGGGAAAGCAACCTGCATCCGACCGTCTTCATTATCGACATAGACCGGTTCAAGCAGGTCAATGACAGCCTGGGCATGTCGGCGGGGGACACTATCCTTCTGACGATCTCGCGCCGTCTGGCACGCCTTATGAAACCGCAGGATACACTCTCGCGCCTCTCGTCCGACCAGTTCGGCCTGCTGCTTGCCTCTGAAAGCGACCCGGGGCGCATCGCATCCTTCGCCGAAGCTCTGCGTCAAGCCGTGCGCGCGCCGATTGCCTATGCAAAGCGCGAAATCGTTTTGACGTCATCCGTAGGTCTGATCACCTGGACGAAAACGGCGACAACTGCGGAAGACTTCGTGAAGGACGCCGAGCTTGCCATGTATCAGGCAAAGCGTTTCGGCGGTGACCGCATCGAGCCATTCCGTCCGGCCTTCAGAGCCATCGGCAGCGACAAGCTGCAGCTTGAATCCGATCTGCGGCGCGCACTTGAACGCGACGAAATCAGCCTTGTCTACCAGCCCATCGTGAAGCTTGACGAGGGCACGATTGCCGGTTTCGAAGCGCTCATGCGTTGGGAGCATCCACGTCGCGGCGCGATTTCGCCTTCGGAGTTTATTCCAATTGCGGAAAACTCCGGCCTGATCATCCAGCTTGGCCTGTTCGCGATGCAACGGGCCGCGGAAGATCTGTTTGCATGGCAGGAGCAATTCCCGAAGCTCGACCTTTTCGTTTCGGTCAACCTGTCCTCGACGCAACTCATCCGCCAGGACCTCATCAATGATGTCCGCTCGGTGCTTTCCCGCATCCATCTCAATCCGGGCAGCCTCAAGCTTGAACTGACGGAATCCGTCCTCATGGAAAATCCGGAACAGTCCACCCATGTCCTGGCTCGCCTGAAGGCGATGGGCATCGGCTTGTCGCTCGATGATTTTGGAACCGGTTATTCCTCACTCGCCTATCTGACGCGCTTCCCGTTCGATATCATCAAGATCGACCGGTCCTTCGTGAAAGGGGACCAGCCGCAAAAAGCCACGCTGCTACGCTCGATTGTGAGCATGGCGCACGATCTCGGGCTCGCCGTGGTAACGGAAGGCGTGGAGAGCGAAAGCGACGCGCTTCAGCTTCGCCAGATGGGTTGCGAATATGTGCAGAGCTTCATGTTCGGTCAGCCCACCAGCCGCGACGAGGCAACTCGCATGATCCGCGAACAACTGGATGCCGCAGCGGCTTGATTAGGGCAGTAGGGCAGTAGGGCAGTAGGGCAGTAGGGCAGTAGGGCAGTAGGGCAGTAGGGCAGTAGGGCAGAGAAGGATATGTGCGTTGCGGT
>MTEV01005033.1_pt1 | contig 29519 bp, 28 predicted proteins | sample 1042711 | NCBI WGS metagenome assembly MTEV01 (sample SAMN06185812, study PRJNA358809) | soil metagenome | isolation source: soil bioaugmentation with soil previously exposed to atrazine | place: India | collected 2015-05-23 | reverse complement strand
AGGCGGCTGCCTGGGGCAGCCTCAGCTGGGTATCGACCACCACGCGCAGTGGCTGACGTTCGGCAATGACCTCGGCCTCGTCGAGGCCGAGCTGCGCCGCCCGCACCGTGAGCCGCGAGTTGTCGAAGATGATCGAGTCGACGCCGGTCATGATCGCGCTGGCGCTGGCCCGCAGCCGCTGCACTTCCGCTCGTGCGTGAGGCCCGGTGATCCACTGGGACTCCCCCGACTGCATGGCGGTGCGGCCATCCAGGCTCATGGCCATCTTCAGGCGCACGAAGGGGCGCCGACGGGTCATACGCGAGATGAAGCCGGGGTTGAGCGCTTGCGCTTCGGCTTCGAGCAGACCCACCGTGACCTCGATGCCCGCCTCACGCAGCATGGCGATGCCCCGCCCCGCCACTTCGGGGTTGGGATCCTGCATGGCCACCACCACCCGTTTGACGCCGGCTTCGATCAATGCCACGGCGCAGGGGCCGGTGCGGCCATGATGGGAGCAGGGTTCCAGGGTCACGTAGGCGGTGGCGCCGCGAGCGGCCGCCTGCGCCATGTTCAGCGCATGCACCTCGGCATGGGGTTCTCCGGCACGCACGTGCCAGCCCTCACCGACCACCCTCCTGTTCTTGACCAGCACGCAGCCCACCCGCGGATTGGGGTGGGTGGTGTAGCGGCCGCGGCGGGCGAGTTGCAGCGCTCGTGCCATCCATGCGGCATCGGTCGGCTTGGCCATGCTCTCCTCGTTCAGCTGGGCAGGTTGGCTATGCTCGGCGGCAGACAGCGTGCGGAAAAGCCTACTCTTCGGCGGTACCCGGTGGGTATCCCGGCTCCTGGGCAAGCCGGTCGATCTCGGCCCGGAATTCGTCGATATCCTGGAAGCGACGGTAGACCGAGGCGAAACGAATGTAGGCGACCTGGTCGAGGCGTTTGAGCGCCTGCATCACGGCCTCGCCGATGTTGCGAGCCTGGATCTCACGCTCACCGCTCGCTCTCAGCCGATGGCGAATGCGCTCGACGGCGGCCTCGATGGCCTCGGCGCTGACGGGACGCTTCTCCAGCGCACGCAGCATGCCGGCGCGCAGCTTGTGCTCGTCGAAGGTCTCTCGGGAACCGTCGGATTTCACCACCCGGGGCATGACCAGCTCAGCGGTTTCATAGGTGGTGAAGCGCTCACCACAGTCGGTGCACTGGCGGCGACGGCGCACCTGGTCGCCGTCCGCCACCAGGCGGGAGTCGGTCACGCGGGTATCATGGGCGCCACAGAAGGGGCAATGCATGGTATCGGTCCGAACGTGAAGCGGGGCGACACTGGGTCGCGCGTGATCACAAATGTGAGCCAATTGACCCGATATTGTACCCACTCCCCCGCTGATCGCCCAGCACACAGGTCAAGCCGGCATGCCGGGCGCTCGATTCGGCGTCAGTGTCGATGCCCTTCTCCATGGCCATGACCATGGTCGCCGTGGTCGTGAGCATCGCCCTGTGCATGGCCGTGATGCCCCTCGGCACTCACCTCGATGCGCTTGACGGGAGCCGTGATCTGCTGGGACTCGCCCGTGTCGAAGCGCAGCTCGATCTCGACGGGCTGCCCCTCCTCCAGCGGAGCGGTCAGCCCGATCAGCATCATGTGCAGGCCACCGGGCGCCAGCGTGACCGACTCACCGGCAGGCACGACGAGTTCGGAAATCTTGCGCATCTGCATCACGCCCTCCACGTCTTCGTGGTTGTGCAGCTCCATGACCTCGGCTGCGGGCGAGTCTGCATCGACCAGGGTCACGTCCTGCTCTCCCGGATTGCGTAGCGTCATGAAGGCTGCCGAGGTCTGCGAGCCAGGCGGCACGGCGCGTACCTGAGCCTCTTCGACGAGCAGCGGCTCGGCAAGCGCCGTCGATGCCACCAGCGAAAGACCCGCAGTGAGCAGGAGTGAGCGGACCAGCACCATGAGGAAACTCCTTGTTGTATGGTTGGCATGAGCCATGGAAACAGGCGAAAAGCTTACTACGATGTCGAGCGTCATGAGACAGGATGCGTCAACCCGACACGTTCGGCCTGCATCGGCAAGGTGAACCTGCGCTCGCCGGGGGAGTCCATCGCTGGGATGACTCTCCCTGGAAGGCAATTTAAATCAAGGAAACCCCACATGGTTCTTCGCTTCACGCTGCTCGTGGCCGCCCTGGCCCCTCTCGCTGCAGTTTCGGCGGCGCAGGCCGACGAATGGCCGGGCCCGGTTCAAGCCCTGGTCGAGGAAGGACTCGAGATTCACGGCGAATTCGAGGCGCCCGGCGGGCTGGTCGGTTACGCCGCTAGCCATCAGGGTCGCGAGATGACCGTCTACGTCACGGCCGACGGCCAACATGCCATCGTCGGCACCATGATCGATGCCGAGGGCAACGACCTCTCCGAGGTGCCGCTGGACGAGCTGGTGAGAGCCCCTCAGGAGGAGCAGGTCTGGCAGCAGCTGGAACAGAGCCACTGGATTCAGGACGGCCAGGCCGACGCTCCCCGCGTGCTGTACACCTTCACCGACCCCAACTGCCCCTATTGCCGCCAGTTCTGGGAGCAGGCACGCCCCTGGATCGAAGCCGGCGAGGTGCAACTGCGCCACATCATGGTAGGCATCCTGCAGCCGGACAGCCCAGCCAAGGCCTCCGCTCTGCTGGGTGCCGAGGATCCCGAAGCCGCCCTGCACGATCACAGCGGTGGCGACAGCGTGGCCCCCTCGGCCCAGCCCCGCCACATCGAGGATCAGGTATACCGCAACAACCAGCTCTTCGACGAGCTCGGCCTCTACGCCACCCCGACCACGGTCTATCGTCATGACGGCCGGCTGCAGCGGGTGGACGGCATGCCGGACGCGACGAGGCTGCACGAGATGATGGGCGGCGAGGCCCCCTGAGTCGCTTCGACGAGCGTGCGGTCCCTCGCCGACCAGGCGTGGGGCCGCACCGTCGGTCAACCCCGGGCGGGCATCGCCCTGGCCAGGAACCAGCCCGCCACCATGGCCACGAGCATGGCGAACAGCGGTGCCGTCAGCCCGGCAATGGAGGCGATTGCCGGTCCGGGACAGTAACCGGAGAGCCCCCAGCCGATGCCGAACAGGGCGGCGCCGCCGATCAATCGCGCATCCAGATCCCGGCGGGTGGGCAACTGGAAGGTCTCGCCGAGCATCGGCCGCTCCCGCCGGAATACCAGCCGGTAGCCGATGAAGGTCGTCACCACGGCGCCGCCCAGCACGAACATCAGCGTCGGGTCCCAGGCACCGAAGATATCCAGAAACCCGAGCACGCGGGCGGGGTCGGTCATGCCGGCAAGCGCCAGCCCCAGGCCGAACAGCAGCCCGGCGATATAGCCCATGAAGGTCTTCATGCCCCCCCTCCGATCACGTGACGCACCACATAGACGGTGACGATGGCGCAGAGCAGGAAGGTCAGGGTGGCGACCATCGAGCGCGGCGACAGCCGGGCCAGCCCGCATACGCCGTGACCGCTGGTGCAGCCGCTGCCGAGACCGGTGCCCACGCCCACCAGCAGCCCCGCCACCAGCATCAGTCCCACCCCGCCGGCGGGTGGTCCGACCACCTCTCCGGGAGCGCCGGCCACGTTGCCCAGCCCACCGCCCAGCAGCATGAGCAGCAGCGGGCCGCTGATCAGGCCCAGCACGAAGGCCACGCGCCAGGCGCTGTCTCCCTTCGGCAGCGCCGTCACCAGGCGACCGACGATGCCGCTGATGCCGGCGATGCGGCCCAGCGTTGCCATCAGCCATACGGCCGAGAGGCCGATCAATATTCCACCTGCCAGCCCTTGCAGGCTTGCCGTCCAGTCCACGTTCACCTCCTTCGTTTGTCAGTCGTTCATCAACAGCCCGAAGGCCCGGCACTCACCGGGCCGGCAGCACCACAGGTATGCCCCCGTTGCGGAGCGTCGCCACGCAGCGAGCGCCAGGCGTCAAAAGTGCTCAGAAATACCTTTCCGGTCAGCTCGCGGCAGAAGCGGGTATGCTGCAGCCGATCCATCACCGGCCCCTTTACCTCCGCCAGGTGCAGCTTGACCTGGGCATCGCGCAGGCGGGCATTAATCACCTCGAGACTTTCCAGCGCCGAGGCGTCGATGACGTTCACTGCCTGACAGGCCAGCACGATATGCCGCAGCCCGGGCTGGCGCGCCGCCAGTGCCATGACGGTATCTTCGAGGTAGCGCGAATTGGCGAAATAGAGGCTCTCGTCGACGCGCAGGATGGCCAGCGCCGGATCGGTCTCGACCTGATGCCGCTCCACGTTGCGGAAGTGCTCGGTACCCGGAACGCGGCCCACCACGGCACTGTGCGGGCGACTGGTGTTGTAAAGGTGCAGGGCCAATGACAACCCCACGCCGGCCAGGATGCCCGTCTCCACCCCGACGGCGAGCGTCACGCCGATGGTGACGAACATGGCCATGGCGTCGCAGCGGGAGTACTCCCAGGTCCTGCGAATGGCGGAGATATCCACCAGCGACAGCACCGCCACGATGATGGTGGCCGCCAGGGTCGCCACGGGCAGATAGGCGATCAGCGGGGTCAACAGCAGCGCCGCCCCGGCAATGCCGACTGCCGTGAAGGCACCTGCCGCCGGCGTCTGGGCGCCGGCATCGAAATTCACCACCGAGCGGGCGAAGCCACCGGTGACCGGCATGCCGCCGGTAAAGGAAGCGGCGATATTCGAGGTACCCAGACCCACCAGCTCCTGATCGGGATCGATACGCTGTCGCCGCTTGGCGGCCAGGGTCTGGCCGACCGAGACCGACTCCACGAAGCCGATGATGCTGATCAGCAGCGCCGCCACGAACAGCTGGCTCCACAGGCCGCTATCGAAGCCTGGCAGGGTCAGCGGCGGTAGCCCCGCAGGTACCGTGCCCACCACGGCCACGCCCTTGGCATCCAACCCCAGCCACCAGGTCGCCAGGGTGGTCACGGCCACGGCGAGGATCGGCGCGGCCTTGGTCAGCATCTCCGCCGGTCGCGGCGGCACGCCTGCGCGCTCCAGGGCCGGCTTGAGCCAACGCCTGGTGGCATACAGGAACGCCAGCACGCCGAGCCCGATGCCCATGGTCGCCAGATGCACCCCACCCAGACCAAGGGCCAGACTGCCCAGCAACTCGAACAGGTTGTGCCCCGTGGCTTCTATGCCCAGCACGTGCCTGAGCTGACTGGCGGCAATGATCAGTCCCGAGGCAGTAATGAACCCCGAGATCACCGGATGGCTCAGAAAGTTGGCCAGAAAACCCAGCCGCGCCACACCCATCAGGGTCAGCATGAGTCCCGACATCAGCGCCAGCACCAGCGCCGCGCCGAGATATTCCGGCGTGCCCTGGGGAGCTACCTGCCCCACCGCGGCCGCCGTCATCAGCGACACTACCGCGACGGGACCCACCGCCAAGGTGCGGCTGGTGCCGAAGATGGCGTAGATCACCAGCGGTGCGATGCTGGCATAGAGCCCCACCTCGGGCGGCAGCCCGGCCAGCAGAGCGTAGGCCAGCGATTGCGGAATCAGCATGACGGTGACGATCACAGCCGCCAGCAGGTCGCTGCCCAGGGTGACCCGGCTGTAGCCGGGCAGCCACTGGAGAATGGGGAAATAGCGTTTGGGGCTCACGCGGCGCGCCTCAGAACCGGTTGATCGGCACCTTGAGATAGACCTGACCGTTGTCTTCCGGCGGTGGCATGTGGCCGGCACGCATGTTGACCTGCACCGAAGGCAGGATCAGCCGAGGCATGTCGAGGGTGGCGTCGCGCTCGGTACGCATGCGGACGAACTCCTCCTCGCTGATGCCGTCGTGAACGTGCACGTTGTGCGCGCGCTGTTCGGCCACGCTGGTCTCGTGCTGATACTCCTCGCGCTCCGGTGCCTTGTAATCATGGCAAAGGAAGAGTCGGGTTTCGCCCGGCAGCGCCAGCACTTTCTGGATGGAGCGATAGAGCGTACGCGCATCGCCGCCAGGGAAGTCGCACCGCGCGGTGCCATAGTCGGGCATGAACAGGGTATCGCCGACGAAGGCCGCATCGCCGATCACATAGGTCAGGCAGGCCGGCGTATGCCCCGGCGTATGTAGCACCCGTCCTTCCATAGTGCCGATGGCGAAGGTATCGCCTTCCTCGAAGAGGCGGTCGAACTGACTGCCGTCGCGGGCGAACTCGGTGCCCGCATTGAAGGCCTTGCCGAAGACCTCCTGCACCACGGTGATCCTCGCGCCGATGCCGGTCTTGCCACCCAGTTTTTCATGGAGATAGGGGGCCGCGGATAGGTGGTCGGCGTGAACGTGGGTCTCGAGGATCCACTCGACGGAGAGCCCTTCGCGTCGGATGAACGCAATGATATCGTCCGCCAAGCGGGTATCGGTGCGTCCCGCGGCGTAGTCGAAGTCGAGCACGGAATCGATGATGGCACAGGCCCTGCTGCCCGGATCCCGTACCACGTAGCTGAAGGTGTTGGTGGGCTCGTCGAAGAAGTGGGTCACGATCGGCTGGGACATGGTCATGGACCTCCGTCGGTGTGGCTGCAAGCGTCTAACAGGCTTATTTCTTGGGTAGCTTGCAGGTATTGATGCCAAGTAGCTGATAAGCCGGACAGAAATTGATCAATCCAGTAACCAGCGGCAGCACACCGATCCAGCCCCAGACGCCAATCACGCCGGTGATGGTCAGGCCGATCAATACCGCTCCGACCACGATCCGCAGAATTTTGTCGATACCGCCTACGTTGCTCTTCATGGTTTCACCTTGAGGTTGGAGATCAGAAGCTCGAGATGGACAAATAACATAATGATCTATGCTAATAACAAAACTCAACACTAAGAATAGCTCAGAATCCCAGTGCAGAGAAGAAACCCTGTCGAACATTGACCTGCATCAAGTTGTCGCAGCCCCGTCACAGCAGGAGCATGTACCGCTGGGCGTAAAAAAGGCCGCAAGAAGCGGCCCGCGGAGCGTTACAGTGAGTGCAGCGGAGAGACAGGCTAGAGCTGGATACGATCGCCGTAGACCGGGATTTCCGCTTCGATTCCGCTCTCGGCCAGCGCCCCCTTGAGCACCTGCTGGGTTTCCGGCTCGCCGTGAACCAGGTAGAAGCGCGGCTTGTCGCGGAAGGCACCGGCCCAACCGATCAGCTGGCTCTGCCCGGCATGGGCGGAGAAGCCACCAATGGTGTGCACCTTCGCTTTCACCGCCAGCTCCTGCCCCAGCACCCGCACCTTCTCGGCGCCGTCGACGAGCTGACGGCCCAGCGTGCCGGCCGCCTGGAAGCCGACGATCACCAGGCGGGTGTTGGGTTTCTCGAGGTTGTAGCGGAAGTGGTGGACGATACGTCCACCGGTGCACATGCCCGCCCCGGCAATGATGATCGCCCCGCCGTGGATGCGATTGATCGCCATGGACTCTTCCACCGTGCGCGTCATGCGCAGTATCGGCAGGTAGCGGCCGGTATCGCCGCTGGCGGCAATGTTGAGCACTTTCAGGTCTTCGGCGTCCAGGCTCTTGCGAGCACGGTGATAGAGCTCGGTGACCTTGATCGCCATGGGGCTGTCGAGAAAGACCATTTGCTGAGACAGTCGCCCCTCGTGATAGAGCACGCTCAGGTGGTAGAGAATCTCCTGAGTGCGCCCCACGGCGAAGGCGGGAATCAGCACGTTGCCGCCGCTGGCGTGGGCTTCCGCCAGTACCTGGGCAAACTCCTCGAGGGTCTCGTCCAGGGGCCGATGGTCACGGTCGCCGTAGGTGCTCTCCATCAGCACCACGTCGGCTTCGAAGAGCTTTTCCGGCTCCTTCATCAGTACCGAGCTCGGGTTGCCCAGGTCGCCGGAAAAGACGATCCGCTTCGTCTGCCCGCCGGATGGCACCGCCAGCTCGACGATTCCCGAACCGAGGATATGGCCGGCATCGCGGAATACCAGTGTCACTCCCCCGGGAAGATTGACGGGCTGGCCGTAGCCATGGGACTTGCACAGCCTCAGCGTGCGCTCCACGTCCGCCAGCTCGTACAGGGGCTCGATCAAGGGCTTGTCGTGGCGCTTGCGCCACTTGTTCTCCCATTCGACGTCCTTGGCCTGGATGAAGGCCGCGTCTTCAAGCATGATCTCGAGCAGATCCCGCGTACCGCGAGTGCAGTGAATCGGGCCGCTGTAGCCCTCCCGCACCAGTTTGGGCAATAGTCCTGCATGATCCAGGTGGCCATGGGAGATGACCACCGCATCGAGCTGCTTGGCCAAGGTGCCGAAAGGTCTGGCGTTGGCTTCATCGGCTCCCTTCCCGCCCTGGTGCAAGCCGCACTCCAGCAGTACCCGATAGGACCGATCCGCCCCCTCCACCTCGATGAGATAACGGGAGCCGGTGACTTCACCGACTGCCCCTTGAAACGTCAACGTCGACATAAGCTCATGGTCCGCCAGGTTTCCTCGTTGCTTTCAGCATAACGGAAGGCGAGCCCGACGGCTGAACCGAAATACCGGCCTCGGTCAGGTTCCATGCGCGGCCTTCCACTTGACCTCGGGCAATTCAGGCGCTGAGCACAGATGGGGTTTAGTGCGACTCCTCTGGCCCTTGTCATCAAGACTCAGGCCTGCCCGGTTGACATACACCTGTTCAAATGTCCAGCCGCCTCATACCTATAGACTTTCACATATCAAAACAAAATAGCAAAAATTAATTGCATAAGATTACTTTTAGACAAGAATTCAGTTTAAGCCTGTCGTCCGCAGGGACTACTCCTTCCAGACGCTGTGCTTAGCGCCATCAGTACCGCCAAACCTGTAGCGATGCAGGGACGGAAAGCCACGGGTCTCATCTCCTGAGACAGCCGGGCCGCCTGAACCGGGCGCCTTGAGAAGTAGAAGAACAATCGACAAGGCGGCGGAGGGTGGCCGCGCACCGCAGACCGACACGGTGTCGCCCGCTCCTCCAGGTAACGGTAGGTAGATGAGGGTAGAACAATGAGCACATCCTTTACGGACTTCCTAGATGGCAAGGGGCTAGAGACCGATCCCAACAATTGGAGCCAGAGCTTCTTTTCCAAGCACTATACGATGTGGCTGGCCGATGTCGTGCTTCAGGCTGACGCTGTCAAGGCTTGGCTGGCGGCCAAACTCGACGAGCAAGGGCTCTCGGGAGACTACGAGATCAAGCTTAACCAGAATAGCGATGATGGTGCCCCCTATCTGGATTTCGGAGATGGCGCAGCCCCCTTCTATCTGACGGATCTATTCACGGGCGGCAAGGACTTCTTCAACTGGATGCAAGGGCGAGCCGAGCAGACTCGATGGTATTTTGATGAGTATACGGCGCCAGGCTCACCAGAAAATCAGCCGCCAACTGATATAAGGATCCTTATAAGCCAAGAGCTGGCTGAAGCCGTACACGGGATTGGCCCTCCAGCAACAGCAGACCAGCCTGCAAACACCACAACTGGTCAAGGAACAGTGATCGGCACCTTATCAGTGGTGGACCCCGACGAGGGCGACACCCATGAGTTCGAAATCGCCAATGACCCTACTGATCGATTCAAAATCGACGGCACCACCCTAAAACTACAAGATGGAAAGGAAATAAAGGAGGGTGATGGCATTTTCACCCTCACCATAAAGGTGACTGACAGTGCCGGCAACGAGTTCTATGAAATCTTCACCTTCAATGCTGGAACAAGTGGGAATGATCAGAACAGCAATGCATTGCTAGGCACCGAGTCTTCCGGTACCGGAACGGAAGCGGACCCAAAGATTGGAGACGATATCATCTTCGGATTCCGGGGTAACGATACGCTCAACTACTCTCTGGATGATGATAACGTAGTACTATGGGGTACCAGTGGTGATGACGCTCTCTTTGGCGGCCGTGGCAACGATACCCTCTATGGGGGCGAAGGGGATGATCAGCTTTTCGGTGGTGCAGGTCAAGATACGCTGATTGGTGGCCCTGGCGCCGACATCCTTGCCGGGGGTGACGGGAACGACACCTTCAAATGGCTCGCCGGCGACATGGCAGGCACTGCTGACGAGCACTTTGACACAATCCTCGACTGGTCCAATGGCAGTAACAAATTGGATATCACGGAGCTGCTGAGCGATTTTGGCTTCAATTCCCAGGATCATGACCTTGCCGACTGGGTTCAGGTCACCAATGACGGCACTGATACCACCATTGCCGTGGCCACCAGCGTTGCCGATGCCGAGGCGGGCAGTCATTCCAATCTGGTACTGTTGGAAGGCGTGGTCACCGACTTCGATGGCCTTGTCGGCAAACTGATCGTCGACTAAGTCGGCAGCACAGCTCTGAAAGCCAACGCCCCGCACCGTCTGCACGGTGCGGGGCGTCGACTTTCAGGTGGCGCAGGCGTCGCGGCTCAACGATAGACCGGGAAGCGCGCGCAGACGGCCTCGACCTTGTCCTTCACCTCGGCTTCGATGGCGGCGGTATCCTCACCCTTGGCCATGACGTCGAGGATGTCGCAGATCCAGCCGGCCAGCTCGCGACACTCGCCTTCACCGAAACCGCGGGTGGTCACGGCCGGGGTGCCGATGCGCAGGCCGGAAGTGACGAACGGGCTCTGCGGATCGCCGGGTACGGCGTTCTTGTTGACGGTGATGTGGGCGCGGCCCAGGGCGGCATCCGCGTCCTTGCCGGTCAGGCCCTGCTTGATCAGCGAGAGCAGGAACAGGTGATCCTCGGTGCCGCCGGAAACGATGTCGTAGCCGCGCTCGATGAACACGCCGGCCATGGTCTGGGCGTTCTTGACCACCTGCTGCTGGTAGCTCTTGAAGCCGGGCTCCATGGCCTCCTTGAAGCACACCGCCTTGGCGGCGATGACGTGCTCCAGCGGGCCGCCCTGGCCGCCGGGGAACACGGCGGACTGCAGCTTCTTCTCGATCTCTTCGTTGCCTTCGGCGGAAAGGATCAGGCCACCGCGCGGGCCGCGCAGGGTCTTGTGAGTGGTGGTGGTCACCACGTGAGCGTGGGGCAGCGGGCTCGGGTAGACCCCGGCAGCCACCAGGCCGGCGATGTGGGCCATGTCGACCAGCAGGTAGGCACCTACTTCATCGGCAATCTCGCGGAACCTGGCCCAGTCGATGATCTGGGAGTAGGCGGAGAAGCCGGCGATGATCATCTTGGGCTGATGCTCGCGAGCCAGCCGCGCCACTTCCTCGTAATCGATGCGTCCGTTGCCGTCGATACCGTACTGCACGGCATTGTAGTGCTTGCCGGAGAAGTTCGGCTTGGCGCCGTGGGTCAGGTGGCCGCCGGCATCGAGGCTCATGCCCAGCACGGTGTCGCCCGGCTTGACCAGCGCCTGGAACACGGCGCTGTTGGCCTGGGAGCCGGAGTGAGGCTGAACGTTGGCGTAGCTGGCAGCGAACAGCTGCTTGGCGTAGTCGATGGCCAGTTGCTCGACGATGTCGACATACTCGCAGCCGCCGTAGTAGCGCTTGCCGGGGTAGCCTTCCGCGTACTTGTTGGTCAGCTGGCTGCCCTGGGCTTCGAGAACGCGCGGGCTGGCGTAGTTCTCGGAGGCGATCAGCTCGATGTGCGCTTCCTGGCGAGCGACTTCCTTCTGCATCGCATCGAACAGGGCATCATCGAAACCGGCAATCGTCATGTCACGGCTGAACATCGGCGGGAAACCTCGCATACGGGGAGAATCGGGATGCGCCATGATACCCCAGCCCATGGCGGCTTTCACTTGAAAGGCCGTCATGGGCGGGTGCAGAAATACTCATGCTGCGTTTAGCTGCAGCAAGGGAACGCTAAACAAATCGACGAGCGAGATGCGGCGTAAGGCGCACGGTTCCTGGCGCAGCGATCACCCTTTAGCGGGTCTCGACCTTGACGCTGAGCTTCCCCGGCACCCCCAGCGGGTCGCTCATGTAGGTGGTCACGTTGCTTTGCGCCGGCAGCGTCACACGCACGTCGAGGTGCTGCGCACTGCCTTCCAACAGGTCGACCAATCCCACCAGGACGGCCTGAATCTCGGGGCCGAACATCATGCCGAAGCCCTGGGCCTGGGTGCGCACCTGCTCGACGTACAGCGCCTCCGTCACCCCCTCCATCGCCGCTCCCAGCGTGGCCAGGCGCGAGAACAGCCCTTGGTTGGCCAGGCTCAAGTGAATGTCGCCGCCCAGCAGGGTGGCGTCCTCGAGCCAATCCATGTTGCCGAAGGCATCACTGGGAGTCACATCGTGCGGCAGCAGCAGCGGCAAATTGATGTCGAGCAGCAGGCTCAAGGCATCGTGGATGTCGATCTGGCTGTCGCTGATCAGCACGCTGTACTCGTCCTTCTCCTGCCAGCTGCCGAGCAGGGCGGCATCGAGGCGCAGCTCGCCGCTGCCGCCGGTCAGTACGTTGCTGACCATGCGCAGTTGGGTGCGCTCATCCTCGGGAGCGAGCTCGATCATGCGCGCCAGGTCCATGTGCAACCCCTCGAGACGCACTCCACCCTTGCCGTCGTCGAAGTTGCCGTCGAGATCGATCAGGGCCAGACGAGCGACCAGCTCGGGAGACTCCACGGCCAGGTCACGCAGCACCAGCGAGGCCAGCTTCTCCTCGCCCTCTTTATCGATGCCGGTCAGCCCCTCCAGGCGCAGCGAACGCAGCGTGAACGACCCGGAACCGAGCTCGTCCAGTTCATCGAAAACGCCGGCCATTCCGGAAATCTCCAGCATGCCGATCGCCTCGTGGGAGAGCGACTCGCCGCGCAGCTTGTCGATGGTCATGCGGCCATGGCCGCTGCTGAACGGTGTATCGAAGAATATCTCCTCGGCAAGCTCCGAGGCCAGCTCGATCACGATGCCGTCGATGGCAAGGCTACCCAGGCGCACCTGCTCGGGCGTCAGCGCATCATCATGCAGCGGGAATACCGCCTGCGACGGCTCGCCGAGCACGATGCGCTCGACGCTCATCAGGGTCAGCTCGGTGAGACTGTCCTCGATGCGCAGGCCTTCGAGCGTCACTTCGGCAGGGGCGTCGTAATCGCCGCTGACGATGTAACGATCGATCAGCAGGCGCTCGCCCTCGTCGGCCTCGAAGACGATATCTTCGGCGGTGAGCCGTGAGCGCAGCATGGCGCTCGAGACGTCGCCGATGGAAAGCGTTCCACCCTCGCTGAACAGCGCCCGCAGGTCGGCTTCGAAGCGCTCTGCGTCCGCCATCGCAGCCCCATGGACGCCAAAGAGAGCGATGCAGACAAGGGTCTGCTTCAGGTTGATTGATCGGGGTCGGTAAATCTTCATCGATGCCACCTCCTGTGCACTGCATCGGTCGGATAGGAAGGTGGCAAGGCACGCCGCACCACATTCGCAATTACATAGTGTAACCGCATTCATGCAGTGCAGCGCTGCAACATCGCCTGCGGGCGTTTCAACGTCGCGATGGACGAATCAGGCCTCTCCCAGCAGCCCCAGGCTTGCCGCCGGGGCCTGCTTGCGCAGGCCCCGTGACAGGACATGACCGATGGCACCGATCAACACCGCGCCACCCAGGGGCAGCACGACCCAAAGCCATAGGTGAAGGCGTGGCGCCAGGTCGAACCAGGCGATATAGATGCCGGCGGTGGCCAGCTCGGCCAACAGCGCGCCCATCAAGCCGCTGGCCAGGCCGAGGATGGCGAACTCGGCGCCCTGCACGCGGGAAATCAGGCTCTGGCCGGCGCCGAACACCCGCAGCAGGCCGCTCTCGTGAGCACGTGCCGGACGACTCGCCGTCAAGGAGGCATACAGCACGCTCACCCCGGCCAGCAGCACGAAGGCCAGCACCAGCTCCACGGCACGCGTCACCTGAGCCACGACGTCACGCACCTGGGCCAGTATGGCGTCGATGTTGAGCAGCGACACCCCGGGGAAGCGCTGTACCAGCTGGCGCAGCGTATCGCCCTGCCCCGCTTCCAGATGGAAGGCGGTGATGAAGCTGTGGCCGAAGCGCTCCAGCACCCCGGGCGGGAAGATGACGAAGAAGTTGGGTCGGAAGCTGTCCCAGTCCAGGTTGCGCAGGCTGGCCACCTCACCGACGATCTCCTCGCCGCCGATGGTGAAGGTCAGACGATCGCCCAGCGACAGGCCCAGGCGCTCGGCCAGCCCATCCTCCAGCGAGATCGGCACCACGCTCTGCGCCGGCTCGGCATCCACCTCGCCCAGCCAGCCGTTGGGCGGGGCCTGCTCCAGCGCATCGAACCACTGGCCGGCTACCACCCGGTTGCCCTCGGGGAGCTCGGCCTGCCAGGTGAGGTTGAGCTCGCGGCGCAGCGAGCCGTCGCCGCGGGATTCCACCGGCACGGCGTCCCGGGCCGGCTCACCGTTGATCTCGGTGAGGCGCCCACGCACCATCGGGTAGAGCGCGGTGCGGTCGTCGGCACTGGCCTCCAGCGCCTCGATGAACGCTTCGCGCTCGGCGGGCTGGATGTTGATGGCAAAGTAATTGGGCGCATCCTCGGGCAGTTGGTCCTGCCAGGTAGTGAGCAGGTCGCCGCGCACCATGGCGATCATGGCCATGGCGAAGAAGGTCACCGAGAAGGCGAGCAGTTGCCCCAGGCTGGCGGAGCGCCGCCGCGCCAGCTGGCGCCCGCCCAGGCGCAGGGCCTGGCTCAGCTCCGCACCCTTGCCACCGCCTTGAGGCAGACGCGCGGCAACGCGCAGCACCAGGCCGAGCAACAGCCCCCCCAGCCCCCACAGCACCACCAGCATGATCAGCCCGCCCACCAGCAGCGAGGCTGCCAGGCCGAAGTCGCCGGAGTAGAGCCATAGCAAGCCGCCGAATACCAGGCTGGCCACCAGCACCACCAGCCAGGCCGCGGCCGGCAGCGGGTCGAGTTCGCGGCGCAGCACCTTGAGCGCACTGACCCGCTTCAAGCGCAGCAGCGTGGGGCCGGCAAAGCCGACCAGCACCGCCAGCGCCGTCAGCACCCCCAGCCACAGCGGCAACCAGCCCGGCGGCGGCAGGGTCAACGGCAGGAAGGCCGTGAGCAGCGCCAGCAATGCGGCCTGACCGACCAACCCCAGCAGCGCCCCGAGCAGCGACGCCGCCAGCGCCAGCCACAGCAGCTGCAGGGCGAACAGCCAGGTCAGATCGCGCTGAGTGGCGCCGAAGCAACGCAGCAGCGCCGCGGTATCCAGATGTCGCTCGACGTAGCGTCGCGTGGCCATGGCCACCGCCACCCCGGCCAGCAGCACGGCGGCAAGCCCGGCCAGGCTCAGGTAACGCTCGGCACGCTCCAGGGCGTTGCCGAGCCCCGGTCGGTCGCGGCGCACGTCGTGCACCTCGACGCCGTCACGCCGCAGGCGCTCGAGCAGCGGCGCCAGCTGGTCCAGCGCCTGGGGCGGGCCGGCGGCGAGCAGCTCGAACTCCACTCGTGCACCGGGCTGTACCAGGTTGGTAGCCTCGAGATCGTCGAGATGAATCATCAGACGCGGGTTGAAGTTGCCGAAGCCGGCGGACTGATCCGGCTCGCGCTCGACCAGTCCGGTCAGCGTCAGCTCGCCCTCGCCCACCTGAATGCGGTCGCCCAGCTCCGCCTCCAGCAGCAGCGCCAGGCGCGGTGCCACCCAGGCCTCACCCGGAGCGGGGCCGTGACTGACCGTCTCGAGGCCCTCGCCGCGGTCGACGTAGACCTCGCCGTAGTGGGGATAGACGCTGTCCACGGCCTTGAGGCTGGCCGGCTGGAAGGCATCACCGAAGCTGACCATGGTCACCATGTCGACCTGGTCGCTCAGCGTCATGCCGGCCTCTTCCAGAGTCTGGCGCAGCTCCTGGCTGAAGGGGCGGCCCTGTTCGAGCACCAGGTCGCCGCCGAGCAACTGGCCGGCCTGGCGGGTCAGGCCACGGTCGAGACGGTCGAGGAAGAAGCCGATCATGGTCGAGGCAGCTACCGCCAGCGCCAGGGCGACGAACAGCGCACGCACGTCGCTGGCGCGCAGATCGCGCAGCAGGCCGCGGGCGGAGAGGCGCAGCAGATTGGCACCCTCGGCCCGGGTAGAGACTCGGCTCATGCGCTCACCTCATCGCGCACCAGTTCGATCAGCCGCCCCTCCTCCAGGCGCAGGCTGCGGTCGCAGCGCGCCGCCAGCGCCTGGTCGTGGGTCACCAGCACCAGGGTGGTGCCGGCTTCGCGGTTGAGCTGGAACAGCAGATCGATGATGCGCGCCCCGGTGGCTTGATCCAGGTTGCCGGTGGGCTCGTCGGCGAACACCAGCTCGGCGCCGGTGACGAAGGCCCTGGCCAACGCCACTCGCTGCTGTTCGCCACCGGAGAGCTGCTTGGGCAGATGCTCCAGGCGCTCACCGAGGCCGACCCGGGTCAGCCAGTCGCGGGCACGCGACTGGCTATCGGGCAGCGGCGAGAGCTCCAGCGGCAGCAGCACGTTCTCCAGTGCCGTCAGAGTCGGCAGCAGTTGGAAATTCTGGAACACGAAGCCGACCCGACCGGCACGCAGCCGGGCGCGGCCATCTTCATCGAGCTTGCCGAGCGTTTCGCCGAACAGCTCCAGCTCGCCGCCGCTCGGCTCGTCCAGCCCCGCCAGCAGGCCGAGCAGGGTCGACTTGCCTGCGCCGCTCTGGCCGAGGATCGCCACGCTCTCGCCGGGGAACACTTCGAGCTCCAGACCACTCAGAATGGTGAGCCGCCGCTCGCCGCTCGTCACCTGCTTGCTCAGCTGACGAGCATGTAGAATCGGTTTGACGTCACGCCCGGAAGCGGCGGCAAGCGAAACAGCATCTCGAGTCAAGGAGTCGGTCATGGTGAAAGTCTTTCCCTTTGGTCTGGTAGGCGTCTGGCTGGCGCGCTGGCGTTCCTGCGGCGCCGGCCTTGCCGGGAGCGCGCTGTTCGCCCTGGCCCTGGTCACCGCTCCGACCCTGGCAGCCGAGCGTCCGATACTGCTGGTGGTAGGCGACAGCCTGAGCACGGCTTACGGCTTCGAACAGGAGGCCGGCTGGGTCACCCTGCTCGAGGAGCGGCTCGACGGCAGCGCCCGGGTCGTCAATGCCAGCATCAGCGGAGAGACCAGCGGCGGCGGTGCCAGCCGGCTCCCCGAGCTACTCGGACAGCACGACCCCGACATCGTTCTACTCGAGCTGGGCGGTAACGACGGCCTGCGCGGCCTGCCGCCGACCCAGATGGAGGCCAATCTGGCCGGCATGATCGAGGCCAGCCAGACCGCCGGGGCCGAAGTGCTGCTGCTAGGCATCGACATTCCGCCCAACTACGGGCAGGCCTACCGTCGCGCCTTCACCGACGTCTTCACCCGGCTGGCCGAGACCTACGATACCCCACTGGTGCCGTTCCTGCTGGAAGGCGTGGCGCTGGAAGAAGGCCTGATGCAGGACGACGGCATCCACCCCACCGCCGAGGCCCAACCCATCATACTCGACAACGTCTGGCCGGCGCTCGAGCCGCTGCTGGAGAGCAACGGCGTGCAGCTGGCCGAACTCGCAGCGGAATGAGTGGCTAGCCGGCGGTCCATTTGCGGACTATCCTTGGACCACCGGCATGTTATCAGGAGTGCACTCATGCGTACCGAGACCATCAGCTACCTCAAGCAGAATGCGGCCACACTCGATGTGGAGGAGCCCTTGGTCATCACGCAAAAGGGCAAGCCTACCTACGTGGTTGAATCGTATGCCGCCCACGAGCGCCGCGAACAGGCCATCGCCCTGCTCAAGCTGCTGAGCCTGGGAGAGAAGAGCCGTGAAGAAGGCAAGACCATGAGCGCCGAGGAGTTCATGGCCCGACTCGAGACCAGGCACGAGGCACGCCGCGGCGAATCATCATGACCCCTCCGCTGCGAGTGGTCTTCGAAACTACGGCAGAGCTCTCTCTGGAATCCTGCGAGAACTTCCTGCTCGACCAGCTCCAACTCCCGCTGCCCCATGTCGAGAAGATCTCTCGGGGTCTCGTCACGACCAGTCTCGAGCGGCTCACGGCCCACCCCCATACCTATCCTGTCTGCCGGCTGGCCCTGGAGCTGGGCATCGGCCACTACCGTGAGCTGCTGATCGACGGCTACCGGGTCATCTATCGCTTCTGGCCCGAGCGGGAGCAGGTTTCAGTCTATCTCTTCGCCCATCAGCGTCAGGACTTCAAGCAACTGCTGTTCGAATATCAGCTGCTCTCCTGAACCGCTGCTCTCGGTGCCTTCTGCCACTGCTGCAGCCCCAGGCCGCCGAGGATGAGCAGCAGACCGACCAGGGTGGAGAGCAGGATCGGCTCGCCCACCACCAGGTAGAGCAGCAGCAGCGAGACCGGCGGCGACAGGAAGATCAGGTTGGACACCCGCGCCGTGCGCGACACCCGATGCACGGCCAGCTGCCACAGCACGAAGGCGATGCCCATCTCGAACAGGCCGACGTAGACCCCGGCCCCCAACGCCGCCCAGCCGTGCCAGCTGAAACCGGGCCCCAGCAGCATCAGCAGCGTGAGCACCGGCAGACCGACGCTGAAGTTCTGCCACTGGGCCACCAACGGCGGGCGGGCGTCGCGCACGTTGAGCAGCCAGTAGAGCGCCCATAGCAGCGTCGAGGCCAGCGCCAGCCCTACCCCAAGAGGGTCGGCAAAGGCCACGTCGAGCACCTGCCCCCGGGTGGCGATCACCCACACCCCGGAATAGGCGATCAACCCTGCCACCACGTCGGTGCGGGTCAGCCGCTGGCCGAGGATCGGCACGGCGAGAAAGGCCATGGCCAGCGCCCAGGTGTAGTTGAGGGCCATGGCCTCCTGCCCCGGCAGGCGGGCATAGGCGCCGAACAGCACCAGATAGTAGGCTACCGGGTTCATCAGCCCGGCCCAGGCGGCGGTGCGCCAGCCGCGGCGCAAGGCCTGGCCGAGCAGCCCCTGACGCATCACCAGCACACCCATCAGCAGCCACGACACTGCAGATGCCAGCCACATCAGCTCCAACGGCGACATGTAGCCCAGCGCCACCTTGAAGGCGGTGGCCACCGTGGACCACAGCGCCACGGCTCCCAGGCCGAACAGAATCGCCTGGCGGTCCTGATTCGGCATTGCCGCACTGGTCATGGTTTTCATCGATCGATATGCCCCAGATCCCGCCCGGGGTCGAGCCGGTCGCGCACCCGCTGCTTGAGCTGCTTGCTGTCGGGAAAGCCGCCGTCGCGCTTGCGCTCCCACAGCGACTCGTCGTCGTAGAAGATCTCGAAATAGCCCCCGTGGGAGGGCACCAGCGCGACCTCCTCCAGCTCCTCACCGAAGGTGGAGAGCAGCTCCTGGGCCAGCCAGGCGCTGCGCAGCAGCCACTGACACTGGGTACAGTAATGGATGCGGATGCGTGACATGTCGGCAACTCTGTCGCAACAATGGAACGGGAATGATAGCAGCCAAGGAGCCGGGATGAGCGAGCGCGAGATCAGCCAGTCGCGACTGTACGAGTGGCTGACGGGCGATGAAGACAGCCGCATGTGCAAGGACATCGCCGACGAGGCCTGTAACGAGCAGCCACGCAACTTTTTCCTGCACCTGTTCGCCGCGCTGGGCAACAAGCTGGCCGACGAACTCTCCAGCGCCCGCCTGGTGCTGCCCTGGCTGCTCGGCGTGATCGGCGCCCCGCTGTGGATGGTCGGCCTGCTGGTGCCGATCCGCGAGGCGGGGGCCCTGCTGCCGCAGCTGTTCGTCGCCGGCTTCATTCGTCTCAAGCCGCAGCGCAAGTGGGCCTGGGTCGTCGGCGGCTGTCTCCAGGCCGTGGCAGCGTTGGCACTCGCCCTGCTCGCACTGTTCGGCCAGGGCGGGCTCGGCGGTGGCCTGGTGCTGATCACGCTGGTGGCGCTTTCGCTGGCCCGCGGGCTCTCTTCCATCGCTACCAAGGACGTGCTGGGCAAGACCATCGCCAAACAGCGCCGCGGCAACCTGCTGGGCTGGAGCGGCAGCGTGGCCGGGGCCGTCACCCTGGCGGCCGGCGGCGTGCTGATGCTGTTCGACGATCGCCCCGGCGAACTGGCTCTGGCGGCGCTGCTCGGCGTCGCCGCCCTGGGCTGGACCGTCAATGCACTGTGCGCAGCACGCATCGCCGAAGTGCCGGGTGCCGTGGAGGGCGGTGAGAACGCCTGGAGCAGCATCAAACTGGGACTGCGCCTGCTGCGTGAGGATCGCAACTTTCTGCACTTCAATCTCTCACGTGCGCTGCTGTTGGCCAGCGCCCTGGCACTGCCCTACGTGGCACTGCTCGGCCAGCAGCAGAGCGGCGCCGAGCTTGGTGGGCTGGGCCTGTTGATCGTCGTATCGGGCCTCGCCGGCATGGTGGCAAGCCCGGTGTGGGGCAAGCGCTCCGACGCCTCCAGCCGCAGCGTGCTGCGCGACACCGGCCTGGGCGCTGCGGCCTGCTGCCTGCTCGGCGCCGGTATTGCCTGGCTGCCGGGCGAGTGGACCGCGCAGGTATGGCCCTATGCCCTGGTTTATGCTCTGCTGGTCATCGTCCACGCCGGGGTGCGCCTGGGCCGCAAGACCTACCTGGTCGACATGGCGGGTCAGGACAAGCGCGCCCTCTACGTCGCGCTTTCCAACACCCTCACCGGCGTGCTGATGCTCGTGGTAGGCGGCATGACGGGCGTGCTGGCCCAGTGGCTGGGTACCGACTGGCTGCTGGTGGTACTGGCCGTGATGGCACTGGGAGCCGCCGCCTCCGCAGCGCGTCTGCCGGATGTCGAGTAGGGATCGGTCGGCGTTGTCAACCTGGCGCCGGCTGGCCATGATGTAGCATAGTGACATTCGGTAATAGTCACGATCGGTAACCGCCAAGCCCGAGACAGGAATGCCTGGAATGAAACGAACCCCATTGATCAGCCCCGAACTGCTCGAGCGCATCGTCGACGCCTCCGAGGACGGCATCGTGGTCGCCGAACAGGAAGGTGACGAAAACATCCTCATCTACGTCAACAAGGGCTTCGAGCGGCTCACCGGCTACAGCGCGGACGAGATCCTCTACCAGGACTGCCGCTTCCTGCAGAATGACGACCGCGACCAGGCGCCACTGGACAACATCCGCAAGGCGCTGGCCGAGGGCCGGCCGTGCCGGGAGGTGCTGCGCAACTACCGCAAGGACGGCACCCTGTTCTGGAACGAGCTGTCGATCACCCCCGTCTACGATGCCGACGACAACCTCACCTACTACATCGGCGTACAGAAGGACGTCACGGAGCGCGTCGAGGCGCAGCGAGAGTTGGAGCGGCTCAAGGCCGAGCACGGTATTCCCTGACCTGTCCCTGACCTGTAGGCGCGAAGAAAAAAATCGCGATTAAGCTTGCTCTCGGCTCATTCCGGATATATATAGCCGTCAGGTGCCGACCTTATGGGCACCGATGGCGCTTCAGGTCCGTCGCTTCGGACGCGAAGCGGTTGTGCGACACGTCGATCGCAGCGCGGTCGACACCGGGCCATGGGAGGATTTCGCATGAGCCATGAACCCCTTGTCAACGACACTCACGACGACGACGACTTCCTCGAAGCGGTGAACGACGACGACTACGTGCGTCCTCGCGCCTCCAGCCGTGCCGATACCCTGCGTGCCCGACGCCGCGTCGAGGCCCTGCTGGAAGAGCGCCGCCTCAAGCGCGCCATCGAAGACGACTGGATGATGCTCGACGAGGAAGAAGAAGAGTAAACGCCCCATCGCGGCGACACTGGCCTTTGCCCTGCCCGACCACTATCATCGTGGCCACTGAACCCCTCAACTCCAGTGGAATTCCATGGCGCAATACGTCTTCACCATGAATCGGGTGGGCAAGGTCGTTCCGCCCAAGAAGCAGATTCTCAAGGACATCTCCCTATCCTTCTTCCCGGGCGCCAAGATCGGCGTGCTGGGCCTGAACGGTGCCGGCAAGTCGACCCTGCTGCGCATCATGGCCGGCGTCGACAAGGAGCATGAAGGCGAGGCGCGCCCCATGCCCGGCATCAACATCGGCTATCTGCCCCAGGAGCCGCAGCTCGACGACGAGAAGAGCGTGCGCGAGACCGTGGAGGAAGCCCTGGGTGAGATCAAGGAAGCGCAGACCAAGCTGGACGCCGTCTACGCCGCCTACGCCGAGCCGGACGCCGACTTCGATGCCCTGGCCGCCGAGCAGGCGCGCCTGGAGAACATCATCGAGGCCGCCGATGCCCACAACCTCGAGCGCAAGCTGGAAGTCGCCGCCGAGGCGCTGCGCCTGCCACCCTGGGACGCCCGTGTCGGCCACCTCTCCGGTGGCGAGCGCCGCCGCGTGGCCCTGTGCCGGCTGCTGCTCTCCAGCCCCGACATGCTGCTGCTCGACGAGCCCACCAACCACCTGGACGCCGAATCGGTGGCCTGGCTCGAGCGCTTCCTGCACGACTATCCCGGCACCGTGGTAGCCATCACCCACGACCGCTACTTCCTCGACAACGTGGCCGGCTGGATCCTCGAACTCGACCGCGGCCACGGCATCCCCTTCGAGGGTAACTACTCCCAGTGGCTGGAATCGAAGGAGAAGCGACTGGAGCAGGAGGCCAAGCAGGAAGCCTCGCGCCAGAAGGCGATCAAGCACGAGCTGGAGTGGGTGCGCAGCAACGCCAAGGGGCGTCAGGCCAAGAGCAAGGCGCGCCTCAACCGCTTCGAGGAGATGCAGTCGGGCGACTTCCAGAAGCGCAACGAGACCAACGAGATCTACATTCCGCCCGGCCCGCGCCTGGGCGACAAGGTGATCGAGTTCCACGGCGTGTCCAAGCGCTTCGAGGACAAGCTGCTCTACGAGGATCTCTCCTTTACCGTGCCCAAGGGGGCCATCATCGGCATCATCGGCGGCAACGGCGCAGGCAAGTCCACCCTGTTCAAGCTGATCACCGGCAAGGAGCAGCCCGACAGCGGTGAGGTGGTGATCGGCGAGACCGTCGACATCGCCTACGTGGAGCAGCTGCGCGACGCCCTCGAAGACAAGCAGACGGTGTGGGAAGCGGTCTCCGACGGCCAGGACATCCTCAACATCAACGGCTACGAGGTCTCCTCACGCGCCTATGTCGGCCGCTTCAACTTCAAGGGCAACGACCAGCAGAAGTTCCTCAAGGACCTCTCCGGTGGCGAACGCGGCCGCCTGCAGCTGGCCCAGACCCTGAAGCAGGGCGCCAACGTGCTGCTGCTCGACGAACCGTCCAACGACCTCGACATCGAGACCCTGCGCGCACTGGAAGAGGCGCTGCTCGCCTTCCCCGGCTGCGCTCTGGTGATTTCCCACGATCGCTGGTTCCTCGACCGTATCGCCACCCACATCCTGGCGTTCGAGGGCGACTCCCACGTGGAGTTCTTCGAGGGCAACTACACCGACTACGAAGCGGATCACCGCAAGCGGGTCGGCAACGACACCCCGCACCGGATGAAGTACAAGCGCATCGACGCCTGATCTCGCCGGATGTCGCAAACGACGAGGCCCCGCCATGCGGGGCCTCGTTGCGTTCGCCTTGGAAACGCTAGGGCTTCCTTCGTCCAGTGATCAACGAGACGATGAACAGCACGATGAACAGGAAGAACAGGATCTGGGCGATGGTCGTCGCCGCACCGGCGATGCCGGTGAAACCCAGCACCCCCGCAATGATGGCGATGATCAGAAACAGCATGGCATTGCCGAGCATATGGACCTCCTTGACACGTTTAGCGCCAACTTCCTTCGGCGCAGTTTCCCTATCAGGTGCCCTTAAGCCTTGCGTGAACTCCTCGAAGCGTCAAGTTACTACCGGTGACGCCTTGTTATAGCTCTGCTACACCACGGTACGAAACTGCCACTTCCCGGCTCGAGCCTGCCGGGCTCAGTAGAGCTCAGGCTCGCCCTCGGGGCGCGTCTTGAAGCGCCGATGGAGCCACATGTACTGCTCCGGGTGCTTGCCGATCGCCCGCTCGATGAAAGCGTTGACCTGCCTGGCATCGCTCACCTCATCGCCACTTGGGAAGTCCTCCAGCGCGGGGTGGCACTCGATGGTATAGGTGCGATCGTCCGGGTTGCGATGAAACATCAGCGGCACCACCGGCGCCCCGGTCATCCGCGCGATCTTGGCGGTCAGGCGAATGGTCGCCGCCTCGATGCCGAACAGCGGAGCGAAGACGCTGACGTCGCGGCCGAAATCCTGGTCCGGCGAATACCATACGATGTGCCCCGCCTTGATGCGCCGTACCACCCCGCGCAGGTCGTGACGGTCGATGGCCTCGCCGAAGATGCGACTGCGCGCCCGGGTCATGAAACGGTCGAACAGCGGATTGTTGTGCGGCCGGTAGACCACGTCGGAAGGGAAGTAGAGCGAGTGCAACGCACCGCCCAGGTCCAGCGTCGAGAAGTGGATGCCCACCACCAGCACGCCCTTGCCCTGGGCGTAGGCCGCCTCCAGATGATGGCGGCCCTTGTAGGTGACGCGATGGCGCAGGTGCCTGGGATCGCGACACCAGCCCGTTGCGGTCTCGAGAATACCGATGCCATTGGCCTCGAAGGTCTCGCGCACCAGCTTGGCACGCTCGGCGTCGCCGAGCTGGGGAAAGCAGAGCCTCAGATTGGTGTCGACGATATGGCGGCGGCGCGGCACCGCCGCCCAGGCCAGCAGACCGAGGCCGCGCCCAATGGCGAGCTTGAGCCGCCACGGCAGCCAGGCCCCCACCCGCATGGCGCCGATGGCCAGCCATGCAGGCCAGAAGCGAGGATGGGCGTAGGAGTCGGGCCAGTTGCGTTTGGACATGCAGAATTCCGTTCAGATCGGGTTCGGGAGCAAGAGAACCGATGCTCAGTCGAGCCGCGAATAGCGCCGGGGAACTCGCGGCAGAATACCGGTCAACAGCGTATAGCTGATGGTATCGCAGTAGCAGGCCACCTCATCGACGCTGAGCACCGCGCCATGACGGGAGCGCCCCCACAGTACCACCTCGCTGCCGATGTCGGCCTCGGGGATGTCGGTCACGTCCACCGTCAGCATGTCCATCGACACCTTGCCGGCAATCGTCGTGCGCTGTCCGGCCACCAGCACCGGCGTACCGTCGACAGCATGCCGATCGTAACCGTCGCCATAGCCGCAGGCCACCACCGCGATGCGCGACGGCCGCGGTGCCCGCCAACGCCCGGCATAGCCCACCGGCTCCCCCACGGCCAGGTCGCGCATGGCGATGATCTCGGAGCGCAGCGTCATCACCGGCTGCAGGCGGCGGCTAGCAGCGCTGGGTCGTTCCAGCGGGTCGCTGCCGTACAGCATGACCCCGGGACGAACCCAACTGCCATGGGACTGCGGCCAGGCCAGGGTGGCCGGGGAGTTGGCCAGACACAGCGGGGCCTGCAAGCGCTGCGCCAGGTCGCGCATGCGTTGCAGTTGAGTCTCGAAGTAACCGGCATCGACGGCATCGGCGGTGGCGAAATGGCTCATCAGCTGCAGGCCGGTGGCGCACTCGGGGGCTGCCGACAGACGCTGCCACACCGACTCCACCTGCTCGGGGGCAAAACCCAGCCGGTGCATGCCGGAGTCGACCTTGACCCAGACCGGGATCGGCCTTGCCGGACGGTACGCCAAGAGGGCCTGGAGCTGCCACTCGCTGTGCACCGCCATCCACAGCCCGAGCGCCTCGACACGGGCCAGCTCCGCCGCCTCGAAAATGCCTTCCAGCAGCACGATGGGCGACGCGATGCCCCCCAGGCGCAGAGCCTCGGCCTCCTCCAGGCAGGCCACGGCAAAGGCGGGCGGGCGCTTGCCTTCGGGCAGCGACTCGAGAGCCAGTGCACACGCCACGGCACCGTGCCCGTAGGCATCGGCCTTGATCACGGCCAGAGCCCGGCTCTCCCCGGCCAGCTCACGCGCCAGGGCATAATTGTGACGCAGGGCGTCAAGATCGATGTCTGCAACCAGGGGCCTGGCCATGGCAACCTCCGCTGATGGGTAACAGCGCAGTATTATCTTTCATAACTCAAGCCGCTTCACGAAAGAAACCACCGATTACTCGGTGGCTCATGTGATTATCTACGCTTTTTAGCGGCGATTTCGTAATTTTTCACGAAGGCGCCCGAGGCCGCTCACCGATGTTCATGACCGGATTGTCGTTGGCCTCATCCGGCAGCTCCAGCGAGACCCGTTCCTCGTCGGACAGCCAGGCGTTGACTGCCTGAATGGAGTCCGCTCCGAGTATGCCTGCCTGCAGCTGTAGCTGCAGCAGCCCCAGCACGTAGTCGTAGCGCGCCTCGGCATGCTCGGCGATGGCATTGAACAGGTTCTGCTCGGCGTTGAGCACGTCGACGATGTTGCGCGTACCCACCTCGTAGCCCGAGCGCGTCGCTTCCAGCGCGCTCTGGTTGGAGATGATCGCCTGGCGACGCGCCTCGACGGTCTCGACGTCGTTGTTCACCCGGGTGAACAGCGAACGGACCTGCTGGATGGTGTCGCGTCGCTGCGCCTCGAAGTCGTACTGCGTGGCCTCGAGCAGGAAGCCGCTCTGACGAATCTGCGCCTGGGTCGAACCGCCGGTGTAGAGCGGCAGGCTGGCACGCAGCCCGACCTGGCTCTCCGACTGATGCGCCGTACCGCTGCGATCGGTGTCCGCCCAACCGTAGTTGGCGAATGCCGACACCACCGGACGCTGGCCGGCCCGGGAGACCTCGAGGGTGCTTCTCGCCACCTCGATACCCGCTTCGGCCATCAGCACCATCGGGCTGTTGGCCATGGCCAGCGCCACCCACTCCTCGCGGTCGGCCGGCTGCGGCGAGGCAATGGGCACCTCTTCGTCAAGGGCATCGATACTGTCGTAGCGGTGGCCGGTCAGCCGCTCCAGCGCCTCGAAGCTGACCTGCATGGCCCCTTCCGCCGCGATGCGCTGAGCCCGCGCCAGGTCGAAGCGAGCCTGGGCTTCGTGCACGTCGGTAATGGCGATCAAGCCGACTTCGAAGCGCTCCCGCGCCTGCTCGAGCTGGCGACTGATGGCGGTTTCCTGGGCACGACGGGCACTGAGGATGTCGTGCGCTCGCAGTATCTCGAAGTAGGCGTTGGCCACGTTGAAGAGCAGCTGCTGCTGGGTCGCTTCCAGGCCCAGCGCGTCACGATCTATCTCCCTCTCGGCACGCTGCAGTTGGGCACGTCGGGTCGGGTCGTAGAGCGCCTGCTCGGCATCGAGACTGATGCCGACACTGTTCACCGTATCGTCCTGGTCGAAGGCAGGAGCACCGGCCCCCAGTTCCTCGGCGCCCTCCTGGACCCGGCCGGCCGCTCCCTGAGCGGGGCTCGAGTAGGTTCGCGTATGGCTGACGCTGCCGCCGATGCCGATCTGCGGCAGCAAGGTGCCGCGCTGTACGTCCCGCGCCGCCTCGGTGGCCTGGAAGCCGGAGCGGGTCGAAGCCAGCTCGGCATCGTTGGCCAGCGCATCCTGGGCGATGGTCCACAGGTCGGCAGCCTGCACGTTGCCTGCCATGGCGAGGCCCACGATTGCCGCAAGGCCACGGCGCTGAAAGCGCCTCGTGAATGGTGAGCGATGCATTGATCGTTTCCTTGTTCATCCCTGCATGATGAGGATGCTAATGATAACGCATCAGCATGCAGAAAATATGCAGCCGACCCGAAGGTCGGCTGCTTCTGCTCGATCTGCCGTTACTCGTTGAAGATGTTGTCCATCGAGAGGCCCTGCTTCTCGAGTACGCGACGCAGCTTCTTGAGTGCCTCGACCTGGATCTGGCGTACCCGCTCGCGGGTCAGGCCGATTTCGTCACCGACCTCTTCCAGGGTCGCCGCCTCGTGCCCGCGCAGGCCGAAACGGCGGATGACCACTTCCATCTGCTTCTCGGTCAGCTCCGCCAGCCACTCATCGACATGCTGCTTGACGTCGATGTCGACCAGCGACGACTCGGGCCCCTGCTCGTTGTCGTCGGCCAGGGTCTCGATCAGCGGCTTGTCGCTCTCGCCGCCCATGGGGTAGTCCACCGAGGAGACGCGCTCGTTGAGCCCCATCATCTTCTTCACCGACTCGACCGGCTTGTCGAGATAGTCGGCGATCTCCTCCGGCGTGGCCTCGTGATCCAGCTTCTGGGTCAGCTCGCGAGCCGCACGCAGGTAGATGTTGAGTTCCTTGACCACGTGGATCGGCAGACGGATGGTGCGGGTCTGGTTCATCAGCGCCCGCTCGATGGTCTGGCGAATCCACCAGGTGGCATAGGTGGAGAAGCGGAAGCCACGCTCGGGATCGAACTTCTCCACCGCCCGGATCAGTCCGAGGTTGCCCTCTTCGATCAGGTCGAGCAGCGTCAGGCCGCGATTGAGATAGCGACGGGCGATCTTGACCACCAGCCGCAGGTTGGATTCGATCATTCTCGCCCGGCCTGCCGGATCGCCCTTCTGGGCCAGGCGGCCGTAGTAGACCTCCTCTTCCGGTGTCAGCAGAGGCGAGAAGCCGATCTCGTTGAGATAGATCTGGGTGGCGTCGAGACTATGGTGATAGTGCTTGTCTTCGCGACTGAGCGCCTTTTCGAAGGCGGTATCGTCGTCGCTGTCGCTGGCCGAGCTGTCCGACTCCGTACCGAGGTCCTCATCGGCCTCGGTGACGTCTTCGAGATCAACATCCTGAAGGTCCCGTTCAAGCATGCTCATCGGTTGCTACCCCGTGGTTTCGTCCTGAAATGCCGTTTTCTCTTGCATGCTTACCGCATGCAGAGCTCTATTGTTATTGACTCCTCAGCGGCGCCGGTGAGCGCCGATGACCACCTTGCCAACCCGGCGACAGCCACACTGGCGACTATCGCTCCGGCAGGTATTTCAGAGGGTCTTGAGGCTGGCCATCCTTGCGCACCTCGAAATGCAGCCTGACGCTCTCGGCATCGCTGTCGCCCATGGTGGCGATCACCTGACCGGCCTCGACCACATCGTTCTCCGTCACGCGAAGGCTGTCGTTGTGGGCATAGGCGCTCAGGTACTGGTCATTGTGCTTGAGCAGGATCAGGTTGCCGTAACCCCGTACCCCGCTGCCGGCATAGACCACGATACCGGGACCGGCTGCTCTGACAGGTTGCCCCTTTTGTCCGGCAATATCAATGCCGGCCGTTATGCTTCCGCCTTCACCGAAACGGCCGATCAGCTCACCGTCCGCGGGCCACTGCCAGGGCACCTCATCTACCGGTGTATAGGTACGACCAGCACTTGCGGGCTGGCGTTCCGGCTCACCCGCCACTTGTGTGCCGGCATCCGGTTCGGGCTGTGCCGCCGGCTGCGGTTCGGGTTCGGGCTGGGGCTCTGGCTGCTGCTGGGCTTCCGGCTGCTGCTGTGTGGCAACGGCCGCTTCGGCATCCACGCGGGGCTCGGGCGTGCGCTCCGGCTCTGCTGAGGGAGCCGGTCCGGCGACCTGCTCCGCACTGGCCACCGCCGTCTCGCTGGGGGCACTCGCCTCCCCGTCGAGAGGCTCGACAGTGAGGCGCCGGTTACGCTCGATGCGCTCTTCATCGGGTAGCAGCCAATCGCTGTCGCCGGCCTGGGCTACGGTGCCGCCGCCCAGTGCGGTCGCCGTCGCCACCTGGGAGTCACCCAGCTCACGCGAGGGCTCCTGGCGCGCCGGCGCGCCGGCGCCATCGCTCCGGCGC
>MTEV01003622.1_pt1 | contig 30173 bp, 31 predicted proteins | sample 1042711 | NCBI WGS metagenome assembly MTEV01 (sample SAMN06185812, study PRJNA358809) | soil metagenome | isolation source: soil bioaugmentation with soil previously exposed to atrazine | place: India | collected 2015-05-23 | reverse complement strand
TGGTAAGGTGCCGGGAAATTTCGGCGCCCAGCACCTCGCATCCGCCAATAGGGAGGAAGCCCGGCGGATGCGCGGGAATCACCGCGCATCCGCCGGGCCTCGTGTTTCGACAGACCGGCCATTCACCGTAAAGTGACGATCAGGAAGCTGGTTCGGATGCCGGAAAAAGCTTCCAGTAACGTGGGCGGAAAGCGATGCGGCTTTTTTCCGCCGCCGGATGTTCGGCCGGGATTTCGATCTCGACCCGCTCGCGCGCGCCGCCCACTTCCAGTTCGACGCGCCGCTTGCCGCCCGAACGGCGGCTCGCCACCACCGTGCCTGCGATGCAGCCGCCGCAGCCGTCCAGCAGTTCGACATCGTGCGGACGGAAGAAGAGTTGCGCGTCCCCATCGGCCACACCATCGGCGGTCAGGCCGATATTGCGGTCCACCAGCCAGACCTCACCCTTTTCGACCCGGACCGGAAGCGTGCTCGATTCTCCGATGAAGCCATAGACCCCGGGGGAATTCGGATTGTCGTAGACCTCATCCGGCGTGCCAACCTGCTCGATACGGCCCTGGCTCATCACCACCACGCGGTCGGCCAACTCCAGCGCCTCGTCCTGATCGTGGGTCACGAAAACGGTGGTGTGGCCCGTCTTGTCGTGGATCTCGCGCAGCCAGCGGCGCAACTCCTTGCGCACCAGCGCATCAAGCGCGCCAAACGGCTCGTCGAGAAGCAGGACTTTCGGTTCGATCGCCATGGCGCGGGCCAGAGCGACGCGCTGGCGCTGGCCACCGGAAAGCTGCGCCGGATAGCGCTTTTCCAACCCCTGCAACTGGACGAGATCGAGCAGTTCCAGCGCGCGGCTGCGAATGGCGTCGCTCGACGGGCGCGTCGCGCTCGGGCGCACCTTGAGGCCGAAGCCGATATTGTCCGCAACCGTCATATGGCGGAACAGCGCATAATGCTGGAAGACGAAACCGACATTGCGCTCCTGAACGCTCTTCTGCGATGCGTCCTCGTCACCGAAGAAGATCGTCCCCTCGGTCGGCGTTTCCAGCCCGGCAATGAGGCGCAAAAGCGTGGTCTTGCCCGAACCGGAAGGCCCCAGCAAGGCGATCAGCTCGCCGGAACGAATATCCAGCGAGACATTATGCAACGCCGGGAAGCGAGCGAACTCCTTACGCACTCCGGCAACACGAACTTCCATTCCCAATCCTTTCCCCTGCCGCCATGCGGGCGACCGTCGATTTAATTTCAATGCCCGTTTCCGCTGCCAGCCAGTTCATCGCCATAGCGCAATTCGAGCGCCGTCTTGATGGCAAGCGTCAGCAACGCCAGAAAAGCCAGCAGCGACGCCACCGCGAACGCACCGACGAAGTTATATTCGTTGTAGAGAATTTCCACATGCAGCGGCATCGTATTGGTGAGACCGCGAATATGTCCAGAGACGACGGAAACCGCGCCGAACTCGCCCATCGCCCGGGCATTGCACAGCAGCACGCCATAGAGAAGCCCCCATTTGATATTGGGCAGCGTCACATAGCGGAAGGTCTGCCAGCCATTGGCGCCGAGCGAAATCGCCGCCTCCTCGTCGCCCGTTCCCTGTTCCTGCATCAGCGGGATCAGTTCGCGCGCGACGAAGGGAAATGTGACGAACACCGTCGCCAGCACGATGCCCGGAACGGCGAACAATATCTCGATGCCATGCCGCGACAGCCACGGCCCGAGCAGGCTGTGACTTGAGAAAAGCAGCACGAAGACAAGGCCTGAAATGACCGGCGACACGGAAAACGGCAGGTCGATCAGCGTCGTCAGCAGTGCCTTGCCCTTGAATTCGAACTTGGCGATCGCCCACGCTGCCGCAATGCCGAAGACCAGATTGAGCGGCACGGCGATGGCTGTAACCAAGAGGGTCAGCCTTATCGCAGCCCACGCATCCGGCTCGACCAGCGCCGCCAGATATTCGCCCGCTCCCTTGCGGAAGGCTTCTACGAAGACCGCGATGACCGGCAGGATGAGGAAGAGCGCCAGGAAAGCCAGCGCCAGAGCGATCAGCGTGATGCGCGTTAGCGGGCTCTCGGTGAGGGCGCTCCGGCTTTCGCGGGGCGCGGAAGAAGCAGGTTCATTCGCCATGACCATATTTCCTCCGTGTCCACGCCTGGATGAGATTGATGAAAAGCAGCATCGCAAAGGAAAGCGCCAGCATCACCGTGGCAAGCGCGGTCGCTCCGGCATAATCATATTCCTCAAGCTTGATAACGATCAGAAGCGGCGCGATTTCCGAAACATAAGGCGTATTGCCCGCGATGAAGATGACCGAGCCATATTCGCCGACCCCGCGCGCAAAGGCGAGCGCGAAGCCAGTCAGGATGGCCGGTTGCAGGCTTGGCAGCAGCACCCGCCAGATCGTCTGGAACCGGGAAGCGCCAAGTGTTGCCGCAGCTTCTTCCACCTCGCGGCTGATTTCCTCCATGATCGGCTGCACCGTGCGCACCACGAAGGGCAGGCCGATGAAGATCAGCGCGATGACGATGCCCGCCCGCGAGAACGCGACGCGGATGCCCAGCGGCGCCAGCAGGCTGCCGATCCAGCCATTCGGCGCATAGATCGCGGCAAGCGCGATACCGGCCACGGCCGTCGGAAGAGCGAAGGGAATATCGACGATAGCATCGACGAAGCGGCGCCCGGGAAAGCGATAGCGCACGAGAACCCAGGCGAGGATGACGCCAAAGACCACATTGACCAGCGCCGCGATGAAGGCGGTGCCGAAACTCGTTTCGAGCGCTTTCAACGTGCGCTCGTCGGTGACGAGGCGCCAGAAGCCGGAAATCCCGACTTCGCTGGAACGCAGCACCAATGCCGCAAGCGGAATGAGAATGAGAAGGGTCAGATAGGCAACACTGAAGCCGAACGTCAGCCCGAAACCGGGAATGACGCTCGGCTTTCTGAAGTGCGACCCTGCCCTGGCCCGTGCAGGGAGCGAAGTCATGCGCTGGTTTGTTCCCTCTTCAGTATTTGATATTACCGATTGCTCACGGTTTCCGGATTATTTTCCCGGCTTGTAGAGCTGGTCGAACGTTCCTCCATCGCCAAAATGATAGGGCTGCGCCTTGGCCCACCCGCCGAAAATCGGATCATCGATCGTTACCAGCGTCAAATCGGGAAACTTGCGCTGCTTGTCGGCCGGGATGATTTCGGGCTTCGACGGACGGTAGAAATGCTTGGCGGCAAGCGCCTGGCCTTCCGGCGAATAGAGATATTCGAGATAGGCCTGCGCCAGCTTGGTGGTGCCGTTTTCCTCGGCATTCTTGTCCACGACCGCGACCGGCGGTTCGGCCAGAATGGATTGCGGCGGCGCGACGATGTCGAATGCGTCCTCGCCAAATTCCGCGACCGAAAGATAGGCTTCGTTTTCCCAGGCGAGCAGCACGTCGCCCAGCTGGCGCTGCACGAAAGTGGTTGTCGAGCCGCGCGCGCCGGTGTCGAGCACGGGCACATGGCGGAACAGCTCGCCGATGTAATCCCTGATCTTCTGTTCGTCGCCGCCAAACTGCTTGTGGGCCCAGGCCCAGGCGGCGAGATAGTTCCAGCGCGCGCCACCGGAGGTCTTCGGGTTCGGCGTGATGACCTCGACGCCATCCTTCACCAGATCGCCCCAGTCCTTGATGCCCTTGGGATTGCCCTTGCGCACGAGGAAGACGATGGTTGACGTATAGGGGGCGGAATTGTTGGGCAGGCGCTTGCGCCAGTCCTTGTCGATCTTGCCCGACAGCTGGGCAATGGCATCGATATCGCTTTCAAGCGCCAGCGTCACCACGTCGGCCTTGATGCCGTCGATCACCGAACGCGCCTGTTTGCCCGACCCGCCATGGGAAGCGCGAATGGTGACGGTTTCGCCGGTTTCCGCCTTCCAGTGGGCGGCAAAGGCGGCGTTGTAATCCTTGTAGAGTTCACGCGTCGGATCGTAGGACACGTTGAGAAGTGTCTGGTCGGCGAAGCTTGACCCAACCGTTCCGGCCAGCGAAGCCGCAGCCACCAATGCCGCCAGAGTGAGCGAAAATCTCGATATCTTCATGACCGCCTCCATGTTTCATTGGTCAAGACAGTATCAGAGCTCTTTGACGACAGGATGCCACAAGCCGGTCGTTATTTGAAACGACTTCGAAAAATCCGCGCAGTTTTGAGGAGATTTCGAGGATAATTTTTTCACCGGCAGGTCGAAACATGCGGGCGATAGTATCATTAACTCATTGGGCCGATGCGGGTTTGAGGGAAGGCGCCGGCGTGCCGCTCGTGGCCAGTTCAAGCTCAGGCTGCCTCGGCTCGTTCCAGCCCATGAAATTGTAGACCGTGTAGCGCCAGAGACCGATCTCCTCGTGAAGCGCCACATCCGTGACAAGGAAATAAAGGGCAGTTGAAGACATGTTGGTATGGGAGCCCGTCAGAAAACCGGCGGCGACCGGCTCGGGCTTCACGCCGAAATGCGCCAGATAAAGAAGATCGCGGGTCAACATGGGCGCAGCCTGCAACAATACGACCCTGGCCGGCCTGATCTCGCGCAGGATCGCCGCCGTGTTTTTGGAATTCTGCCAGCTGTTGCGGCTCTTTTCGTCAAGCAGGATGGAAGCCGGATCGACCCCGACCTTTTCAAGCTGCACGGCGATGGCCGTGGCCTCGGAAACGCCGGTGCCGCTCACATCCGCGCCGCTGGCGATGAACTTGCAACTGAACCCCTTGTCGACGCACTGGCGGTTCATGGCGGCTGCCGCCAGAAGCGGAGCATAGGAGAAGGCCAGCGGCTCGACCGCTTTCTGGCCGCGCTCGTCAACGACCTGCGTTCCCGTGCCGAAAATGATGAAGGCGGTATTGTCTTCAAGCGGCCTCTGCAATTGCGACGTATAGGGCGATTGCAGACGGTTCATCAGGTAATCCGGGGCCAAGCCTGAAGCAATCGCGCCATAAAGAATGACTGCAAGGCCAATCAGAACAGTACCCGTCTTGCGCCATTTGAAACAGAAAAGGATTAAACCGACAGCGGCAAAGGAAAGCATGATATTGATCGTCATTGAAAATCACCGCTTTCAATATAATATTTCATCAATCGGCGGATTTGTGATATACGTGAACGCGTTGCTTGAAAACAACCCCAAGAATTTCGGAAATAACGATCTGTTTGTTGTGAGAAGCCGCTGTTCAGGATGCACCCTGCCCCGAAAGGGTGAGGCCCGGACTGGGGTTGCGGGGGGCAAGTATTCATCCGGGCCTCGGCCAGTCTCGCGACCGGCAGGCTAACAACGGACGAAACCCGTTTCGGTTGCACGAAATCTCGACAGGCAGCGAATATTTTTTCGCTTTCATTTGCAGGCCCTTCGGCGGCCGGATCGCTCTTGAACCGTACAGGCGAAGAGTTATTCTCCCCGGATGGATTGGCTGACCAGAGGATTTTTCACCATGGCATTTGGCAAACGCTCTATCGGCACCCTTTTCGTGATTGCCGCAGCCCCGGCACTGCTCCTGGCGTCGTCCCTTTCCCTAAAGGCCGAGGAGTCGAATCCGATCGAGCGGGTCGATTACATCTGCGAGCGCGGGGTCGTCGTGCCGGTCACCTATATCCGCAAGGGCAGCGCGCCCGGATTTGCGGTCCTCGACGCCGAGGGCAAGATGATCGCGATGCAATGGCATGAAAGCCTGAAGAAATATGTCGCTCTCGACGAGCAGGACAGCTATCGCTGGAGCGACAATGACGGTCAGGCGGTGCTGAGCCATCTGGAAGCCGATCACACCGCCAAGGAGGTGACGCTGCTTTCGGCCTGCCGCTCGGACGATGCGGAAGAATAGGAACTCCCGCTACGGGACGAGGTAATGCCGGTCCCACTGATCCTGCGGTACTTCATCGCCAATGTCGTAACGGAAAGACACGATATTGATGTGGTCCTGATCCGTCTTGCAGACGAAGGACAGCCTGTACCAGTGCTCGCGGCTGCGGAATGCCGCGCCATCGGCCTTGATGGAATTTTTCTTGGTCACAGGATCGGAAAAGGCATAGGCCAGAACCTTGTCGACGGAAAACTTGCCTTGTTCCCGCGTGATGCGCTCCATGGCTTCCACGTCGCAACGCTGCTCGAGGCGGGTCGCCGGGTCGAGCTTTTCAAGCTGGGCCTTTTCGGAAGCATTCATGGCGAAGGACGGGAAAACCGCCAGCCCGAAGGAAAGGAAACCGGCAAGGGCGGACGCAGGCAACACAAGGGACATGCATTTCATCGGACTTTCGGGAACTCCTCGCGCGGATATTGTTGGTCACAATAATAAGCATGATTTGCTGCCCTGTCTGGATTATCACCGGAAAGTTACCGGCGACCAACAGCAAAGCCGACCTGCGCGAAACCGCATCGCACTTTTGCTGGAAATGCTCCAATGCGGGCTATGGCACGCGACTCAGCCCTGCCGCTTCCACATAGGTGCGGTTGCGACCGTCCTTCTTGGCGGCATAGAGGACCTTGTCGGCCTTGTCGACCGCCTGCCACAGATCGCCCTGCTCCTGAAGGCGGACGCAGCCGATACTGCATGTGACGCTGGTTTCATCCGACAGCCGCTGGAAACGATGGGTTTCGATGTTCCGGCGCACGCCCTCCATGAGTTCCAGGACGTTATCGGCCTGCATATCATGAAGGCAGATGACGAATTCCTCGCCGCCCGTGCGGGCAATCAATGACCGCTCGCCTAAGAGCTTGCGCAGGATTCCGGCAAATTCCTGCAGCACGGCGTCGCCGGCCGCATGGCCGTAGTCGTCGTTCAGAGCCTTGAAATAGTCGATATCGCAGACGGCAACCCAGCCCGATGCGCCCCTCTTCGTATGCGAAAGGGCATTGTAGCGCATTTCCAGCCCACGCCGGTTGAGAAGGCCGGTCAGCGGATCGCTGTCACGTTCATGGGAAAGCTCGCCGATACGGTCATGTCCAGCCGCCGCCAGCAAGGCGAAGCCGGTGAGAACCGCGGCGATGGCCGTGGAGAACACCGTCCATTGCCAGAAGACCGTCGCCGCGAAATTCTCGCCGTCGACTTCGCCGAGCAGGGAACGGGCAGTCAGGAGCGTGCGCGGCACCAGTTGCAGCGCCACCAGAACGAGCATGACCAGCAGAAGCTTGTCCACCAGCGGCCCCTTGAACAGGCGCCGCGCCCGCCAGGCGAAAGAAAGAATCAGCGTCGCCATGCCGAGATTGAGCACATAGACCCGTGCCAGAAGATTGGACTCGACATAGCAGAAATACCAGACGCCGCCGACAATGAGCGCAAAGCTCAATATGTAGAAGGCGGAGGTCAGGCGCAGCCCGCTGCGCTGCAGAATGCCATAGCCGCCGACCAGCGTGCCGCCCACATAGAATGCAGCCGAAAGCACCGTGTTCAGCCGGTCGTCGGCGGGAAAATTGCCAAGCTGCACCAGCATGGCAAGGCCGATCAGCAGGAAACAGGCCCCGCAGGACACAAGAAAACGGCGCCCGCGATCCGACAGCCAGGCCGTGAAAAAGGCGAGTGAGAATAATAGAAGGACGGCGGGGAGTACGAACTTCATATAAACCGGATGTGCAATTTGCAGTTTCAATAAGAATCCTTATTGCGTCCTCTCATCAAAATTACAATTCAGTAAATTAACACGTTTTGTGAACCGACATGCATTGAGCCGCCAGCCCGGACGTCTTGTCCCGGCGTGCTTTCGCTCTTGATTTCATCGGGCCGTCCGTGTTTGTAACCTGCAAACAGTGCTGCCATATGCGCTATCATGCGCATCACGCAGCCCCGTCGCGAAAGGTAGAGACATGAAGCCCGTTTTCCTGCAACTGCAGTGCACGCCCGGCAAGACCTACGAAGTTGCCGATACGCTCTTTCAGCGCGAAATCGTCTCCGAGCTTTATTCCACCAGCGGCGAATTCGACCTTCTGGCCAAGATCTACATTGCCGAGGATCAGGATATCGGCAAGTTCATCGCCAGCAATGTTCTCGACATTCCCAATATCGTGCGCTCGCTGACGACACTGACCTTCACCGCCTTCTGACGCTCCTGAAAGCCGCCAGCGGGCGGCAGATGCCGCCGGGGAAACCGGTAAAGGTTTGATTCACCATTAACGAATTATCATGCCGGCGAAAGGAACCTCTGCTTGCGCTCGCGCATTTGTTGCGTGATGGGCTTACCTCGAAAAGGGAGGCAGCGAGACAAGTGATGAACGATCTTGGACATCGGCGGGTGCTGGTGGTGGAAGACGAGGTTTTCGTCGCCCTTGACGTTGCCGCGACTGTCGAGGACGCGAACGGAACCGTTCTCGGCCCGGTCGGCACCGTGCGGCAGGCGATAGATATCATCAACCGCAATGAAATCGACGCTGCCATTCTGGACGTGAACCTCGCCGATGGCGATGTGGAAGCCGTGCTCGACCGGCTGAAAAGCCGCGATGTCTTCGTGGTCATCCATACCGGCGGCGGGCTGCCCGCGCGCCTGGCGGACCGCTATCCAGAAGTGCCGGTTTTCCAGAAGCCCATCCCGCCATCCGTACTGACACGCACGCTCGCCTCCGCTCTCGCCTCTCACATGGCCTGACGAGGCAGGATGCAGCCGACATTTCCCGATTTCGCAACCGTGCTAAAGGAGGTCGAGGCTGATCAAGGCCCTGCGGACGACATTCGTGGCCCGCAATTCGGATTTGCCTCCGCCGTTTTTTCCGCCAGCCTGTCCGACCTGCCGGCCTCCCCTCGCCAGCCGGACGATCTGGAAAGCCTGTTCGACATTGGAAGCCCGCCGGAAGCGGCGCCCGATCCGGAGCACGAACGGCAGGAGATTGCCGCGCGCATGCAAAGCCAGTCGGCGGACGCCATCCGCCGCGAGCTTGACCTTCAGCCGGGCCTGAAGCGCGCCGAACTGCAGCGCCGCCGCCGCAGCTTTGCCGCGAGGAACCACCCCGACCGCCTGCCGGGAGAATTTCGCCCTGCCGCCGAACAGCGGATGAAAACCGCGAATGCCTTGCTGGACAAGGCCATGGCCGAGGCCTTGCGCTGACGCGCCAGCGCATTGCCAGTTTGAATTGAACCATTGGAAATGCTCTACTTCCTGACTGCAGGCTTTATCCTGCGCAAAGCCGCTTCGCACTTTCGCTGGAAATGCTTAAAGCAACTTCCTTACGTTTTACGCGCAAAATCTTTTGCCTTATAACAATAACGTGCTAGATTGGCTTGTCTGTGCCTGCGAAAGCTGTCGCACGCCGGAACCCTTTCCGTTGTCCGCAAGCCCGCAAACGGTCCCGCTGCTCCCCGTACACCGGGGCAAAATGGGCAATATGGGGCAATTTGCGCTTTGCTCGGCGGGAGCGGTTCTGTCATATCGACGTTACACATTGGAATAGTTCCTAAAAGGTTTGAAAATGCCTCCTTATCGTTCGCGTACAACCACCCACGGCCGCAACATGGCCGGCGCGCGCGGCCTTTGGCGCGCCACCGGCATGAAGGATGAGGATTTCGGCAAGCCGATTATTGCCGTGGTGAACTCGTTCACCCAGTTCGTGCCCGGCCACGTGCACCTGAAGGACCTCGGCCAGCTCGTAGCGCGCGAAATCGAAAGCGCTGGCGGCGTCGCCAAGGAATTCAATACCATCGCGGTTGATGACGGCATCGCCATGGGCCATGACGGCATGCTCTATTCGCTGCCCTCGCGCGAACTCATTGCCGACTCCGTCGAATATATGGTCAATGCGCACTGCGCCGATGCGATGGTCTGCATTTCCAACTGCGACAAGATCACCCCCGGCATGCTGATGGCAGCCCTTCGCCTCAATATCCCGGTCGTATTCGTTTCCGGCGGACCGATGGAAGCAGGCAAGGTCGTCTGGGACGATCAGGTCAAGAAGCTCGACCTCGTCGATGCAATGGTTGCCGCTGCCGACGATCATTACACCGACGAGCAGGTCAAGACGATTGAACGTTCCGCCTGCCCGACCTGCGGCTCATGCTCGGGCATGTTCACCGCGAACTCGATGAACTGCCTCACCGAAGCGCTTGGCCTGTCGCTGCCGGGCAACGGCTCGACGCTCGCAACCCATGCCGACCGCAAGCGCCTCTTCGTGGAAGCCGGTCATCTCATTGTCGACCTCGCCCGCCGTTATTACGAACAGGACGACGAAAGCGTGCTGCCGCGCTCGATTGCGAGCTTCCCGGCCTTTGAAAACGCCATGACGCTCGACATCGCCATGGGCGGCTCGACCAACACGGTCCTGCATCTGCTTGCCGCCGCGCAGGAAGCCGAAATCGACTTCACCATGGCCGATATCGACCGGCTGTCGCGCCGCGTGCCGGTGCTCTGCAAGGTCGCGCCAGCCAACAACACGGTTCACATGGAAGATGTGCACCGCGCAGGCGGCATCATGGGCATTCTCGGCCAGCTCGACAAGGCAGGCCTGATCAATACCGATCTGCCGACCGTGCACAGCGAAACGGTTGGCAAGGCGCTCGATCATTGGGACGTGACCCGCACCAACAGCGAAATGGTGCACAAGTTCTATTCGGCGGCACCGGGTGGCGTGCCGACACAGGTTGCCTTCTCTCAGGAGCGCCGTTTCGACAGCGTCGATACAGACCGCGAAAAGGGCGTCATCCGCTCCAAGGAACATGCTTTCAGTCAGGATGGCGGTCTGGCCGTGCTTTACGGCAATCTGGCCGAAGACGGCTGCATCGTGAAAACGGCAGGTGTGGATGATTCCATCCTGAAATTCTCCGGCCCTGCCCGCATTTTTGAAAGCCAGGATTCGGCTGTGCTCGGCATTCTGAACGGCAAGATCAAGCCGGGCGACATCGTGCTGATCCGCTATGAAGGCCCGCGCGGCGGCCCCGGCATGCAGGAAATGCTCTACCCGACCAGCTATCTGAAGTCGAAGGGCCTCGGCAAGGCATGCGCGCTGATCACCGACGGACGCTTCTCGGGCGGCTCTTCGGGTCTCTCGATCGGTCACGTCTCGCCGGAAGCAGCCGAAGGCGGCACGATCGGTCTGGTGCGCGAAGGCGATATCATCGATATCGACATTCCGAACCGCAAGATTCATCTGGCTGTGGACGATGCGACGCTTAGCCAGCGCCGCGCCGAGCAGGATGCAGCAGGCTGGAAGCCAGCAGAGGAACGCAAGCGCAAGGTTTCGACCGCGCTGAAGGCTTACGCCGCCATGGCTACCAGCGCCGCCAAGGGCGCGGTCCGGAAACTGCCGGATTGATAAGTTCGAATGAAATAAAGGGCCATATGGCCCTTTATTTTTGGATGATTATCGGTTCGCAGGATATTCCATGGTTGTGCCAACCCCATCAGACGCTGGCCAAGTTCTTACCCCACATGCATTGTCAACGGGATCACCAAATGGAAGATCATACTCTTTGGCCTCGAAAAAACCCACTACGTGAAGTGGATAAAACGTGATATCTGTAGTAGAAACTTGATCACACGGATCATCTGTTCCTTCTACCCATGAAATCATGTTCTTAAAATACGCAGCCCCTTGAGCAACCTCTATTGTTCCGATTTCTTTATTATCGATAATTTTTCCGTCTCCGTCAGACACTTCAACCGTACCTGCAACAACAATTTGATACTGATCTCCGCTTATAATCTTTGCATTTAGCTTGTATGTATAGCCTTCATGCGTAGGAAGATCTATTGCGCAAGTAACACCCTCTTCCGCGTCCGCACCTTTGCTACAAGTATCGCTTTTTCCAACTCCATCTTTCCCAAAGTATGAAAAATGCGCTTACCCAGGATATCCTTGCGAAAGCTGAGTCGGATTAACCCCTATGTACATAACCCCGACATCTCCGCCCAGTATTCTTTTCAAATCAAACTGCGTAGCGACAAACTTCGTACCACGAGGAGACTCTTTAATTTTATTAAAAGTAAAAGAACTATAAATATTAATCACGCCGCCGTTGTTGCCATCCGGTATTACACTTGCGTCATAACTAATATTAATATAATTCCCATGGTTGTTTGGCGGAAAATAATCGCCTTCTCTCGCCTCACCATAAGATATTCCAGCCAAAGCAAAAAATAACAAAAACACTATACCTTTATTAGAAACCTTCATTTCATACCCCAAAATTCAAATTAATAAGGAAAACTCATGTTAATTTACAATTACTAAACTGTAATAAGAGCCTGACCGAAAAAGGGTTTTATTTTTTCAAATCCTTGCGAGACGTGTTGTTAGCGTATATGGGCATGACCAACCAGGCTTCGGCCGAAGCGATAGTCTTTTCAAAGTCCTCACAAGTCTTCGTCATCGTCCCAACTATGCAAATGTACGTTGACAACCCATCTGCCTGGCGGGACTTGGAAACCGCTGACTTGATCCGACCGCTTAACGATTTCCAACGTAAATTTACCGACCTTTTCCATTTTACCTCTTAGAGGTAATGCTAGCCAATATTAATGTCAGTATATTTTTTCTATGCGTGAATTTTCTCCTCAATTATTCTAAATTATATTATATACTTTTTTGTACATAAAATTTGTATTAATTTGCTATTTTGTGCTATTTTTTATTGTTGTGTAGATTATTTTAATAAGTATATTATCTTGTTTATACTGTAACTAATTACAGATAGGCAAATTAGTTTTAAATGTGTAAAAAAGTCTAGCCGAAAGAAAGTTGAGTTACTTCAGTTAGTTGTGATTCAATGTTGTTTACGAAGCCACGCTGAAGAGCACGATGGATTAGGCTGAAATCACCCGCAAACAATATGCTCGAGGCGGTCAACGTTATGCAAGCGACCTTATTCCAAGGCCTTTTATCAATCTTCAATAATTTAACCATTGTACTCAATCATATACGCGGAGATTATTAATGTTTGACGTCATAAATTATATAATCGCTAGAGTTAAATGTGTCGAAACTGGAACTTATCTACAATATAATGTAAATATTAATGGTGACACTCTCTGTACAGCACCGCTAAAAAGTATGGATGACCCCGATCATATCGCTTTTTATTGGAGGATTGGCTACCTTTGGGACGCCAATACAAACGCGAACATCTATGTAGATTTCAATACTGTATTCGACGGTCTATGCATTCAATTTCCAAGTGGAATCACCGAACAAACGACATTCAGTAATTTGACATTTACAGATGAAACACATGATATCGCTCACTTTTCTCCTATAGAAATGGCAGATAATCAATTCAAATTCCAACTGGTTACTACTTATCAAGATTCTTATTCAGGGCCAGAGATGTTTCTTGCTGCCCGAGGCGCAGGTGAGTCGGCTGCTGGTGTAGCCAGAGAGCCATTACCTAAATATGCAAGCAACGTCTGGACAATTGAACGAATCGACAACCTATAATCGATCACTTGAAGAGCTGGGAAACCGCCGGCATCAGATCGTTCTTCACCGACTCCGGCGTAAACGGCCCGACATGCTTGTAGACGATCTTGCCGTTCTGATCGACGAGGAAGGTTTCCGGCACGCCGTAGACGCCCCATTCGATGGCTGAGCGCCCGGCGCGGTCGGCGCCGACGGCGGCAAACGGATTGCCGAGATCGCCGAGGAAGCGGCGCGCATTTTCCGGCTGGTCCTTGTAATTGAGGCCAACCACGCGGATGCGCTCGTCCTTGGCGATTTCCATCAACAACGGGTGTTCCTGACGGCAGGGAACGCACCACGACCCCCAGACATTCACCAGTGTCAGCTTGCCGCCCGGACCCGTTTTGAAATCTTCGCTGTCGAGGCCCGGAACAGGTGCGCCATCGCGCACCAGACCCTCGACAGGCGGCAGGTTCGTCTGCGGGGCCTGCTTGCCGATGAGCGCCGAAGGTATCGTCGTATTGTCCTTGCCCGACAGAAGCTGAACCGCGAACACCGCCGCCAGTGCGACGAAAATCGCCAGCGGCAGCAGGGCAACCCAGGTGGAACGCTTTTTCGGCGCGGCGGGCTTTTCGGTCGTTTCGGTCATTGTGCCTTACCGGGGACTTTCGCGGAACGGCGGCGCACGCCCTGCACTTCCAGCCGCTTCAACTCGTTTTTCTGGATACGCTGGTCGATCAATATCCAGCCGATGGTGACGACAAGTGCCGCGACCGTGATGCCATATGAGGCGAGAACAAAGCCGAGGTGATTCATACCGCGTCCTCCTGTGCCTTGCGGTTGCGGTCGGTTCCCCGGTCGGCTCCTCGGTCGGCATTGCGTGCGGCAAGCTTCTTCATCGACGCGACACGGCGGCGCCAGATTTCATTGCGCATGGCCATCATGTGCAGCGTGAAAAACAGAAGCGAAAAGCCGATCGCCATCACGAAAAGCGGGCGCAGCATGGATGCGTCGATGGTCGGGCCGTCCATGCGGAACACCGAGGCTGGCTGGTGCAGCGTGTTCCACCAGTCGACCGAGAATTTGATGATCGGGATGTTGATGAAGCCGACCAGCGTGAGAACGGCCACCGGCTTGGCGCTCTTCGCCGGATCGTCCATGGCGCGCGACAGCGCGATGATGCCGAGATACATCAGGAACAGCACGAAGACCGAGGTCAGCCGCGCATCCCACACCCACCATGTACCCCACATCGGCTTACCCCAGAGCGAGCCGGTGGCAAGCGCAAGCGCGGTGAAGACGGCGCCGAGCGGCGCGGCGGCGCGGATCGATACATCGGCCAGCGGATGCCGCCAGACTAGCGTGCCCAGCGCTGAAACCGCCATAATCGAGTAGCACATCATGGAAAGCCATGCGAAAGGCACATGGATATACATGATGCGGACCGTCATGCCCTGCTGGTAATCCTCCGGCGACAGGAAGAAGACCATGTAGAGGCCAGCCGCCAGAAGCAGCGCCGAAAGCCCGGCCAGCCATGGCAATACCTTGCCTGCAAAGGCAAGGAACCGCGTGGGATTGGCCAGATCGAGCCAGCTCGTGGTTTTAACGGCGTCTTTGGTCATGTCTTTTTCCATGGCCTATGTTTACCTTCCGCCCCTGTGCCGTTCAATTGACCGAAATCAACTGCGTCAATCGGTCGAACATGATCGTTTCCGAAAACGGGTGCCCACTTTTCGGGATCATGTTCAATCCGCCGAACTTTTCAGGGCCGCGCTCGCGGCCAGAGGCCCGAGGACGGCAAAGAACAGGGTAAGTGCAGCAAGAATGAGGAATGGCGCCAGAAAGGGCGCATTGTCTACCGTCGCCCCGTGCGAAGCTGATACACCGAAAATGAGCACCGGAATGGTGAGCGGCAGAACGATCACCGACACCAGCAGGCCGCCGCGCGGCAGCGCCACGGCAAGGGCTGCACCCACTGCACCGATGAAGGCGATGGCGGGCGTTCCCACCAGAAGCGTCAGCGATGTCGCGCCGATTGCCGATGCATCCATGTTCATGAACAGGCCCAGCATCGGCGATGCGATCACCAGCGGCAGCACGCTTGCCACCCAATGCGCCACGCATTTCACGAAAACCGTGAAGGGTAGCATGTGGCTGTCCGCGCCGATCAGCAGCAGGTCGAGCGAACCGTCCTCCCGGTCGGCCTGAAACAGCCGGTCGAGGCCCAGAAGCGTTGCCAGCAGCGCGCCGATCCACAGCATGGCCGGGCCGATGCGCGCCAGAAGGTTGAGGTCGGGTCCGACGCCGAAAGGCATGACGGCGATGACCGCGAGGAAGAACAATATGCCAATCAGCGCGCCGCCACCGGCGCGGAAACTGAGGCGCAGGTCTCTCAGGAAAAGCGCCAGCATCAGGCAGCCTCGAGCGAACAGGCGGCCATGTCGAGGGTGCGGACACCTTCAAGGCCAAGGGGAATATGCGTTGCGGCGACGATCATGCCGCCCTCCCGCATATGCCCGCGCATGATTTCCGCAAAGCGGGCTTCCGACGCCTTGTCGAGACCGGCGGTCGGCTCGTCGACGATCCAGAGCGGACGATGGCTGACCAGAAGCTTGGCAATGGAGACACGGCGTTTCTGCCCCGTCGACAGATAGCCGAACGGCAGATGCTCGACGCCGGGCAGGTCGACCGCCTCCAGCGCCTCATCGATCTCCACCTGCGCGGCGCCGTTGAACTTCTGCCAGAAGGACAGGTTCTCGCGCACGCTCAAGGCCGGTTTCATTGCGTTCTGGTGTCCGAGATAGTGGCAGGCGGCGCGCACTGGCAAAACGGTGCCATCCTCGCGAAGCTCAACCTTGCCCGCTTGCGGCGCGAGCAGGCCGCAGATGATTCGCAGCAGCGTGGACTTGCCGGAGCCGTTCGGGCCGGTCACCACCAGCGCCTCGCCGTCACCGAGCGCAAAAGACAGGCCAGCGAAAATCGTTTCGCCACCCCTTTCGCCCGCCAGATTGTCGGCTTCCAGCCGCATTTTATACCCTCTAAGCCCCGATGGATAATTGCCAGACCATTAGAACCGGAACCCCGGAAGATCCATGGAAAGGCATCGCAACATTTCGCCGCAAGGGGCCGAATTCACGATATTCTGTCTGGAATCGTTTTAGAAAACTCTCTATATGAGGGCTACCACGCCAGCGGTCGGCGTGGAAACCATTTTTGGCCGATCTCAACCTGTTGCCCGTAAGGATGCAGGCTTCGGGACGGACAGCGGAAATGACTGCACCCGCACCTTGGCGCGTCCTTGAAACGCTAGCCTAGGCGTTCGTCCTGGTTTTCTGGCCAGCAGCATAAGGACGAACGCAGTGTCGCACATCGACAGCTTTAAATGCCGCAAAACCCTTACCGTAGGCGGTAAGGATTATGTTTATTACAGCCTGACCGAAGCCGAAAAGAATGGCCTCGAAGGCGTTTCCAAGCTTCCATTCTCCATGAAGGTTCTGCTTGAGAACCTGCTCCGCTTCGAGGACGACCGCTCCGTCAAGAAGTCGGACATCGAAGCTGTTGCCAAGTGGCTGAACGACCGTGGCTCCGCGGGCGCGGAAATCGCCTACCGTCCGGCGCGCGTTCTCATGCAGGACTTCACCGGCGTTCCTGCCGTCGTCGACCTTGCAGCAATGCGCGACGGCATCAAGGCGCTCGGCGGCGATCCTGAAAAGATCAACCCGCTCGTTCCCGTCGATCTCGTCATCGATCACTCGGTCATCGTCGATGAATTCGGCAATCCAAGCGCGTTCAAGGCCAATGTGGACCTCGAATACCAGCGCAATGGCGAACGCTACCGCTTCCTCAAGTGGGGCCAGCAGGCATTCCAGAACTTCCGCGTCGTTCCTCCGGGCACCGGCATCTGCCATCAGGTGAACCTCGAATATCTGGCGCAGGCCGTCTGGACCAAGGAAGAAGACGGCGAGACCGTCGCTTACCCAGACACCTGCGTCGGCACCGACAGCCACACCACCATGGTCAACGGCCTTGGCGTTCTGGGCTGGGGTGTTGGCGGCATCGAAGCTGAGGCGGCCATGCTCGGCCAGCCGGTTTCCATGCTCCTGCCGGAAGTCGTCGGCTTCCGCCTGACCGGCAAGATCAAGGAAGGCGTGACCGCGACCGACCTCGTGCTCACCGTCACGCAGATGCTGCGCAAGAAGGGCGTCGTCGGCAAGTTCGTCGAATTCTTCGGCGAAGGCCTCGAAAACATGACGCTGGCCGACCGTGCGACCATCGCGAACATGGGTCCGGAATATGGCGCGACCTGCGGCTTCTTCCCGGTTGACCGCGAAACGCTGAACTACATGAACACCACCGGCCGCGACGAGCATCGCATCGAACTGGTCGAAGCCTACTGCCGCGCGCAGGGCATGTGGCGTGAAAAAGGTGCAGCCGATCCGGTCTTCACCGACATTCTCGAACTCGACATGGGCGACGTCGTTCCGTCGATGGCCGGCCCGAAGCGTCCGGAAGGCCGCATCCCGCTGGAAAACATCGGTTCCGGTTTCGCGACCTCGCTCGAAAACGAGTACAAGAAGACCACCGGCCAGACCACGCGCTATGCCGTTGAAGGCGAAGACTACGACCTCGGCCATGGCGATGTCGTGATTGCCGCCATCACGTCCTGCACCAACACCTCGAACCCGAGCGTGCTGATCGCCGCTGGCCTTCTGGCCCGCAATGCGGTCGCCAAGGGCCTGAAGACCAAGCCATGGGTCAAGACCTCGCTTGCGCCCGGTTCGCAGGTTGTCGCCGCCTATCTCGAATCCGCTGGTCTCCAGAAGGATCTCGATGCGCTCGGCTTCAACCTCGTCGGCTTCGGCTGCACGACCTGCATCGGCAATTCCGGTCCGCTGCCTGCTCCGATCTCCAAGACGATCAACGAAAAGGGCCTGATCGCGGCTGCCGTCCTGTCCGGCAACCGTAACTTCGAAGGCCGCGTTTCGCCGGACGTTCAGGCGAACTATCTGGCTTCGCCGCCGCTCGTCGTCGCCCATGCTCTTGCCGGTACGGTCACCAAGGACCTGACCAAGGAGCCGCTCGGGGAAGACCAGAACGGCAACCCGGTATATCTCCGCGACATCTGGCCTTCCTCGCAGGAAATCCAGGAATTCATCGCCAAGAACGTCACCCGCAAGATTTTCTCGGAAAAGTACGCGGACGTGTTCAAGGGCGACGAAAACTGGCAGGCCGTTCAGGTGCCCGCTGGCCAGACCTATGCATGGGACGACAACTCGACCTATGTGCAGAACCCGCCTTACTTCGTCGGCATGGGCAAGTCGGCCGGCACGATCGGCGACGTCAAGGGCGCCCGCATTCTGGGCCTCTTCGGCGACAAGATCACGACCGACCACATTTCGCCTGCCGGTTCCATCAAGGCGCAGTCGCCTGCCGGCAAGTATCTGCTGGACCATGGCGTCGGCGTTGCCGACTTCAACCAGTACGGCACGCGTCGCGGCAACCATGAAGTGATGATGCGCGGCACTTTCGCAAACATCCGTATCCGCAACCACATGCTGGGCGAAAACGGACGCGAAGGCGGCTACACCATCCATTATCCGTCGAAGGAAGAAACCTCGATCTATGATGCTGCCATGCAGTACAAGGCCGAGGGCGTTCCGCTCGTCGTCTTCGCAGGCGTCGAATACGGCAACGGCTCCTCGCGTGACTGGGCTGCCAAGGGCACCAACCTGCTCGGCGTCAAGGCCGTGATCGCGCAGTCCTTCGAGCGTATCCACCGCTCCAACCTAGTGGGCATGGGCATTGTGCCTTTCGTCTTCGAGGAAGGCACCAGTTGGCAGACGCTTGGCCTCAAGGGTGATGAAATCGTCACCATCGAAGGTCTGGCCGATGTGCGCCCGCGCCAGAAGGTCGAAGCCTCCATCACCTATGCCGACGGCACGGTGAAGAAGGTTCCGCTCATCTGCCGCATCGATACGCTGGACGAGCTGGACTACATGAAGAACGGCGGCATCCTGCAGACCGTTCTGCGTGACCTGGCTGCCTGATCCACACGCACCTGAAATTCAGAAGCCGCCGGAGAAATCCGGCGGCTTCTTTATTTGGACTGAACCCGTCCCCGCACAATCTATTGGGAGCCAATTTTGAGAGGAGATTCGCAACCCTTTCGAATCTCACCGCAACGTGAATTCCTATTGATCGCAAGGCTTCTTACATAATAGATGTCAGCGACAATTATTGCAGGATGAAACGAAGTGATACTCCACGCCCCCTTCTACGGGACAGGTCCATGGCTTGCAGGCGAGCATCTGCCCGGCTGGCGTAGCATCTGTGCCGTTCTGGGGCTGGCGGTTACCGGCTGCATTTCCATGCAAGGCCCGGCGCGGGCGCAGGACAGCGACAAGAAGACGACCGTTCTGGAGCTTTATACCAGCCAGGGCTGCAAATCCTGCCCGCAGGCCGATCGCAACCTCGCCAGATATGCCGATGATCCCAATGTTCTGGCGCTGTCGTTTCACGTCAATTACTGGGATTACATGGGCTGGCGCGACACGCTTGCCAATCAGGAAAACACCGACCGGCAGAATGCCTATCGCAATTCCTTCAATGCGCGCATGATCTATACGCCGCAAGCCGTCATCAACGGTACTGCCGAAGTGAATGGCCGCGACAGCGAAGCCATCAAGACGCAGATCGCGGCAAACAAGCTGGATGTGCCGGTTTCGATCAAGCAGCTCGATGACGGGCGCCTGTCCATCGATATCGGCGCAGGCAAAAAGCCCGACGCGCCTGTGCATGTGGTCCTGTTCTATTTCCGCGATTCGGTGACGATCCCGATCACGGAGGGCGAAAATGCCGGGGAATCGATCACCTATCGCAATACGGTCAGCGATACCGATACGATCGGCATGTGGGACGGCAAGCCGTTGAAGATCGAGATTCCGGCGTCAGAACTGAAACGCAAGGATGTTTCGGGTTGCGCCGTCGTGTTGCAGGAGACCCGCAACGACAATTCGCTCGGCGCCATACATGGCGCAGCCATGTTCAAGCAGTCGAGGCCCGTGGGCCTTTAGAGTGGTTCCTGTTCCAACAGAATCGCCGGAACCGCTCTAACTTGTTCTATCGCATTATCCAGCGCATCGAGGCGGGGTAAGAAATCAGTCCAGTGAACTGATCCCCGCGTAGAGGTTTTACACTTTTGATGGAAATGCTCCAGGCAGCCGGTTCGCGCGGGCAGCAATGCGCGCTTCGGCGGTGTTTTCTTCCAGAAAGTTCAGCGGGAAAGCGTCTGTCCGGGCTTCGCAGAGCGGTCATCGAACCGGAGTGGAAACCGGTCTGGCAGCCAGGCCGGGAAAAGGTTGGTTCGGTCCGAGCAGTCCTTTGGGCGGGGGGCTTGGGGTCGGACTTGCCCGAACCGAACCGTCTCAGGCAACGTGTAGATGCTGAAGCCATAATCGGGCTGCAATGCGAAGCTGACAAGGCGAAAATGTGGCCAACAATCACCATTGCAAACACACATTCTCTTTTCGTGAATGACGGCTTCCCGCCGCTAATCCCTATTTATTGGGGCTTCTTTCGGCCCATGAGCGGCAGCAAAAACAGGCTCGCGGACGCGGCCCCTTGAAATTGCTTCACAAAAGCATCACCCTGTTGTCATGCGCCGGGTCCGGTTCGCTTCACCACCCTTGCTGAACACCGATCCCGGTTGCACGCAGTTTGTTCCTGAGCCTGTCCGGCTTCCGGGCGGCGCTCCGCAAAAGGCTGAAAGGAAGGAAATGGATACGTCAAGCGCAGCGAATGAGGATTCGTCGTCCCCTTCCCCCTCGTCTGCTTCGCCAAAGGTCGTTCCTCTCGACCGTGCGCGATCTGCTCCCGTCAGTTTCAACCGGCATGAACTCGGCAAAATCCTGAACATCTATGGCCGCATGGTCGCCTCCGGCACGTGGCGCGACTATGCCATCGACCATCTGAGCGACCGCGCCGTGTTCTCCATCTTTCGCCGTGCAAGCGAGATGCCGCTTTTCCGCATCGAGAAGAACCCGAAGCTCGCGCAGAAGCAGGGCGCCTATTCGGTCATCGCCGCAAGCGGGCTGATCATGAAGCGCGGCCACGAACTGGAGCGCGTGCTGCGGGTTTTCGACAAGAGCCTCAAGCTCGTCGAAAGCTGATCCTTCGAGACACCGTTTTCAACGGCCTCTCAGGATGAGGGAGGCGTAAGCGGCGGGGTTCCCGGTTCCGTTGAGCGACCGCCATTGAGCGGCAGTTGCATCAGCACCGTGTCGAGCCAGCGCCCATGTTTGAAGCCCGAACCCTCGATGCGCCCGCAATGGGCAAAGCCGAGGCTTTCATGCAGCCGGACCGAACCGATATTGTGTTCGCCGTCACCGATCACCGCCAGCAACTGACGGAAGCCCAAAGCGGAAATGCGCTCGATAAGCGCGCGCAGCAGCAGCTTGCCGATGCCCTTTCCCTTGGCATCCGGGGCGATATAGATCGAATCCTCCGCAAGCCAGCGATAGGCGGGCCTGACGCGGAAATGGCTGGCATAGGCATAGCCCAGAACCCGGTCATTTTCCTCGGCCACGAGGATCGGAAAGCCCTGCGCCACCAATGCCGCGAAACGCCTTGCCATTTCATCGGCGGTCGGCGGTTCGATCTCGTAGGAACCGGCGCCGGTCAGGACGGCTTCCGAATAGATCGCGGTGATTGTTTCGATATCGGCAGGCTGGAAATCACGAATGACGGGCATGTTGAAACCGCAGCAGCGTGGGAGACGGGTCCCTAACATGCATCAGAAATCGCCCGGAAAAAAGCAAAAAGGGCAGCGTTTCCGCTGCCCTTTTGTTCAAGCCTCTTCGGCTGATTATTCACGGTTGCCCATGAACTGCAGCAGGAAGGTGAACATGTTGATGAAGTCGAGATAGAGGCGCAGCGCGCCCATCACGACCTTGCGGCCATGCGCATCCGAAGAATCGCCTTCGTAGTACATTTCCTTGATCGACTGCGTGTCGTAGGCGGTGAGGCCTGCGAAGATCAGGACGCCGATCACCGAGATCGCGAACTGCAGCGCGGTGGAGCCGAGGAAGATGTTGACGACCGAAGCCAGGATCAGGCCGAACAGGCCCATGACCAGGAACGAGCCCATGGCGGACAGGTCGCGCTTGGTCGTGTAACCATAGAGCGACAGCGCGCCGAAGGAAGCAGCCGTCACGAAGAAGGTGCGAACGATGCTCTGGCCGGTGAAGACCAGGAAGATCGACGACAGCGACAGGCCGACGAGAGCTGCATAGCCCCAGAAGACGGCGTTAGCCGTGCCGACCGACATGCGTTCGATGCGGAAGCTCAGGAAGAACACTGCCGCGAGCGGCGCAAGCATCACGACCCAGCGAAGCGGGGACGTGTAGAGCGCCACACCGAGGCCGGTGAGCATCTTGCCGTTGGCGAGCTGGGCGACGGCTGCGGACGGGTCCGTGGTCGTTGCGAGCGCTGCAACGGCAAATGCGGCAAGGCCGGTAACGGCCAGGCCGATAGCCATCATGTTATAGACGCCGAGCATGTAGCTGCGCAGGCCCTGGTCGATGCCTGCATCGGCGCGAGCGCCGCCTACCGGCCTCTGCTGCGCCTGAATATTGCGAAAGTCAGCCATGACTTAAATCCTCTTGCCATGTCCCGTCCGGTGTCGGGGCGCTCATGAAGGCCGAGCCGCCGCCAGGCGCCGCTGGCGGGACCCCAGCATGCCTGCCTGACATTATGGGGATTTCGGCCTTCGCGTACAAGTACCACCTGTAAAAAAACGTGATGGGGCGACTTGAAAAGCCGACCGCATTATCCATGCGATCCAAGGGGTTACCTCATTGGAAGCTTCAGGATTACAAAAGCTTCATATCGTCCTCAGCACCTGTGCGGGCTTCTGCCCGAGGACGCGCCACGTGCCCGCGAGGCCGAAACCGACCGTCAGCACCAGCGCGATGGCCACGGTCATCAGCGCGACATCGGGCAGGAAACTCGCCTTCAGCTTCATGATTTCCACCACGACATACCATCCCGCCACGCTGCCAGCGACGAGCGCGAAGAGCGCCGTCGCCAGCCCCAGCAGCATATATTCAAGCACATAGGCCGTGATCAGCGTTCCCCGCGTCGCGCCGAGCGTCTTCAGCACCACCGCATCGTGGACGCGGGCGCGGTTACCGGCGGCAAGCGCCCCGCCCAGCACCAGAACCGAAGCCGCAAGCGCGATGGAAGCGGCGGCGCGGATGGCGGTTGCAAGCTGGCCGATCAGATCATTGGCAACATCAAGCGCATCGGTCACGCTCACCGTCGTGATGGCGGGCCATGTCCTTGTGACCTGACGCAGCACGTCAGGCGCAAGGTTCTTCTGGCTGTCGGGAATGGTGAGCGTCGCCAACCATGTCGCAGGCGCGCCGGCGAAGGTGTTGGGCGAAAACACCATGACGAAGTTCATCGCCAGCGTTTCCCACTGGACCTGACGGAAGCTTGCGATCCTTGCAGTTATGTTGCGGCCAAGCACATTGACCGTCACCGTGTCGCCGAGCTTCAGGCCGAGTTCCTTGCCTTCGCGCTCCGCGAAGGACACCAGCGGCTCGCCGCCATAGCCAGCGGGCCACCATTCGCCTTCCGTCAGCGTCGAGTTTTCGGGGACGCTATCGGAAAAGGTTATGCCGCGGTCGCCGCGTAGCACCCAGGCTGCTTCCGGCGGGATGGTCATGTCGCGCACATTGGTGCCGTTGAAGGCGACGATGCGGCCGCGCAGCATCGGCCCGGAAGTGAGCTTGCCATCCGGCACGATGCCGCTCACCAGTTTGGTGAAGTCGCCGATGTCGCGGTTCTGAATGTCGACGAAAAAGAAATCGGGCGCCTGCGCGGGAATGTTTTCCGTCACCTGACGGCGCAGATTGCCGTCGATCAGCGCGATTGCCACCATCAGCGTCAGGCCAAGGCCCAGCGAAAGCACCACAGAGGGCGTGAGCGCGCCCGGACGATGGATGTTGCCCACTGCGAGCCGCAGCGCCGTCGAGCGCACGCGCGGCACCCGGCGGGCAAGCCAGCGGATGCCGTCCGCGACAAGCCGGAGAACGCCGAAGGCAGCAATGGCCGAGACGATGAAGATCGCCGCGATGCGCCGGTCATAGGCGACGTAGAGCGCGAGCCCCGCAAGCGCTGCAATCAGCAGAACCGCAAGGGCGAGATAAAGCAGCGGCGGCAGGCCGCGCTGCTCAAACCCCTGTTCGCGGAAAAGCGCCGTCGCCGGAATATCGCGCGCGCGGCCAAGCGGAATGATCGCGAAGGCAAGCGTGGTGATGAGGCCGAAGATGGCGGCAAGCGCCAGCGCGCCGGGGAAGAAACCGCCGCCACCGGCGACCGGCAGGTAATTGGCAAGCGCCAGCGCCGCCGCATAGGGGATGATCGCCGCCAGCACCAGACCGATGGCGATGCCGATCAGGCCGATCACCATGATCTGCACCAGATAGACCAGCACGGCGAAACGCGCAGGCGCGCCCAGCGACTTGAAGGTGGCGATCACGCCGCGCTTGCCGTCGAGATAGGCGCGCACCGCATTCGCAACGCCGACGCCGCCGACGATCAGGGCCGTCAGGCCGACCAGCGTCAGGAATTGCGAGAAGCGCTCGATATTGGCGCTGAGCGCCGGAGCGGCATTGGCGCGGGAGCGGATGTTCCAGCCTGCATCGGGAAAATCGGCGGCAGCCTGCCGCCTGACTTCGGCGATGGCGGCATCGGGCGCGCCATCCGGCAACGCCACCTTGTAGATATGATCGACGAGGCTGCCCGGCTGGATAAGGCCGGAAGCGCGCAGGCCGTCCAGCGAGACCAGAAAGCGCGGCGCGAAATTGAAGCCGGAAGAAAGCAGGTCCGGTTCACTCTCGATCAGGCCGCGCAGTTCAAAGGTCTGCGAACCGAGCAGCACTTTCGCGCCAAGCGACAGGTCCATGCGATTGAGAAAGTCCTGGGTTACGGCAGCGCCATAGATGCCGTCCTTCTCGCCGGTCATATCGGCCAAAGATTGCTGCGGCTCGACCTTCAGTTCGCCGTAAAGCGGATAGGCGGCGTCGACCGCCTTTACTTCGACCAGCGACTGGTCGGAGCCATCCGGCATGCGCGCCATTGAGCGCATGGTAGCGCTTTCGGCAAGCCTGCCCTGCCTTTCGATGAAGGCGCGTTCTTCCGCCGTCGTTTCGCGCTGATTGAGCGCGAAGCTGACATCGCCGCCAAGAATGCTCTGGCCTTGCGCGGCAATGCCGGTGCTGACCGAACGCGCCACCGAATTGACGCCGCCGATGGCGGCAACCCCAAGCGCGATACAGGCGAGGAAAATATAGAAACCGGCAAGCCCACCGCGCATTTCACGGAGCGCGAAGCGGAGGGCGAGCAGGAATGACTGTGCCGCACTCATGCGCCAGCCGCCAGCGTTTCGGAAACGGTACCGCCCTGCGCGGGTTCCTCGATCCGGCCCGAGCGCACCGGAATTTCGATGTCGCAGCGCGCGGCCAGCGCCGGGTCATGCGTGACCAGCACCATGGTCAGGCCGTTCTCGCGCTGCTTGGCGAACAGGAGGTCGGCAATCTGACGCCCTGTCGTGGTGTCGAGATTGCCGGTTGGCTCATCCGCGATCAGTATCTTCGGGCTTGGCGCGAGGGCGCGCGCGATGGCGACGCGCTGCTGTTCGCCGCCGGAAAGCTCGGACGGATAATGGGTAAGGCGCTCGCCGAGGCCCACGGCGCGCAATTCCCGCTCCGCCACCTCGAACGCATCGCGGCGACCGGCAAGCTCCAGCGGCACGGCGACATTTTCGAGCGCGGTCATGTTGGGAATGAGGTGGAAGGACTGGAACACGATGCCGATATTGGCGCCACGGAAAGCGGCCGCCTGATCTTCGCTCATCCGGCTGATGGTCTCGCCCGCGATCTTCACAGTTCCGTTATCGACATGCTCCAGCCCAGCCAGAACCATCAGCAGCGTGGACTTGCCGGAACCGGACGGACCGACGATTCCGACTGACTGTCCTTGCGATATATGAAGGGAGACACCCTTCAGCACATGCACCAGCGAAGCGGCGTGACCAAGGGTCAGGTGAACGTTCTCAAGTTCGATAATCGGGCCAACAACCTGTTCCGTCACGCGGTTTTTATCCTATATGAGTCTTTGGAACCAAACAGCGCGTCACAAATTTGAACTTATGTTGCGCCAGTTATTGAAGAGAAGTCCGGCGGGCCATTTGCCCACAGCCCCTCAAATATGGGTTTTCGACGATGCGTTTCAAACTATCAATTCCGGCATGGCTCCCTATTTTTGCGGTAATGGCGTCTTTCATGGCGGCGGGCCCCATCGCGACGGCGCAGGCACAGGAAGAACCGACCGGCCTTGAAGACGCACTGCCCACCGAGCAGCTGTCGCAGATCAGGATCGTCGGCTTCGGCGACAGCCTGATGGCCGGCTATCTGCTGCCGTCCAATGCCGCCTTTCCGCAGCAGCTTGAAAAGGCGCTCAATGACAAGGGCGTCGAGGTTTCGATCGAGAATGCGGGCGTGTCGGGCGATACCACCACCGGCGGGCTTTCGCGCATCGACTGGTCGGTGCCCGATGGCACCGATCTCGTCATCCTCGAACTTGGCGCCAATGACGCGCTGCGCGGCATCGAGCCCGACATTACCGAAAAGAACCTTGATGAAATGCTGGCGCGCCTCAAGCAGCGCGGCATTTCGGTCATTCTTGCCGGCATGATGGCCCCGCCCAACATGGGCAAGGACTATGCCGCCCGGTTCAACCCGATCTATCCCAAGCTGGCACAGAAATATGGTGTGCCGCTCTACCCGTTTTTCCTCGACGGCGTAGCAACCAAAAAGGACCTTTTGCTCGAGGACGGAATGCACCCCAATGAGAAAGGCGTCGAAACGATGGTCTCCAATTTTATGCCCACTATCGAAAAGAGCCTGACGAACATGCAAAACAAGGGGACATCAGGAGGCTGAAGCCCGCCGGGAGCATAAACAGCTTGCCCCCGCTATGAAACTTTGATTCGCTTCGGGTGTATCGGCGAATATCGAATCAATTTCGATGGAACGATGCACTGACTCTCTAGGTTAGAGTGTCCTTTATGCATCCTTTGGATGCCCGGCGCTCTGACATGGAACGCTTCGAGGAGGATGCCTTATGCCGCGTCTTTTCACTGCCCTCGAAATCCCGCGCGACGCCGCGCTTTCGCTCTCGCTGCTGCGAGGCGGTCTCCCCGGCGCACGCTGGATTGATGTCGAAAACTACCACATAACGCTACGTTTTATCGGAGATGTGGAAGGCCACGTGGCCGACGAGGTTGCCAATGCGCTCGATCGCGTGCGGCGGCCCGAATTCATGCTCAACCTGTCGGGTGTCAATGCGTTCGGCTCCAAGAAGCCGCACAGCATCTATGCGGGTGTATCCCCCTCGCCTGAGCTTAACGCCTTGCAGGCTGAAATCGAAAGGATCTGCCAGCGGCTTCACATTCCCGCCGACCCGCGCAAGTTCACGCCGCATGTGACGCTGGCGCGGCTGAGAAACGCCCGCATCGACGATGTGGTGCGCTATCTTTCCTCACGCGGCAACTTCGCGACGCTGCCCTTCAAGGTGGGACGGTTCGTACTGATGTCGTCCCGCGATTCGGTCGGCGGCGGACCTTACATCGTGGAAGAAGCCTGGCCCCTGGTCGCCACGTCCTTCACGGGCCAGAACTGGTCGGCAAGCGCGATGGAAGCCGCCAGAACCATCCGGTAAACCTTCTCAAAATCCCCGGTCCCGCCATAATAGGGATCGGGGATTTCAACCGCCCGCCCTTCGGCGATCTCGGTGAAAAGCCCGATATGCGCGCTTGCATTCGCAGGCTGACGCCCGGCGATCATCCGCATATTATAACGGTCCATCCCGAGGATCAGGTCGAAACGGCTGAAATCACCTGCGATCAGCTGGCGGCAATGCTGCCCGGAAATATCGAGGCCATGCCGCGCCGCGACGCTGATGGAGCGCTCATCCGGCTCCTCGCCGGTATGGTAGCCATTGGTTCCGGCGGAATCGACCAGCACATGGCGGATGCCGCGCTTTTCCAGCACATGCCCCATCACGCCTTCGGCAAGCGGGGAACGGCAGATATTGCCAGCGCAAACAAATAAAATGCTGGCTGGGGCTTTTGCGGTTGCTGATACGGTCACGGAACTCTCGCGCTCATGATAAGTTTGTTCAGGAACCGCAACATAGGCGAAAGACGATGGCACGCAACCGGCTGACGGAAAACGAACTGAACGAAGCGCTCAAGGAGCTGGAGGGCTGGCAGAAGACCGATGGACGCGAGGCCATTTCCAAAAGCTTCAGGTTCAAGGATTTCAATGCCGCCTTCGGCTTCATGACGCGCGCGGCGCTTCACGCGGAAAAGCTCGACCATCATCCCGAATGGTTCAATGTCTATAACCGCGTCGATGTCACGCTTTCGACCCATAGCGAGAACGGCATTACCGAACTCGATATCAAGCTTGCGCGCAAAATGAATGCTATAGCCTGAATTTAGAGCTTTGAAATATAGACATATATTTTCCGGCGGTCATAGTTGAAGCTGCCATCGGCGTTGCGGCTGGAATAGGGAAGGACGCGGGTCAGGTTGGTGCGGTCCTGCCAGTTCTGCCCGAGCTTGCCGCCATGGACGCCGCGGATATAGACATCGCCGAGCGAGATGGCGGCGTGGAAAATATGCCCCGCCTGAACGTCATAAAAGCCGATGGCCTTGCCAAAGGGCAGCGCCGAATAGCCGTTCCATTGCTCGCCCGCCCTGAAATTCAGGATGGGTATCCAGTTCTGGCTGGACGTGCCGCGCAGGGTGTTGAGCGAGATTCCGGCGCCGAAGAGGAACCGCAGATAGACGGCGGCATCATAGCATCCGGCCTCGAACAGATCGATGGTGATGTAATCGTCCTCGCTTCCGGCGGCCAGCAGCTGGTTGCCGCGAAACAGCCGTGTTGAACGGTCGCTGCGGATGAAGTTTTCCCCATAGCCGGTCAAATGCATCAAACCCTCCATTCATTCCGCACCTGCTTCGTCGCGCGTCCAAAACGCTTCCGAAGCGATCCGGTCGAATCTGTATTTTGGGGATTTGACGGGGCCGTTGTAGCTGATGGTTCTGGCAGGATCGGACCGGGGCGAAATCGCCCGGACTTGCAAGGAAGGCACGAACTCCCCATTTTTAGCGCTGCAGTTGCATTCCTCGTGATGCCGGGCTGCAAAGAGCAATTTTTGCGCTCCGGTGCTCGAAAATCACTCTTTTCGCCACGGCCTGACGATTTTTCAACTGTAGCGTTAACCGGTCATGGCCCGTGTCAACGCAATCGGGACGACAGGAGTTGAACGAGAATGGATGACGTCAGAATCGGTGAAATCCTCGAACCGGGCAGCGAGAGCGAATTCAAGAAGCGCAGCGACCGGGTGAAGAACGGATTCTGGAAGGCCGCGCGCCGCGCCGGTCGCATGGTGCCGTTCATGGACGAGGTGGTTGCAGCCTATTACTGCGCGCTCGACCAGAAGACGCCGACCCGCGTGCGCATGACGCTGATGGCGGCGCTCGCCTATTTCGTCCTGCCCTTCGACGCCATTCCCGATCTTCTGGCCGGTATCGGCTTCACGGACGACGTTGCTGTGCTGATGGCGGCGCTGACCGCCGTTCGCGCCCATATCACGCCCGCGCACCGGCTGGCTGCGAAGCAGGCGTTGGAAGATGAGGCAGTAGGGCAGTAGGGCAGTAGGGCAGTAGGGCAGTAGGGCAGTAGGGCAGTAGGGCAGTAGGGCAGTAGGGCAGTAGGGCAGTAGGGCAGT
>MTEV01011276.1_pt1 | contig 31046 bp, 28 predicted proteins | sample 1042711 | NCBI WGS metagenome assembly MTEV01 (sample SAMN06185812, study PRJNA358809) | soil metagenome | isolation source: soil bioaugmentation with soil previously exposed to atrazine | place: India | collected 2015-05-23 | reverse complement strand
GACATCGTGGAACTATCCGAGCGGGCAGGAAACGGGGCGCCAAGATTAGCAGGCTAACGTAATTTAAATAAGATCAATTAGCGTTATCCGGGCGTGGCCAGAGGTCGCGGGTAACTGCACCATCTGTCCAAGTGGCGCAGTCGCCAGGCATGTCAGGCGCTGGCCCTGTCCACTGCGATAAACCACTTCGGCTGCATGGCGGTGAAGCCGGTGGGGACGTTGCGAGGCAGGTAGCTGGCCGAATCCGGCTCATGCATCTGCCCGGCTGAGCGCTCGAACACGATGCAATGCCTGAGGTCTCGGCCGTTTATCCGGTGATGATTGATGGCCGGCAAGGCCAGGTCCGGCAGGGCTACCCAGGAGATGAAGGGCGTTTCGCCGGTTGCCGGCCTTGCGCCGCCGCTGGTGAGCAGGTGGTGCACGTATTGGGCGACAGCGTATCGGCGGACTCGCCCCTGGGGAAGGGCCCTGAGCCCTGTTACATGCGCGCGCCCAGCTCCTGGGAAATCGCATCTCCACACTGTTGCAGGCTTTCCCGGTAGCGTTCACGCGCTACCGGACTGTCCATCACCGCTTCCGGCCCGGACAGGTTGATCGCCGCCACCACGTCACCTCGATGGTCGCGCACCGCGCAGGCGATGGCGGTGGAGTAGTCGGAACGGTGCATCACCCAGCCGCGCTCGCGGTCGCGTTCGAGCAGCTGCTGCAGCTCGGGCAGGGTCTTCGGTGCGGGCGGCGGGTAGTCGTCCAGGCGCACGTGCTGGTAGAGCTTGTCCAGCTCCATGGGCGTCAGGCCGCTGAGCAGCATGCGGCCCATAGCCGTGCAGTGGCAGGGGATGCGCGTGCCGATGGGGATGTTCACCGATAGGCGCTGGGCGGCGAAGGCGCGGCCGATGTAGAGGCTGTCAGTCTGCTCGCGGATCGACAGGTGGCACGACAGCGAGGTGCGGTCGCGCAGGGCATTGAGGTGCGGCATAGCGATGTCCACCAGGTCGCGGCTGGCCAGGTAGGCGAAGCCGTCGCAGAGCACCTGCGGACCCAGCTCGTAGCTGTTCTTGCCGAGCTTGCGCAGGTAGCCCATGTCGGTGAGCGTCACCAGGATGCGGTAGATGGCCGAGACGCTGACGCCGAGGCGCTCGGCAATGGCGTTGCTGCTCAGGCTGCGCTCTCTGGCGTTGAACATCTGCAGGATGCTCAGGCCGCGCTGCAGCGCCGGTACGCGGTAGTCCAGTTCGTCTTCGTGGATGCCCATGGTTGTCCTCCGAATTCGGTGGGAAGGTGGTGCGCATGGCGCACCCTACGTTGGCGCCATGGCCGTAGGGTGCGCCGTGCGCACCTTGAGGGCTCAGGGCAGGGCGTCGATGCCTACCGGCCTTCCGCCGAATTCCTGCATGGCGTCGAGCAGCGCGCCCCAGAGGTAATGCACCGAGGCGCGGTCGCAGAGGATGTGCAGGCAGGCCGCGTCGCCCAGCGGCAGGTTGGCGACTATGACGTTGATCCGTGCCGCCGAGGTCTGCGCCACCTGGCCGACGGCGAAGGCTGACGCGCTGAGGTCGACGCCGCAGAGCTTGGCCATCGCCTCGGCTCCGCAGGTGCCGCTGAGCACCAGCCAGGCGTGGCTGTCCTGGCGCGGCAGCAGGTACTGGCCGGCGCTGGCCTGCCATTGGCTTTCCTCGCGCTGCGCTCGGGCGCCGGCATCGTGCAGGCTGCCGAGCAGCAGGTACTCGGTCTGCGACAGGCGCAGCACATGGCTGCCATCGGCCTGGCTCAGTGCCTGGTTGGGCGCCTGGGGCAACCGGTAGCCCAGCGCGCTCAGGTACTCGGCGGCGGCCGGGCCGCGCAGGCCGTAGCGCGCCTGATTGGTCAGATCGAGCAGGGCGCAGTGGCTCAGCAGGGCGCTTTCGTCGTCCTGGCCGTAGTCGGTGACGATGCAGCTCTCGCCGAAGCGGGCGAGGGTGGCGCCGGCCTGCAGGCGGTAGAGCGGGCTGCGTGCTGCGAATTGAGTGGCTTGGAGGGTCATCTCATAGCTCCTGGCGTTGGCTTTCCGGGTCATAGAAGGGCAGTTGCACCACCGTGGCCTGCACCACCTCGCCGCCTTCGACGCGGATCGGGATGCGCTGGCCCGGCGTGGCCTGGTCGGGCGCGCAGTAGGCCAGGCCGATGATCTGACCGAGGGTCTGCGAATACTCGCAGGAGGTGACGTTGCCGCTGATGTCCGGCCCCTTGAGCACCAGATGGCCTTCCAGCGGCTGGCTGCTGCCCTTGGGCAGGGTGAAGCCGACCAGCTTGCGGATCGGTGGCTGCGCCTCGAGGATCTGTACCGAGCGCTTGCCGACGAAGAACGGCTTGCTGCGGGCGATGGCCCAGCCCATGTCGATCTCGGCCGGGCTGGTCATGCCGTCGGTGTCCTGGCTGATGATCACGTGGCCCTTTTCCAGGCGCAGCAGGCGCTGCGTCTCGACGCCGAACGGGCGAATGTCGAACTCCCGACCGGCTTCCATCAGCGCATCCCACAGGGCTTCGCCGTAGCGCGCCGGAACGTGGATCTCGTAGCCCAGTTCACCGACGAAACCGACCCGCAGCAGGCGTGCCGGAATGCCCGCGACTGTGCCCAGGCGCACCGCCAGGTAGGGGAAGCCCTCGGCGGACAGGTCGACATCGCCGCACAGCTTGGCCAGCACCTTGCGCGAGTCCGGCCCGGCCAGGTTGACCGCGGCCAGCGCGGCGGTGACGTTGGTGATGTCGACGTTCAGGCGCCACTGCGCGTTCCACTTGAGCATCTGCTGGTAGACGCGGTCGACGCCGCTGGTGGTGGCGGTGACGTAGAAGTGCTCGTCTTTGAGGCGCGCGCAGACGCCATCGTCGATCACCACACCCTGCTCGTTGGTCATCAGCGCATAGCGCGACCGACCGACCGGCTGCTTGGCGAAGGCGAAGGTGTAGAGGCGATTGAGCAGCTCGGCGGCGTCCGGGCCGCGCACGTCGAGGCCGCCCAGGGTGGACACGTCGATCAGGCCGACCTTCTCGCGCACATGGTGCGCTTCGGCCTGCATGCAGGCTTCACGCTCTTCCGGCTTGCCGTAGTAGGCCGGGCGCTGCCAGATGCCGGCGGGCATCATCTTCGCCCCCAGCTCCAGATGGCGGGCGTGCATGGCGGTTTGCCGATACGGATCGAAGCCACGGCCGGCGACCTGCGCCAGGGTTTCCGGGCAGAACGGCGGGCGCGCGGTGGTCACCCCGGTTTCGCTGACGCTGCGGCCCGTGGCCTGGGCCACCAGGCGCGCGGTGGGCAGCGCCGAGTGGCGGCCCTGCGAGGGGCCCATGCCGACGGTGGAGAAGCGTTTGACCAGTTGCACGTCGCGGTAACCGTGGCGGGTGGCGTTGACGATGTCACGCACCTGCAGGTCTTCGTCGAAGTCGACGAAATCCTTGCCCTTGGGATGGGGGAAGATCGGCCAGGGGAAGTTGACTCGCGGCTCGCTTGGCAGCTCGCGCAGCGGCTGACCGGCTTCCAGGCCGAGGGCGGCGAGCGCGCGCTGGGCGCCGTTGGCGGCATCGATGAGCAGCGCGTCGAGGGCGTTGCGGCCGTTGACCGAGCCGACCACCTGCAACCCGCTGGGCAGGCCGGACAGGCTGAAGGCGGCGCTGGCGTCGTCGTAGGCCAGCTTGCCGCCGGCCTGGCACGGCAACTGGTACACCGGCATGTAGCCGGCGGACATGCACAGCAGGTCGCAGTCGATACGCAGGCCGTTGCCCGCCACTTTGCCCTGACCGCTGATGCGGCGCACGTCCACGGCGCTCAGGTGCTTGTCGCCCAGCGCCTCGTACACTGTGCTGCCGGCATGGCAGACGACGCCTCGGGTCTGCAAGGCAGTGACCAGACTGCCGTCATCGGCGCGTTCGCGCATGTCCACCAAGGCGGCGACCTCGACGCCGGCATCGAGCAGGTCGAGAGCGGCCAGATAGCCGTCGTCGTTACCGGTCAGCAGCACCGCGCGTTGGCCCGGCTTGACCGCGTAGAGCTTGATCAGACGCTGCGCGGCGCTGGTCAGCAGCACGCCGGGCAGGTCGTTGTTGCGAAACACCACCGGCTGATCGAAGGCGCCAGCCGCGACGATGCACTGGCGGGCACGCACCTTGTACATGCGATTGCCCTGGATCACCGGCAGGTAATGGTCGCTGAACCAGGCGTTGCAGGTGGCCTCCTTGAGGATGCGGATATTGGCGTGGCCCTCCACCGCTTCCAGCAGCTCGGCGCGCAGGCAGTTGGCACGTTTGCCTTCGACATCGAAGCGCGCCCAGGCCAGCGCGCCGCCGAGGTAGTTCTGCTGTTCGATCAGCAGCACCTTGGCCCCGGCGTTGGCGGCGGTCAGCGCGGTGCACAGACCGGCCGGGCCGGCGCCGATAACCGCCAGATCGGTGAACAGAAAGGCCTTGTCGTGGTACTGCGGCTGCAGCTTGAGGTTGAGCACGCCGAGGCCGGCTTTCTTGCGGATCAGCGGCTCCCAGACCTTCCACATGCCCTTGGGCTTGTAGAACGAGCGGTAGTAGAAGCCCACCGGCATGAACCTGGAGAAATGCCCGAGCAGAGCGTCGCGGTCCTTGTCCAGGCTGCCGTTGTAGTTCTGCGCGGTGACGTTCAGGCCGCCGGCCAGCGGCTGCATATCGGCCAGCACGTTGGGTTCGTCCGGCAGTTGCACCAGGGTGTTGGCATCCTGCCCGGCCATCGACAGCGGGCCGCGCGGGCGGTGGTACTTGAACGAGCGCGACAGCAGCCAGCGCTGGTTGGCCAGCAGGGCGCTGGCGATGCTGTCGCCGGCCAGGCCCTGATAGGTGGTGCCCTCGAAGTCGAAGCTGATTGGACGGTTGCGGTCGATCAGCAGGCCCAGCGGGGCCGGCAGGCGGAGATCGGCACTCATGCGCTCACCTCCTGAGGTTTGCTGGCAGGCGCGGCGAAGTCGACGCGGTGGTCGAACAGTTCCTTGGGGTCGAAGGTGCGCAGGATCTCGTCGCTGACGGTGTGACGCTCGGCCAGGAACCAGTAGCTGGAGGCGTTGTGCATCCACCACTCGGTGACGACGCCGGCGCGGTTCTCGCTGTTGAACACGTAGTCGGCCCATTCGGCGTCCGAGCAGGTGTTCGGATCGGGCATGCGCTTGAGTTCGCCGCCGTAGGTGAATTCGTTGATGTTGCGAGGCCCGTTGAGCGGGCAGGGCATGATCTTCATGGTGCGAACCTCAGTGACTGGCAGCCGTGGCGCCCATCTCGTTGACCTGGCGGAAGGTGGCGAAGCGCTCGAGGGCGAAGGGTTGGATCCGTGCCGGGGTCTTGCCGGTGGCGACCAGCTCGGCCATGGTCCAGCCGCAGATCGGCGTGGCCTTGAAGCCCCAGGTGCCCCAGCCGGCGTCGAGGTAGTAGTTGTCCAGCGGCGAGCGGCCCATGATCGGGCTGTAGTCCGGGGTCATGTCGGTGCTGCCGGCCCACTGGCGCATCAGCTTGGCGCCGGCCATGAAGGGGAACATTTCGATGGCGTGGGCCAGCAGGCTTTCCTTCAGGTCGAGTGTGGAGCGCGTGTTGTACAGCGGGTAGGGGTCGGAGCCACCGCCGAAGACGATCTCGCCACGGCTGGTCTGTTGCACGTAGCAGTGCAGCGCCGAGGAACTCACCAGCGGGTCGAGGAAGGGCTTGAACGGCTGGGTGACCATGGCCTGCAGCGGGTAGGTGTGGATCGGCGCCTTGATTCCCAGCTTGTTCATCAGCAGCGAGCTGGCGCCGGCCACCGCCTGCACCACGCAGCCGCAACGCACGTCGCCACGGTTGGTGCGTACGGTGGTGACGCGGCCGTTTTCGACGATGAAATCCTGTACCTCGGTGAGCTGGTGGATTTCCACGCCGCGCTTGGCCGCCTGCTTGGCATAGCCCCAGGCCACGGCGTCATGGCGGGCGGTGGCACCGTCGATGTGCCAGAGCCCGGCAAGCACCGGCAGGTGGCCGGGGTCGAGGTTCAGGCAAGGCACCAGTTCGCGGATCTGCTGGCGGTCGATCATCTCGGTGCGGCCACCGAAATGCTTGTTCACCTCGGCGCGCTGGCGGAAGGCGCGCACGGTGGCGTCGGTGTGCGCCAGGGTGAGCTGGCCACGCTCGGAATACATGATGTTGAAGTCGAACTCGTTGGACAGCTCCTTGAACATCCGCACCGACTCGGCGTAGAAGCGCACGCCTTCGCTGGTGAGGTAGTTGGAGCGGATCACTGCCGTATTGCGCGCAGTGTTGCCACTGCCGAGGTAGGACTTCTCCAGCACCGCGACGTTGCTCACACCGTGGTACTTGGCCAGGTAATAGGCGGTGGCCAGGCCATGGCCGCCGCCGCCGATGATGACTACGTCGTACGCCGGCTTGAGATCCTTCGGCGCAGGCAGGTCGACCTCCACCGGGTAGTCCGAGGACAGGCCGTACTTGAGCAGGGCAAGGGGCATTGCGGTTACTCCTGGGGCGGCAGGCCGTGTTGCTGGCGGGCGGCGAGCAAGGTGTTGTGCATCAGCATGGCGATGGTCATCGGGCCGACACCGCCGGGTACCGGGGTGATGGCCGAGGCCACCGGCAGCACCGCGTCGAAGTCGACATCGCCGACCAGGCGCGAGCGGCCATCCTCGTCGATGCGGTTGATGCCGACGTCGATCACCACCGCGCCGGGTCTGATCCAGTCGGCGCCGATCATCCGTGGGCGACCGACCGCGGCGACCACGATGTCGGCCTGGCCGCAGAGTCTTTCCGGCTTGCTGCTGCGCGAATGCAGCACGCTGACGCTGCAGTTGGCCGCCAGCAGCAGCGCCGCCATCGGCTTGCCGACGATGTTCGAGCGGCCGACCACCACGGCATGCTTGCCCGATAGATCGCCCAGGGTGTCGCGCAGCAGGCGCATGCAGCCGGCCGGGGTGCAGGGCGTGAGCACCGGGCGGCCCTGGCTGAGGCCGCCGACGTTCTCGCTGTGAAAGCCGTCGACGTCCTTGGCCGGGTCGATGGCCTGCAGCACGCGGGTTTCATCGATGTGCGCCGGCAGCGGCAGTTGCACCAGGATGCCGTTGACCGTGGCGTCGGCGTTGAGCCCGGCCACCACTTCCAGAACGGCCTCGGCGCTGGCGTCGGCGCCCAGGCGATATTCCAGCGAGCGGATGCCCACTTCGTTCGCGCGCAGCACCTTGTTGCGCACGTAGACTTGGCTCGCCGGGTCATCGCCGACCAGCACCACGGCCAACGCCGGCTCGATGCCCCGGGCCTTGAGCGCGGCCACGTCGGCGGCGACCTCGGCGAGCACGCGCGCGGCGGCGGCCTTGCCGTCGATCAGTTGCGCGCTCATCGGAAGATCACCGTCTTGTCGTGGTTGAGGAACACGCGGTGCTCGAGGTGGTACTTGACCGCCTTGGACAAGGCCACCGTCTCGGTGTCGCGACCCACTGCCACCAGGGCCTCGGGGGTGTAGTTGTGATCCACGCGCTGCACTTCCTGCTCGATGATCGGGCCTTCGTCGAGATCCGAAGTGACGTAGTGGGCGGTGGCGCCGATCAGCTTCACGCCACGGTCGTAGGCCTGGTGGTAGGGCTTGGCGCCCTTGAAGCCGGGCAGGAAGGAGTGGTGGATGTTGATGGCGCGGCCCGAGAGCTGCTTGCACAGATCGTCGGAGAGTATCTGCATGTAACGCGCCAGCACCACCAGCTCGGTCTTGGTTTCGTCGACGATCTTCAGCAGCTCGGCTTCCTGCTGGGCCTTGGTGTCCTTGGTCACCGGCAGGTAGATGAAGCGGATGCCCTCGCGCTCTGCCATCGGCCGCAGGTCGAGGTGGTTGGAGACGATGGCGGTGATCTGCATCTGCAGCTCGCCTTTCTGGTGGCGATAGAGCAGGTCGGCCAGGCAGTGGTCGTACTTGCTGACCATCAACAGCACGCGCATCGGCTCGGTGGCGTCGTACAGCTCCCAGGCCATCTCGAAGCGCTCGGCGACATCGACGAAGCCGTCCTGGATCTGCTGGATGTCACCCTCGAACCCGCTGTTGAAACGGAATACCGCGCGCATGAAGAAGGCACCGCTGACCTCGTCGTCGAACTGCGCCATTTCGCTGATGTAGCAACCATGGTCGGCGAGGAAGGACGTTACGGCGGCGACGATGCCGGATGTGGCCGGGCAACTGATCTTGATCACGTATGGGTGCTTGGCGTGCTGCATGGCGAATCCTCTGCTGGGGGCGGCGGCAGGAAAATGTTCATGAGTGAAAGGTGTGTTCGCCTATGAATAAAAATTACTGTGACGAATCTATTTTTCGTGTTGGTGATTTTTATAAGTGAATGAAGAGAGCGTGTCCATGCCTGATAAGAATTTTTTTATCCTGGTGGGAAATAAGGCGAGTAGCAGTGGAGCTCATGCACGCACCGCGCCGGGGGCGCCGTCACCCTAGAGCCGTTCGTAGGCGAAGGGCCGCGGATCGACCAGCGGCGTGCTGCCATCGATGAGGTCGGCCAGCAGATGCCCGGCGCCCGGAGCGATACCGAAACCGTGGCCGGAATAGCCGGTTGAGAGGAACAGTCCCGGCAACTTCTGCACCGGGCCGATCACCGGGATGGCGTCCGGGGTGACGTCCATCACCCCGGCCCAACTTTGCTCCACGCGAATCTGCCGGAAGAAGGGAAAGGCCGCCGCCAGGGCCTCGCGTGCCTCGGCCAGGATGGCCGGCGAGGGCTTTGGATCGAGCACCCGGCAGCGCTCGAAGGGGCTCTGGCTGTCCATGGCCCAGTGCCTGGGCTGGCGTAGCTCCTCGATGAAACGGCCATCCAGGCGCAGGCGTACTTCGCGAAACTGCCTGCTCAGTGCCGGCAGGAAGTCGCCCAGATAACGGAAGCTGTCCGGTGTGATCGGGGCCAGATTGCCGTTGCGCTGGGCAATCGTATAACCGCCGTCGGCGCGCTTGCGAAAGGCATAGCGGCCGGCGCCCACGGCCAGTTCCGGGCCGCCGGCCATCGGCGCGGTACGCAGCACCGAGGCCACCACCTTCAGTTGTGGCAGGCGCAGACCGAGATTGGCGCAGAACAGCGTCGACCAGGCGCCGCCGGCCAGCACCACGCCGTTGCAGCTCAGGCGCCCGCGTTCGCTGTACAGCCCGGCGATTCGGCCCGCGGCGATGTCCACGCCCCGTACCGCGCAGCCGGTGACGATGCGAGCGCCCATGCGTTGCGCGGCGCGGGCGATCACTGCACTGGCGCGGTGCGGTTCGGCGCGGCCATCGCTGGGGGTATGCAAGGCGCCGCTCCAGCCGGCGGCGGCGCCTTCCGGCATCACCCGCAGCAGCTCGGTACCCTCCAGCAGGCGTGCGTGTACGCCATGGGCGCTGGCCGCCTGCAGCCAGTCCGCCTGCTGCTGCAACTGCTGTGAGGTTTCGCAGGCATAGAGCACGCCGCTACGGCGAAAGCCCAGATCTTCACCGAGCTGAGCCTGCCAGCTATCCCAAAGCTTCAGGCTGGCCATGGCCAGGAGAATTTCGGCCAGCTCACGACCCATGCTGCGGCACCAGCCCCAGTTGCGCGAAGACTGCTCGGCCCCGATCAGGCCCTTCTCCAGCAGCGTCACGGGAATGCCACGGCGGGCCAGCCAGTAGGCGGTGCTGACGCCGATGATGCCGCCACCGATGATGGCCACTTCGGTGCTTTCCGGCAGCTTGTCACTGACCACCTGTTCGATCTGCGGATACATGCACACTCTCCGGTGTAGGGTGCGCCGTGCGCACCGAAGGAAGGTTCAGCGAGCATGCCCAGGCCGATGGGGCGTGCAATTTGCATCGTGCTCGCCGGCCTTCCTTTATCAGTATGTGAGAAATGCCATGAGTGGCACTCAGAGCCTGGAGCGGGCATTTCTGCTGTTGCGCGTGATCGCTGCGACCGGTCAGCAGGGCGCCAGTCTGGATGACCTGCGTGCGGCGCTTGGCTGTTCGCAGGCCACCGCTTACCGCCTGCTGCAGTACCTGCGCCGCCAGGGCTTCGTGCGTGGCGCGCCGCAGCGCGGGCGCTACGTGCTGGGCTATGAGCTATTCGCCCTCGGTGCCCAGGCCGGCAATGCCAGTGCCTTGCGTGAACGGGCACGGCCGGTGCTGCTGCGCCTGGCGCAGCGCTTCGGCGATACCTTCTTTTTACTGGTGGCGGACGGTCATCAGGTGCTGTGCCTGGACATGTTGGCCGGCCAGCTGCCGGTGCAGAGCTACAGCGGCACGGTGGGCGGACGTATTCCCATGGGCGTCGGCCAGGCTTCGCAGGTGCTGCTGGCCTGGCTTGGGCGTAGCGAGCGCAACGAGATCCTCGCCCACAACGCCGCGACTCTACGCCTGGATTATGGTCTGGAGGTGCAGCGCATCGCCGCCAGCCTGCCCAGCGTCAGGCGCCTGGGCTATGCCAGTGGGGTGATGGACACGCGCCTGCCGGGCTACACCGGCCTCGCAGTGCCTATCCTCGGTGCTGATGGTCGACCTTTGGGAGCGCTGAGTTGCGCATTGGCGCGAGCGCGGATGACCGAGGCGCGGCGCGAGACGTTGGCGCAATTGATGAGCAAAGAGGCGCAGCAGTTGGGGCAGACGCAGCGTGGTCGTGACCAGGGCTAGAGCGCCCTAGCCCGATCTTGGTCATGCAGTTAGGGCGCGCTATCAGATCTCGGCAGCCATCCGACCCGCTCAATCCGCCCCGTAGTTCATGATCGACAGTAGGCGGATCGGCACCTTCACCAGTTTCTCCGGGCCGTGGGGCACTTCGCCGTCGAAGGTCAGGCTGTCGCCGGCCTGCATCGGATAGAGCTGGTTGCCGTGGCGGTAGACCAGTTCACCCTCCAGCAGGTGCAGGAACTCAGTGCCGGGATGGGCGAAGGTGGGGAACTCCTCGCTGGCGTCGTCCATGCTCACCATGTAGGCCTCGAAGCTCTTCTTCGGCCCACGGGTGTGGTTGAGCAGGTGATAGGTGTGACCCTTGTCGGTGCCGCGACGCACCACTTCCAGGCCTTCGCCGCCCTTCACCAGCAGGGCACCGCCGCCTTGCTGGTCGTACTGGCTGAACAGCTTGGACATGGGCATGCCCAGCACATCGCAAAGACGGCTGAGGGTGTCGAGGCTGGTGGAAACCTGGGCGTTCTCGATCTTGCTCAGCATGCCCTGGCTGATCCCGGCGATGCGCGCCACGTCAGCGATCTTCAGTTCCTGGGCCTGGCGCTGGCGGCGAATCTGCATGCCCAGGTATTGCTCGAGCTTGAGGCGGGGAGGCGTTTCCGGCGTGGTCGTCATACAGGCTTATTTCTTCTGTGAATAAAAAATTCGCACCAGGAATGTGCGAGCTGCCTTGCTTCGGTGCGTTTTTCGTTCGCGACTTTCCTCGTATGAAAGCATTTTTCTTTGGCAGATAGAAGAAAGACGCGGGTTCCCGGTAGGTAGGGTCCTGGCATGGCCAGTTGGCAAGCTGCTTGCATTTCTTTTTGGGAAAATAAAATTCCCCAGCGGAATAATGGCGACGCCACCGGAGGCCCCAATCATGTTGCCCAGCGAAACCCAGAAAATCATCGACCAGCACGGCATCAAGTACGTGCTGGCCCAGTTCGTCGATATCCATGGTGCGGCCAAGACCAAGTCGGTGCCGGTTTCGGGGCTCAAGGCCGTGGCCGAGGAGGGCGCCGGCTTCGCCGGGTTCGCCATCTGGGGCATGGGCATGGAGCCGCACGGCCCGGACTTCATGGCCCGTGGCGATCTCTCCACGCTGATGCCGGTGCCCTGGCAGCCGGGTTATGGTCGCGTGGTGTGCATCGGTCATGTCAATGGCGAGCCGCACCCCTATGACACCCGCTACGTATTGCAGCAGCAGGTGCAGCGCCTGACGGATAGGGGCTGGACGCTCAATACAGGCCTGGAGCCGGAATTCAGCCTGTTCCGTCGCGATGCCGCAGGCAAGCTGGTGCCGGTGGATGCCAGCGACAAGCTGGAGAAGCCCTGCTACGACTACAAGGGCCTGTCGCGTTCGCGCGTGTTCCTGGAAAAACTCACCGAGGCGCTGCAGCCGGTGGGCTTCGATATCTACCAGATCGACCACGAGGACGCCTGCGGCCAGTTCGAGATCAACTACACCTACAGCGATGCCATGGAGTCGGCGGATCGCTTCACCTTCTTCCGCATGGCTGCCGGTGAGATCGCCAATGATCTGGGCATGATCTGCTCGTTCATGCCCAAGCCGGATCCGCGCCGTGCCGGCAATGGCATGCACTTCCACCTGTCGATCGGCAGCGCCAGCAGCAAGAACCTCTTCCATGACGCCAGCGACCCCAGCGGCATGGGCCTGTCCAAGCTGGCCTATCACTTCCTCGGCGGCCTGCTGGCCCATGGCCCGGCGCTGTGCGCCTTCGCCGCGCCGACGGTGAACTCCTACAAGCGCCTGGTCGTCGGCCGCTCGCTATCCGGCGCGACCTGGGCGCCGGCCTTCATCGCCTATGGCGACAACAACCGTTCGGCGATGCTGCGCATTCCCTACGGGCGTATCGAGTTCCGCCTGCCGGACGCCGGTTGCAACCCCTACCTGGTCACCGCCGCGATCATCGCTGCCGGCCTAGACGGCATCGACCGCCAGCTCGATCCGGGCAAGGCCTGCAACGAGAACCTCTACAAGCTCAGCCTGGAAGAGATCGCCGCACGCGGCATCAAGACCCTGCCGCAGTCGCTCAAGGAAGCCTGCGATGAGCTGGAGGCCGACCCGTTGTTCCGCGAGGTGCTGGGCGCCGAGATCGTCGACGAATTCCTCAAGCTCAAGCGCATGGAGTGGGTCGAGTACAGCCGCCACGTCTCCGACTGGGAGATCGAGCGTTACACCGAATTCTTCTAGCCGAACGCCCGCCCGCGCGGGCACACGCCAACGCCACTGAACGAGCCTCCCCCAGGGAGGTGATGAGGATTTTTTATGTGTGGAATCGTAGGTCTGTACCTGAAGAACCCGGCGCTGGAGAACCAGCTCGGCGCGCTCTTCGAACCCATGCTGCTGGCCATGACCGACCGTGGCCCGGACAGCGCCGGCTTCGCCATCTACGGTGACGAGGTGAAGGACGGCTGGATCAAGCTGACCCTGCAAAGCACCACGGCCGGCTATGACTTCAAGGCCCTGATGGGCGAGCTGGAAGGACGCCTGGGCTGCTCGCTGGACTGGTTCCAGAACGCCAGTGCCGCCGTGCTCAAGACCAATGCCGACGAGGCGGCCGTGCGCGCCGTGCTCGCCGAACTGGCACCGACCGTGCGCGTGATGAGCGTCGGCCAGAGCATCGAGATTCTCAAGGGCATGGGCCTGCCGAAGGAAATCGCCGAGCGCTTCTCGCTGGCCAAGATGAAGGGCAGCCACATCATCGGCCACACCCGCATGGCCACCGAGAGCGCGGTGACCATGGAAGGCAGCCACCCGTTCTCCACCGGCCAGGATCTGTGCCTGGTGCACAACGGCTCGCTGTCCAACCACTTCCGTCTGCGCCAGGAGCTGCGCCGCCACGGTATCGAGTTCGAGACCGAGAACGACACCGAGGTGGCCGCCGGCTACCTGACCTGGCGTCTGCGCCAGGGCGATTCGCTCAAGGAAGCGCTCGACCATTCGCTGGAAGATCTCGATGGCTTCTTCACCTTCGCCATCGGCACCCGCGACGGCTTCGCGGTGATCCGCGACCCCATCGCCTGCAAGCCGGCGATCCTCGCCGAGACCGACGACTACGTGGCCATGGCCTCCGAATACCAGGCCCTGTCGACCCTGCCGGGCATCGACAAGGCCAAGGTCTGGGAGCCGGAGCCGGCCACCATGTACATCTGGGAACGCAGCGCCTGATTTCGCGAGTTGGAGACCACATCATGAAAACCATCGACCTTTCCAGCGCCACCGTGCGCGAGCTGAACCAGGCGCTGCACGAGCAGGCCAAGACCCTCACCGAGCGCGAATGGGTGGTAAGCAACCCGGGCGGCAAGCACAACCTCGCCGTGGGGCTGAACGAAGCGCTGAGCGTGGATATCGACGGCCACGCCGGCTACTACTGCGCCGGCATGAACCAGAAGGCCAGCGTCACCATCCACGGCAACGTCGGCGTCGGCGTCGCCGAGAACATGATGAGCGGCATGGTGCGCATCAAGGGCAGCGCCTCGCAGTCGGCCGGTGCCACCGCCCATGGCGGCCTGCTGGTGATCGAGGGCGACGCCGGCGCGCGCTGCGGCATCTCGATGAAGGGCGTCGACATCGTGGTCGGCGGCAACATCGGCCACATGAGCTGCTTCATGGGCCAGGCCGGGCGTTTGGTGGTGTGCGGCGATGCCGGTGACGCGCTGGGCGACTCGCTCTACGAGACGCGCATCTACGTCAAAGGCACGGTCAAGTCGCTGGGCTCGGACTGCATCGAGAAGGACATGCGCCCCGAGCACCTGGAGGAACTCGCCGAGCTGCTCAATCGTGCCGGCTTCGACGAAGATCCGGCCAGCTTCAAGCGCTACGGCTCGGCCCGCCAGCTGTACAACTTCAAGGTCGACAACGCCTCGGCGTACTGATCGCGCACCCTGCCCGAAGAGGAATTTGCAATGAGCGAAAAAATCACCCCGGTGCTGCGCGAGTCCGCCACCTTCGACCGCCTGTCCATCCAGGAAATCCAGCGTGCCGCGGAAACCGGCATCTACGACATCCGCGGCGGCGGCACCAAGCGCAAGCTGCCGCACTTCGACGACCTGCTGTTGCTCGGCGCCTCGATGTCGCGCTATCCGCTGGAAGGCTACCGCGAGAAATGCGGCACCGATGTGGTGCTGGGCAACCGCTTCGCCAAGAAGCCGATCCATCTGAAGATCCCGGTGACCATCGCCGGCATGAGTTTCGGTGCGCTGTCGGCCCAGGCCAAGGAGGCCCTCGGCCGTGGCGCCAGCATCGCCGGCACCAGCACCACCACCGGTGATGGCGGCATGACCCCGGAAGAGCGCGGCCAGTCGCAGCACCTGGTTTACCAGTACCTGCCGTCGCGCTACGGCATGAACCCGGACGACCTGCGCAAGGCCGATGCCATCGAGATCGTCCTCGGTCAGGGCGCCAAGCCGGGCGGCGGCGGCATGCTGCTGGGCATGAAGGTCACCGAACGCGTGGCCGGCATGCGCACCCTGCCGATCGGCGTCGATCAGCGCAGCGCCTGCCGTCACCCGGACTGGACCGGCCCGGACGACCTGGCGATCAAGATTGCCGAACTGCGCGAGATCACCGACTGGGAAAAACCCATCTACGTGAAGATCGGCGCCAGCCGCCCCTACTACGACGTCAAGCTGGCGGTGAAGGCCGGCGCTGACGTGATCGTTCTCGACGGCATGCAGGGCGGCACCGCCGCCACTCAGGAAGTGTTCATCGAGCACGTCGGCATTCCGATTCTCTCGGCCATCCCGCAGGCTGTGCAGGCGTTGCAGGAGATGGACATGCACCGCAAGGTGCAGCTGATCGTCTCTGGCGGCATTCGCACCGGCGCCGACGTGGCCAAGGCCATGGCCCTGGGCGCCGACGCCGTGGCCATCGGCACTGCCGCCTTGATCGCCCTGGGTGACAACCATCCGCGCCTGGACGAGGAACTCAAGGCCATCGGCTCGGCCGCCGGTTACTACGACGACTGGCAGAACGGCCGCGACCCGGCCGGCATCACCACCCAGGATCCGGAGCTGGCCAAGCGTCTCGATCCGGTCGCCGCCGGCCGCCGCCTGGCCAACTACCTGCGCGTGCTGGTGCTGGAGGCGCAGACCATGGCCCGCGCCTGCGGCAAGTCGCACCTGCACAACCTCGACCCCGAGGACTTGGTAGCGCTGACCGTGGAAGCCGCTGCCATGGCCCGTGTGCCATTGGCCGGTACCAACTGGGTGCCGGGGCAATTGCAATACTGAAGCGGTAGGCGCTCATTCATGGGATGAGCGCCTACAGGGTGCTTCCCCATCCCAGAGGTCTGCATGCGGCTGGTCGACGCGGATTCATTCGCGAACGGGACTGGCCGCTGCGGCTACGGATACCAACCCAGGCGCCGTTCGCCAGCGCTTGGGTTGGTGCCGGCCGAAGTCACAGGTCTTCGTCGAGAATGTTGAGGCGCGGTCGGTTGACCTGACTGCGTGCGCACTTCATCCGTGGTCTCTCTTCTGCCCTGGTTTCACCGCTCAAGAACGCTCTTCAAAAAATGCCCAGGTGCGCCATCGCAGCGCGCTTTGCCCTGCCGTTGTGCAGGTTCTGAGCAGTTTTAGCTGTCTGCCTGTCGTTTCCCCAGTGGCTGCGCGCGGATCAAGAAATGGCACATTTCATGCTTTCTCTGTAAGAACAAAAAGTTCTCCAGGGGAATTTTCTCTGGGGCAAAACCGACCATCGCCTTGCTCTCACCCGGAGGGTTTCCGATGACAGCATCCAGTGCCGAACCCATGTTCAGTACCCCACGTTATGCCACCGAGGTGTCCCAACATACGGCCAGTCGCCGTATCGTGGTGGCGCAGCAGGCGAGCCTGGCCACCAGGCTGCTCGACCACCCTGCGCCGACTCTGCTGCTGTGCCTGGGCGAGACGTTGCCGGGCAGTGTCGAGCAGGAGAGCCTGCCCAGCAGCGAAGCGCTGTACCTGCGCTTGCAGATGCTGCTGGAGCAGGCCCAGGCCGGCACCCGCGTGTACGTCTGTGGCGATGAAAGCTTTCTCTGGCACGTCCATCGCCTGGCGCGGCAGGCCGGCCTGCTCGGCGACGAGATCGAACTGTTCAAGCAGGGCGCGCGACGCCGCCTGTACTGCGTGCACTGCGGGCATTTTCAGGACATCGGCAGCGAAGGCGAGTGCACCTGTGGCCAGTGCCGGGTGAAGTTATTCGTCCGTGAGCATTTCTCCCAGCGCCTCGGCGCCTACATGGGCGTCTGCATCGACCCGGACAGCCCCTATGCGCCGGAGGTGCGGTCATGAGCGCGATGATCGAGGTGCAGGTCACCGACGTGCGTCAACTGACCCCGGTGGTGCGCGAGTTCAGCTTCCGCGCGATCGACGGCACGCTGCCGGGCTTTTCCTGCGGCAGCCACGTGCAGGTGGTATTGCCCACCGAGGGGCGCACGCTGCGCAATGCCTATTCGCTGCTGGGCGATCCGCGCGACAGTGGTGTGTACCGCATCGCCGTGCGCCTGCAGGAAACTTCGCGTGGCGGTTCGCGGTACCTGCACGAGCAGGTCAGGGTGGGCGACCGTTTGCAGATCGGTGCGCCGAGCAACCTGTTCGCCCTGCATTCGCAGGCCCGCCATCACATCCTGGTGGCCGGTGGCATCGGCATCACCCCGTTCATGGCCTATCTGGCCGACCTGCAGGCCAGCGACGTAGCGACGCCCGGTGCCTCCTTCGAGTTGCATTACGCCTACCGCAGCGGCCTGACCGACGCCTATGCCAACGAGCTGCGCGAGCGTCTGGGCGAGCGTTTCCACGGTTACGACGCTGCCGCCGGCCAGCGCCTGGACTGCGCCAGCCTGTTCGCCGGCAAGCCGCTTGGTAGCCATCTCTACGTCTGTGGTCCGCAGCGCCTGCTCGATGAGCTCAAGACCCTGGCCGAGGCCCAGGGCTGGTCGGCCGGGCGCCTGCACTGGGAGGCCTTCGCCGCACCCGAGCCGGGCCAGCCCTTCACCGTCGAGTTGGCGCGCAGTGGTCAGCGCCTGCAGGTGCCGGGTGACCACAGCCTGCTCGAAGCGCTGGAGGCGGCTGGTGTCGAGGTACCCAACCTGTGCCGGGGCGGCGTATGCGGGCAATGCACCACGCGCTACTTGAGTGGCGAGGTGGAGCACCGCGATCACTATCTGGACGAGCAGCAGCGCGGTGAGGCGCTGATGCCCTGTGTTTCCCGTGGCGGCTGCTCCGGCACGCTGCTGCTCGATCTCTAGGGACGTGCGTCCCTAACGCTTGGTCATGGTGCGCAGGGCGCACCCTACAGGAGAGAGTCATGTCCGTCGTGATGAAGCCGCTGGAAACCTACCGGGACGATTTCACCTTCAGCAACAGCCCGCAGGCCATCGCCCGCTTTCCCTTTCCGTTTGCCGAGGACAGCTACATGTACTCGGTCAACCTCGAACCGGCCACGCCGCGTGAGCCGGGTTCGGTGTTTGAGCACTGGTTCGACATCGACGAGCACTACGTCTCGGAGATGGCCGAGCGCGCCTGCGTGCTGGAGAAGGATCCGGATCGCTGCCTGGTGATGCCGCACATGGCCCAGGCCGCCTGGGACACCCTGGAAATGCTGATGGAGCACCTGGCCGCCGACTACCCCGAGCATTTCGCCCTGCAGCGCGAGGGCGATAAATGGCTGTGGAGCAACCGCCCGCTGGGCATCGAGCAGCGCTTCACCTTCGGCGATGCCAGCACCTTGCCCTACGAGCCGCTTGAGTACATCACGCGCCAGGCGCAGGGCGATTTCGCCGTGCTCGATCAGCGCGATGGCGACCTGTTCATGGACGCCGGCATGGTCACCTGCCCGGCGGACTGGTCGATCAAGTTCGACGCCGGCATGAGCTTCAAGCAGTGGCACGCCCCGGTGCCGGGCGTGGCGCATCAGCTCGGCGTGTTCGACCGTGCGCTGAAGTACCTGCTGAACATCCAGGTCGGCCAGCCGGTGCGCCGCCTGAACTGGACCATGACCATCAACCCGCGCCTGGACACCTCCTCGGAGACCTTCCATGAATGGGGTCATGAGCGCGGCCTGGTGACGCCGGAGAACGTCGCGCGGCGGGTGTACCTGCGCGTCGAGCTGCAGTTCATGCCGCGTCTGCCACGCAGCAATGCGCTGCTGTTCGGCATCCGCACCTACCTGATCAGCCTCGAGGAGCTGGCCACCAACCCGGCCTGGGCCTGTCGCCTGCACCGCGTATTGCGCGACCTGCCGGACGAGATCGCCGACTACAAGGGCCTGACCCGTTACCGGCAGACCGTGGTGGATTGGCTGCGCCAGTTCGATCCACAGGCCCAGGCCGCCTGAATCCATTTCCTGCATGCGCAGGCCCAACGACGAACAACAGGAGACACAGACATGGCCAATTCCTGGCGTATTTCCGCCCTTGCCGAGCGTCACCGCGCACTGGGTTCCAAGCTCGAGGACTGGAGCGGCATGGGTACCGCCTGGACCTATGCCAGCGACCTGGCCGACGAGCACGAGGCGATCCGCACTCGCGCCGGCCTGATGGACGTATCCGGGCTGAAGAAGGTGCACTACGTCGGCCCGCATGCCGAAAGCCTGCTGGAGTACGCCACCAGCCGCGACATTTCCAAGGTCTACCCGGGCAAGAGCGTCTACGCCACCATGCTCAACGAAGCCGGCAAGTTCGTCGACGACTGCGTGATCTACCGCACCGGTCCCAACGCCTTCATGGTGGTGCACGGCTCCGGCAGTGGCCACGAGATGCTGGTGCGCTCGGCTCAAGGCCGGCAGGTGGCGGTGCTGTTCGACGACGACCTGCATGACCTGTCGCTGCAAGGCCCGCTGGCGGTGGACTTTCTCGCCGAGCACGTGCCGGGCATTCGCGAGCTGCCGTATTTCCACCACCTGCAGACCAAGCTGTTCGAGCGCCCGGTGATGATCTCGCGTACCGGTTACACCGGCGAGCGCGGCTATGAGATCTTCTGCAAGGCGGCCGACGCGCCGGCGATCTGGGACGGCATTCTGGAGCAGGGCAAGGGCCTGGGCATCATCCCCTGCGCCTTCACCGCGCTGGACTGGCTGCGGGTGGAGAGCTACCTGCTGTTCTTCCCCTACGACAACTCCGAGATGTATCCCTTCGCCGACCAGCCGGCCGGCGACACGCTCTGGGAGCTGGGTCTGGACTTCACCGTGTCGCCGACCAAGGGGGAGTTCCGCGGGGGCAACGAGCACCGCCGCCTGCAGGGCAAGGAGCGCTTCAAGATCTTCGGTGTGCTGCTCGACGGCGACAAGGCAGCCGAGGCCGGCGACACCCTGTGGGCCGACGGTAAGCAGGTGGGCGTGATCACCTGCGCCATGTACTCGCGACTGTCCGGCAAATCCATGGCCATCGCGCGCATGGACGTGCCCTACGCAGAGCAGGGCGCGCCGCTGGAAGTCAAAGGCAGCCTGGCGGTCAGCGCCATCGCCCATACCCTGCCATTCGATGACCCGGAGAAGAAAAAGCGTACGGCCAAGGGCTGAGTGTTCGGTACCGCGACCCGGAGCCGTCGCGGACAAGGGTTCCTGGGGCAAGGGAGCAGGGCCATAGGGACATGGCCCGATTTGCCTCCACTTCAAGGAGAAGGCGATGGCCTGGTTGAACGGTTGGGGTTTCCTGCTGCTGGCCGGTATCTGTGAGGTGTTCTATGCCTCGATCATTCCGCGTACCGATGGTTTCACCCGTCTATGGCCAAGCCTGTACTGCGCGTTTTTCCTGGCACTGAGCATCTATCTGCTGAGCCTGTCGGTGCGCGAGCTGCCGCTGGGGCTGGCTTACGCGGTATGGGTTGGCATCGGCACCCTGGGCACGGTGGCCTATGGCGCCATGTTTCTCGGCGAGAGCCTGAATCTGTTGCGCAGCCTGTGCCTGGTGATGATCGTCGCCGGCATCGTCGGCCTGAAACTGGCCAGCCAAGAAACTGCATAAGGGGCGCGCATGCGTTTCAGAAAATGGCTGCGAGGTCGTTATGTCGTCGCCATGGAATTGTCCTTCGAACTGCCCTTGGGCGCTGCGTTACAGGCATCCAGCGAGGCCCGCTGCAATCGGGCATCTCAAGTCGGGCAACGGGTGATAGGTCTGTAGTGCCACCCGGGAATGTCCCTCTCAGATCGTAAGCCAGCGATTCGGCGTCCGCCCCTGGGGCTGATGTCGAATCAGAGCGGACGAGCCACGTACCCAGGTGTCAGGCCATATGCTGACCTGGCGCCTGTCGGATTATCTGGCGGCGGTCAGCCATGGCAGACCGTACTGCCTGCCCAGCGTCATTCACCTATTCAAGTACCAACCCCAGGCCTCGCTGTTTTCATGGCGAGTGGAGCTGCTTGTTTTCCAGGTAGTCGTCCAGACCTCCAATTCGCTCGTTCGCGACCGGTACCGCTGCGTTTGATGGCGTCCCAGGGCTGGTCGCTGACGGTCGGTTGCGAGCAGTTGATCCCGGCGATGCCAGTCTGCAGCCGCGTGCAACGCGTTTGCAGCGCAGCGTTCGAGGTCAGGGGGCGCTGGTAGCCAAGTCGAATTGGCTGTCGTGGGCCGGATCGGAGTTCCGCTCTGGGCGCGGAGGGTGGGTGACGCGAGGGCGGTTAGCGTACCCAGCTGGCTGGGCGGCGAGGAGGTAGGCCGGCGGCGAGCGCCGCCGGCCAGGGCCTTACTTGAGTTTGGGCAGCTTGTCATCCGGCAGGGCGTAGCTGTGCTTCTCGTGGATCATGGTGGCGATCAGCGCGTAGAGGCTGACGCCGGCCACCAGCAGACTGATGAAGATCAGGATGGCGGGCTTGTCGGCGAAGGTGAACACGGCGCTGGCGCCTTCGAAAGTAGTGATGCTCATGGCGATGCTCCTTGGGTATGGCCCGTCACCCCATGGCGCGGGCCGTTTGCTGATCAGGCCGGCTTGGTTTCACCCACCAACGGGGCGGGCTCGGAGCCGCCGACGCTGGTGCTGTTGCCGTACATCGAACTCCATTCCGGGTAGGCCTGGGCCGGTACTTCGGTCAGATCCAGGCCACGTTCCTCGGCGTGCGCCGGAACACGGAGCAGGCCTGCCTTGTTCAGCGCGTAGGAGATGACATAGCCAGGAATGAAGCCCAGTGCAGCCATGACCACGGCGCCGCCTAGCTGCCCGAAGAAGCTGATCGGCGCCATGCCGTTCATGTTCGGGTAGCCGGCGAGGAAGATGCCGCTGATCACCAGGCCGGCGAAGCCACCAAAGCCGTGCACGGCGAATGCACCGACGGCGTCGTCGAGTTTGAACTTGAGCAGCAGGTTGTTGACCAGTGGCGCGGTCGCGGCGACACCCATGCCGATCAGGTAGGCCAGGCCGGGGTGGTAGAGGTCCAGGCCGGGGGCGACCGAGATGATCCCCACCAGACCGCCGGACATCATCCAGAACGGCTCGCGAGTGGTCAGGTAGGCACCGATCAGGCCGCCGGCGAAGCCCATCAGGGTGTTGAAGGCAAAGGCCGAGAGATTGGTCGGCTGGCCGTAGATGTTGATCCACTGGGCACCCGAGTTGTAGATGATGCAGCCGCCGAGGAAACCGAAGAAACCGACGATGATCAGCATCAGACCGACCACGCTCATCGGCATGCTATGGCCGACGATGGCGTTGGCGCTGCCATCTGCGTTGAAGCGGCCGATGCGCGCGCCCAGGTTCATGACCACGGCCAGGGCGAAGAAGCCGGCGATCATGTGCACCACGCCCGCTGCGCCGACGTCATGGTAGCCCCACTTGACGGTAAGCCAGCCTTCCGGGTGCCAGCCCCAGGATGCAGCCAGCAGCCAGAGGAAGCCCCCGAGGACGATGGTGAGCATGATGAACGCGCTCATGCGCGCGCGCTCGATGATCGCTCCCGACATGATCGAGCCGGTGGTGGCAGCGAACATGGCGAAGGCGGCCCAGAAGATGCCGGTGGCGTTGTCCTGAATGTTCGGCCCCATGGCATCGCTCCATGGCATGCCGGCAAGGAAAGCGTCCATGCGCGGTACCAGGCCGTCCGGGAAGGCGTTGTACACGGCCCAGCCGAGCAGGAACACGCTGGGCACGATGAAGCCGAAGGCGAGGATGTTCTTAACGCCGGCGGCCAGGGCGTTTTTCAGTCGAGATGCGCCGATTTCGTAGGAGAGGAAGCCTGCGTGGATGCAGATCATCAGGGCGATGCACCACCAGTAGAATATTTCCATGTTCAGGGTGTTGGTCATCTCTATCAGAGCCTGCAGCTCTTCCAGAGTGGGTGTCTTTTGCTCTTCCATCAATCAATCCTCGATGCTGTTCTTAGAAGGTTCGTCGGTATTGGCAGTGGAACTGAAGGTGTTGCGCCCTAAATGGAATTTATCTGTAGTTATAAAAAGTTCTTTTGGTGAATAAGCAATGGCTGTGCCAGAAGTCTCCTGCGTGTAGAGCCCACAGGCTGCAGCGGGCCGCTACCTCTGGTTAAAAAATGCCCTGTTTGTGCTCGTTTGGCGGGCCTCACGCCTGAAAATGGGTCGTACTTCAGGTGTTCCTTTGCAACATGCCCTGGATTTGCTGCACCGATTCCTGAGTGCGCCGCGCCAGATTGCGCACCTCGTCGGCGACCACCGCGAAGCCGCGCCCCTGTTCCCCGGCGCGGGCCGCCTCGATAGCAGCGTTTAGAGCCAGAAGATTGGTCTGTTCGGCGATGCCCTTGATCACCCCGGCGACCTGGGCGATCTGTCCGTACGTGGCCTGGATGCTTGCCTGCTCGCGCTCCTGCAGGCTGGCCGCGGCTTTCTCGTCGCTGATCTCGCGCACCGCGCCGGTGACGTAGAGCAGCTTGCCCTGGGCGTCGCGCAGGCAGCGGCCGCGCTCGCGGAACCAGACTTCACCGCGGGTCTTGTGACGCATGCGGTATTCCACGGCGTAGAAGCCGTCGCCGCTCTGGTCCACCATCGAGGCGTTGAAGGCCTGCATCACGGCTTTCAGATCGTCCGGGTTGACCACCTGGAAGTAGCTGTCCCAGCCATCGGGGAATTCGGCGCGGCTGTAGCCGATCAGCTCGCAAAACTGCTCGGACCAGCGGATCAGGTTCTGCGGGTGATCCGGGTCGCCGTCCACCACGTTCATCGCCCAGCAGCCCTCGGTCAGGGTGCGCTTGGTCAGCTCCCAGACCTGGCGTTCCTCTTCCCACTGCGTGCGTTCGGCAGCCACGCCGTGGTTCTGTGCCTGGCTGGCGCGCAGCTCATTTTCGAGCAGGGCGCATTGCTGCTCGGCCTGTGCCAAGCGCTGTTGCAACGCTGCATAGTCCTCGGCGGTGCAGGGGGCTGAGGGTTGCTGCTCGCTGTGCTGACGAATGCGCTGCAGTTCCTCCCAGTCACGCTGCAGACGTTGCAGGCTGCCGAGCAACTGCGGCTGCCGCTGCAGGTGCGGGCGCTCGCTGGCGGGCGGGCGGTGGCTGAGCAGGTGTTCGAGCCACTGACTGAGCTCGTTGGCCAGGTTGCTGGATGCATTGCTGAACCACATCGGCCGAATCTCCTTGCGGGTAACCTAATCCGTAAACGCGGGCGCTGCTGGCGACCATCGGCAGGCTTCGCGAGCGGCGTTCACGCCTACCCTTTGCCGTTCTCTAGCAATTCTTCTTCCACTCCAGATTCAGGCGCGCACGCGGCTCTTGTCCGGGTCATAGGCCACGGTGCTGGCGGCGACGGTGGCACCGATGCGTTTCTGCTGGCCGTCGAGCTTGCCGATCTCCACGCGGGTGCCGGGCGCGCAGTAGTCCACCGCCAGACGGCACAGGGCGATGTTCTTGCCCAGCATCGGTGAGCGCGTGGCGCTGGTGATCACCCCGACCTGGGCGCGGCCGACGTGCACGCAGTCGCCATGGGCGGCCGGCTCGTTGCCGTCCAGCTCCAGGCCGACCAACTGCTGCATCGGGTGCTCCTTGCGCCGTAGCAGGGCGTCGCGACCGATGAAGTCGTCCTGCTTGCCTTTCAGTGGCACGCAGAAGCCGATGCCCGCCTCGAACGGATCGGTCTGGTCGTTGAATTCGTAGCCGGCGAAGATCAGGCCCGCCTCGATGCGCAGCATGTCCAGCGCGTGCAGGCCGAGCGGCGCCAGGCCCAGCGGTTCGCCGAGCTGCCAGAGGCGCTGCCAGATCGTCATCGCATCGTTCGGGTGGCACCAGATTTCAAAGCCCAACTCGCCGGTGTAGCCGGTGCGCGAGACCATCAGCGGCGCACCGTCGTAGTCGTCCAGGCGGCCGATGAGAAAACGGAACCAGCCCAGTTCCTCCAGCTTCGGCTGGGTGCCCGGCGTCCAGATCATCTGCCTTAGAAGCTCGCGGCTCAGCGGGCCCTGCACGGCGATGTTGTGGATCTGCTCGGAGGCGGACTTGATCCACACCTTCATGCCCAGTTTCTCGGCCTGCTGGCGCAGCCAGTCGCCACCGAAGTCCTCGCCGCCGATCCAGCGGAAGGCATCCGCGCCGAGTCGCAACAGCGTGCCGTCGTCGAGCATGCCGCCGTGCTCATAGCACATGGCGCTGTACACCACCTGGCCGACCGCCAGCTTGCGCACGTCGCGGGTCAGGCAATGGTTGAGCAGGGCCTCGGCGTCCGGGCCGAGCACCTCGAACTTGCGCAGCGCGGACAGATCCATCACCGCCACCCGTTCGCGGCAGGCGTGGTATTCGGCAAGCGTGCCGTAACCGTCGAACTGGGTGGGCGTCCACCAGCCGCGATAATCGACGAACTGGCGGGTGAGGGCGGATGTACCCGGGTGGAATCCGCTTTCGCGGGTCAGCACCGGATCGGCGTCGGGCGTCTTGCGGTTGGCCATGGCGATACTGAAGCGCTCCTTGTCGGCATACACGCGGATATGGATGTCGGTCGGCTGCCAGCCGTTGGCCGGGTCGATGTCGTCCGGGCAGGAACTGCTGGCGCAGACCAGCTCGCGCTGGGCGCGCAGCAGCACGTAGTCGCCGGGGCGCGACCAGGGCTCATCCAGCGTAAGCTGCTGGTGCGCGTCGATCCCGGTGTTGAAGAAGAAATTGATCGCCGGCCAGCCGCGACGGCCCTGCACACCATGGGCGGCGAGGGCGCGGCTGAGGTTGTCGCTGCAGTTGGCGTGGCCGAAGTAGCCCTGGGTTTCGTAGTAGCGGGCGGTGCAGGCCAGGGCGAAGGTGTCGTGGCGGCCCACCGTGTCGCGCACCACCTCCAGCATCGGTTGCAGGTCGCGGTCGAAGAAGCGGCTGAACAGGCCTGGGCCGGGGTAGGCGTTGCCGTTCAGGGTGCGGGTGACGGTGGGGTCGAGGTCGATCTCGCGGCCGGCATCCAGGCCGCGGCGGTCGAAGGCGACGAAGTCCGAGCATTGCCGGCCGGCAACGTCGATCACCTGGATGTACTGACCGGCCGCGACGACATAGTCGCGCGCTGTGCCGGGGCGGATGGTGAACTCGTCGACCAGCTCGCCGAGGGGCGCCGGCATCGCCGGAACCAGCAGGCGCGACGGGTTGGCGCGCTGGATGATCAGGCGCAGTTCGCTGGCGCGCTGCTGGCTGTCCACCGCCACCTGGCCACCGGGAGCCGCGACGATCACCAGCAGCGGCGCGCTGGTGCTCAGGTTGCGACTGAAGCCGGCAGGTGTGTCCCTGTGCCAGAGGCGCGCGGCCATGGGCAGGTGGCGGCAATCCACATGGCGTTTGCCCAGGCCGCTGGCCACCTGTTGCGATTCGCGGCTGCCATCGCTCAGCAGGCACGCGATGAAATCGGCGCCAGGGCTGCTCTGCAGGCCGAGGGCGGCGAGCGCCTCGCGGCCCGTCTCGTCGAAGGCCAGCAGCTCGGCAAGCTGGTCGCCCTCGATATCGATCACTTCGAGACGGTCGCCCGGCTCCAGGGCGATCACCGTCAGGCCGCCTGGGGAGACGCGGTGGCGCTCCAGGCCGGGTGCGCGGGCGAACAACGCCGGCTCGTATGGCCGGGAAATCACGGGCATCTGCATGCAAGGCACCTTGGTTCTTATGATTGCTGCCGGTGCGCACGGCGCACCCTACGGGGTGTGCGCACGGTGGCGTAGGGCGGTCAGCCCACGGCCTTGATGGCTGTCTGCGGCGAATCGGCCAGGTAGGCTTCGAGGGAGTCGTCCAGCGCCTCCAGCCAGGGGGTGTGATGCGGCGTGGCCAGGGTGCCGGTCATCAGCGAGCGGTGGCACTTGTTGCGGTAGCCCATGATGTCTTCGTACTTGTCGTGCTTCCAGTCGAGAAAGGTCTGGTTCACCGCGGCGATGTCGAAGCTGGGGTAGTCGGTGGCGTCGATCAGGGTCTGGATGTACTTGCCCTGGAACTCGAACATTTCCTGCGCGTTCTTCAGCGTCAGTTCCTCTTCGCGCCAGGCCAGGTCTTCGGCGTGCATGGTGGCGTGGTCGGGCAGGGCGATACGGCCGAGGATCACGTCGCGGGCGTACCAGGCCTGGGCGTCGAACATGTTGAAGCTGTACCACTGATCCTGCATGCCGAGGTAGATCAGTTTCGGGTTGTCCTCCCAGAACACGCCCTTGTACAGATTCAGCGGCCATAGGCGGTTGTCGGTCTTGAGCCGCAGGTTCTCGGCCAGGAAGGGGAAATGGTGCTTGTAACCGGTGCACAGAACGATGGTGTCGACGTGCTTGCTGGTGCCGTCGGCGAAGAACGCCGTGCTGCCTTTGACGTGGCTCAGCAGCGGTTTCTCCTCCCAGTTCTCCGGCCACTTGTAGCCCATCGGCGCGGTTCGGTAGCAACTGGTGATCGAGCGTGCGCCGTACTTGTAGCACTGCGAGCCGATGTCCTCGGCCGAGTAGCTGGAGCCGACGATCAGCACGTCCTTGCCCTTGAATTCCAGCGCATCGCGGAAGTCGTGGGCATGCAGCACGCGCCCGGCGAAGCTCTCGAAACCCTCGAAATAGGGAACGTTGGGCGTGGAGAAGTGGCCGCTGGCGACCACCACGTAGTCGAAGCGCTCGGTGCTGGTGAGGTCGCGGTCGTAGCTGTGCACTGTGACCTCGAACTGGCCGCTGGCCGCATCGAAGGTTACCCCGCGTACGGCGGTGTTGAACTGGATGTACTTGCGCACGCCAGCCTTCTCGACGCGGCCCTTGATGTAATCCCACAGCACTTCGCGCGGCGGGTAGGAGCCCATCGGCCGGCCGAAGTGCTCGTCGAAGGTGTAGTCGGCGAACTCCAGGCATTCCTTCGGGCCGTTCGACCACAGATAGCGGTACATGCTGCCATGTACCGGTTCGCCGTGTTCGTCGAGGCCGGTGCGCCAGGTGTAGTTCCACATGCCACCCCAGTCGCTCTGCTTTTCAAAGCAGACCAGCTCGGGGATCTCCGCCCCCTTGGCGGCAGCGGACTGGAAGGCGCGGAGCTGGGCCAGGCCACAGGGGCCGGCGCCGATGATGGCTATGCGAGTGGTCATGGAAGTCTCCCGGGCGATCTTGTTAATGATTTTCAGGAATTAAAATTTCCTTGTGAGAAATACCTTACGGGCTTGGCTTGTCACTGCAATTCACTCGTTGGTGATACCTCCTTGGGGGTAAGGGGTAACTGCGGTTTGCACCGACGCAGGGCGCTCAGGCCACGTGCTGGTGCGCGAGGGTTTCTGAATCTATTTCTCTTGAGGAAAATTTATTTCTTATCAGTGCGTTCCGGCGGTGAGCAGGCGAGGCATGGAACTTGCTGAAGCAAGCCGCAGTTAGCCGTCCCCGGAGGCCGGATGATTCAGTTGCTGCTGCGCACCCTGCTGGTCCAGCGACAGTCCCGTCAGGCTGCGCCGCCGGCCTATCGCCAGGCCTTGCTGGAGCTGCCGCTGCGTCTGTTGCAACAGGGTGGCGAGGCCCCTTTGCTGGACTTGCTGCCGCTGCTGGCGCAGGCGCTGGAAGCCAAGAAGGCCTGTTTGCTGCTGCCGGCAGGCACGGGGCCGGGCTGGCGCAGAGTGGGTGCGGCCTCGGCCGATGCGGGATGCGTCGGGCATGTAGCGCAGCTACCTGCGGCGGGAGTGGTGCAACTCTGTCGTGTTTGCCTGGAGCGTGGGCATTTTCAAGCGCTTTGCGGGCTGCAGCATGAAGAGGGGCGTAGCGCGCTGTTGCTGATGAGCTTTGCCAGTTGCCCCGGCGCCTGGCAGCGCAACCAGCTGCGCGATATCGCCCGGCGACTGGGTGAAGTGCTGCAAGCGTTTGCCGAAGATCGCCGCTTGCGTCGCCGTGAGCTGAGCGCCGAGCGCGGTGTGCTGGCCCGCGAGCTGCACGACTCGGTGGCCCAGCAACTCGGCTATCTGCAGATTCGCGCCGCGCGGCTGCAGGGCGTTCTTGGCGATGCCCGGCAGGCCGACATGATGCTGGAGGATCTGCGCGACACCCTGCGTGGTCTGCATCGCCAAGTCCGCGAGCTGATCAGCAGCGCGCGCCTGACCATGGACGGGCGCACCCTGCGCCAGGCTCTGGAGGCTTCGGTGGCCGAGTTCGCCCGCAGCAGCAGTTGCGTGTTCAGCCTGGACAACAGGTTGCCCGGCAACGATCTGCCCGGGGATAGCGAGCTGCAGGTGCTGCAGATCGTGCGTGAGGCCCTGGCCAACGTGGTGCGCCACTCTCATGCACGGCAGGTGCATATCCGACTCTGGCCGACCGGCAACGGTTTTGAGGTCGAGGTGCGCGACGACGGCATCGGTCTGCCGTCCGACCTGCCCGACTGCGGTCACTTCGGCCTGAGCATCATGCGCGAACGCGCCGCTGCCATCGACGCCGAACTGTTAATCGCGCCGGTGGACGGCGGCGGCACACGGGTGCACCTGCGCTGGAGCCGGCCATGACTGCGCTGTTCAATCTCCTGCTGATCGATGACCATCCCCTGTTGCGCCGTGGCCTGGCAGAGTTGTTCGAGTCCAGCGGTGAGTTCCGCGTCGTCGGTAGCGTCTCCAGCGGGGCTGCAGGCATCGATCTGGCGCGTGAGTTGAGCCCCGATGTGGTGATACTGGATCTGCACATGCCGGGCATCGATGGGATGGCTACGCTGGAGTGGTTCAAGCGTGACCTGCCGGAGGTGAACGTGGTGGTGCTGACCGCCTCTGCGGCGCGCGAGGATGTGCTGGCAGCGTTGCGCGCAGGCGCCGATGGCTATCTGCTCAAGGACAGCGAGCCGGAGGCACTCTTGGCGGCGGTAAGCGCCTGTGCCCATGGCCAGGCACGGCTCGCCCCGGCGCTTTCGCTGCTGCTCGCCAGCAATCTGCGCGAGCGGGACAGGGGCCTTGGCAGCGAGCACGTGGGGCTCACCGAACGCGAGCGGCAGACTCTGGCTCTGATCGCCGAGGGCTTCAGCAACAAGCTGATCGCACGCCAGCTGGGTATCAGCGACGGTACGGTGAAGGTCTACGTCAAGCATCTGTTGAGCAAGCTCAACCTGCGTTCGCGCCTGGAGCTGGCGGCCTGGGCGCATCGAGGTGGTTTGTCCGAGAGCGATGGAGCGCGTCGATGAGCTGGTGGAGACGGTTACTCGATGCATTGAGTGGCGACCGCAGGTCGGTGGATTTCGACGTGCTGCCGATCGCGCTTATCCATCTGGATGACGCCGGGGAGATGCGTCAGGCCAACCGCGGCTGGGAGCAGCTCAGCGGTCATCGGTTGCGTGATTGTCTTTACGTCGACCACCGCGAGTTTCTCCACATCGAGGATCGTCCCGTCTGGCAGCAGGCGCTGCGCAGCCTGGCCGAGGGCGCCGGGTTCTGGGTCGGCAACCTGCGTTATCTCCATCGCCGGGCAGAGCTGCGCTGGGTCGAGGTACGGCTGGTGCGGCATGGGGACGGCTTCGTCGCCAGCCTGGCGGACATCAGTGCACAGATGCCCGAGCATCAGCAGTTGCAGGCGCGCCACCGCAGCCTGAGCAACCTGCTCGATGGCCTGCCCCTGATGGTCTATCGCTGTCGCAACAACCGTAGCTGGAGCATGGAGTATGTCAGCGCAGGCTGTCTGGAGCTGACCGGTTACCCGGCTCAGCGTCTCGTCGATAGCCATTGCCTGACGTTCAATGGCCTGATCCATCCAGACGATCGGGAACGCGTCTGGCACGGGGTTCAGCAAGCCCTGCGCGAGTCGCGCCCGTTCGCCTTCGACTATCGCCTGTTGTGCGCAGACGGCAGCGAGAAATGGGTCAGCGAGCGTGGCCGTGGCATCTACTCGGATCTCGGCGACTTGCTGGGGCTCGAAGGGGTGGTGATGGAGCGGGGTGTTGAGCCGACAATGCCTGAGGAACTGGTTGTGGGATTCTGAGCAAGAACGTTCAAGACCTGCCTGGGGCTGCTTGGTTAAGCTGGTCGGCCCAAGGAGGTTCCATGTCCCGTCATCACGAATTCACCCAGGGCGC
>MTEV01010825.1_pt1 | contig 35414 bp, 31 predicted proteins | sample 1042711 | NCBI WGS metagenome assembly MTEV01 (sample SAMN06185812, study PRJNA358809) | soil metagenome | isolation source: soil bioaugmentation with soil previously exposed to atrazine | place: India | collected 2015-05-23 | reverse complement strand
TGCTGCGTGACAACGGCATGACGGTCAACACCGAGATCGACATCGGCCCCTTCCAGCAGGCGGTCGAGCCGGCCTACGAGATCTTCACCCGCCAGCACGGCAGCGAGATGCTGGAGAGGATCCAGGAGAAGGCGGCCAGCTGCTGAGCAGAGCGTGAACGCCTGTGCGGCGTCGCCGCGCCGCGCGGGCCTTCTCTAACGCTGAGTTTCCCAACTGCGCTCCCGGTGTATAGCGGGAGCGCGTCGGCAGGAATCGTGAGCCCATGGTGGATCTCTTTCTTCGTTTCGAACGTCAGCTGACGCGCCTGGCCATGGTCGTCGCCGTCGTCATGCTGGTGGTATCGGTGTCGTTCAGCTTCTATCAGGTGCTGACCCGCTTCGTTTTCAATGCGCCCTCCACCTGGACCGAGGTGGCGGCGCGTACGGCGATGATCTGGTGCGTGTTCATGGCTGCGGCCGCGACCTTTCGCGGCGGCTACATGATGGCCGTGGAGGCGATCTATAAGGTGGTGCCGCAGCGCCTGCTGCTGGTGCTCGAGATCGCCATCGTGCTGTGCTGCCTGCTGGTGCTGGCGGTGCTGGTCCACTACGGCATCCTCATGACCCGGCGCGTCGCCAACCAGACCATGTCGGGCATGAACATCTCCATGGCCTACGCCTATGCCGCCATCCCCATCGGCGCCGGCTTCGCCATCGTCTCGGTGATCGCCCGGCTGCTGGCCCAGCTGACCGGCCGCGAGGCGGTGGGGCCCGATCTGGGCGAGGCCGAGGTGGAGATGCACGACCTGCGCCAGACCATGCCCGAGACCGCCGAGGACGTCGAGCGCGGAGGGCCGCGCTCATGAACCTGGTCATCGGTCTGTCATTGATCATCCTGTTCGCCTTCGGCGTGCCGATCGCCGTGTCGATCATGCTGGCCTCGATCATCGGCATCGAGTTCTTCACCCGGCTGCCGCTGCTGCTGGTGCCGCAGCAGATGTTCATCGGCATCGACAAGTTCCCGCTGATGGCGATCCCGTTCTTCATTCTCGCCGGCAATCTGATGGCCGCCGGCGGCATCTCCCAGCGCCTGGTGGACCTGGCCAAATCCATCGTCGGCGGCGTGCAGGGCGGGCTGGCGATGACCTGCGTACTGACCTGCATGATGTTCGCCGCGGTGTCCGGCTCCAGCGTGGCGACCACCTTCGCCATCGGCGCCATCCTGATTCCGGCCATGGTGCGCCATGGCTACCCCAAGCCGCTGGCGGCCTCGATCCAGGCCTCGTCGGCGGAGCTCGGGGTGCTGATCCCGCCGTCGATCCCGCTGATCCTGTTCGGCGTGAGCACCGACACCTCCATCGGTCAGCTGTTTCTGGCCGGGGTGGGGCCGGGCCTGCTCATCGGCACCGCCTTGATCCTGTTCCTCTATTTGTTCTGCAAGGTGCGTGGCTTCGGCCTGGAGGACCACAAGGACAGCACCAGCTTCGTGATCTCGTTCAAGCGCGCCTGGGCGGCGCTGCTGATGCCGGTGGTGGTGATCGGCGGGATCTACGGTGGCGTATTCACCCCCACCGAGGCTTCGGCGGTGGCAGTGTTCTACGCCCTGCTGGTGGGCGGGCTCTACTACCGCGAGCTCAAGGTCGCCGACCTGTGGCCGATCCTGCGCCAGAGCGTGATCTCCACCGCCGCGGTGATGCTGATCATCGCTGCGGCCTCGCTGTTCAGCTTCCTGATCAGCCGGACGGGCCTGCCGGGCCATATCGCCGGCTGGGTGACCGGTGTGTTCGACAGCCCCATGACCTTCCTGCTGGCGGTCAACGTGCTGCTGCTGATCGTCGGCATGTTCATCGAGACTTCCGCCGCCATCCTGGTGCTGGCGCCGATCCTGACGCCCATCGCCATCCAGTTCGGCGTCCATCCGGTGCACTTCGGTCTGATCATGGTGGTCAACCTGGCGCTGGGCATGATCACGCCGCCGCTGGGGGTGAACCTGTTCGCCGCCTGCGCGGTGGCCAAGATCTCCATCGATCAGATGCTGCCCTGGCTGGTGCGCTTCGTGCTGGTGGTGCTGGCCTGCCTGGTGGCGATCACCTACATGCCGTGGATCTCGCTGGGTCTGGTGAGACTGGTCTACTGAGGAACGACCTCAAGGACAAAGACAACGACAAGGAGGATGTATGACCGTTCTACCCGTGATACCGCCCCGACACGCCCTGATCGGCGGCGAATGGGTGCCGACCCAGGCGCTGCTCGACGTGCAGACGCCCTCCAGCGGCCGGACCATCGCCCAGATCGCCCGCTGCCAGGCCGAGGAGGTAATGGTGGCCGTCGACGCCGCGCGCCGCGCCTTCGCCGGCAGCCTTGGCGAGTGGGCACGCTGGAGCGCGAAGCGCCGCGGCGAGTGGCTGTTGCAGTTCGGCGACGCCATCGACGCCGACCACGCCAACCTGGCGGCGCTGGAGTGCGCCGATACCGGCAAGCCGATGAGCCAGGCCGAGGCCGACATTCGCGCCTGCGCGCGCTACTTCCGCTTCTACGGCGGCGGTGCCGACAAGCTGCATGGCGAGACGCTGCCCTTCGACGAAGGCTTCACCGTGCTCACCCTGCGCGAGCCCTATGGGGTGTGCGCACAGATCATCCCCTGGAACTATCCGGCACAGATCTTCGGGCGCTGCGTGGCGGCGGCGCTGGCCACCGGCAACAGCGTGGTGCTCAAGCCCGCCGAAGACGCCTGCCTGAGCGTGCTGCGCCTGGCCGAACTGGCCTGCGAGGCGGGCCTGCCGCCCGGCGTGCTCAACGTGGTGCCGGGGCTGGGGCGCGAAGCGGGCGCGGCGCTGGCTGCGCACCCGGCCATCGATCATCTCTCCTTCACCGGCTCGCCCGAGACCGGCACTCAGGTGGCCCAGGCCGCCGCGGCGCACCATGTGCCGGTGACCCTGGAGCTGGGCGGCAAGTCGCCGCAGATCGTCTTCGCCGACGCCGACATGGACGTCGCGCTGGATGCCGTGGTGCGCGCCATCATCCAGAACGCCGGCCAGACCTGCTCGGCCGGCAGCCGTCTGCTGGTGGAGGCGAGCTGCGCCGAGGCGGTGCTGGGCGAGCTGGTCGAGCGCTTCTCGGCGCTGCGCTGCGATGCCGGCGAAGCCAACGCCGACTGCGGCCCCTTGATCAATGCGCGCCAGAAGGCCGGCCTGGAGGCACGCCTGGAAGCCGCCCAGGCCGACGGTGTGCGCGTGGCGGCGAAGGGGGCATTGGCCGCCGGAGCCCCCGAGGGCGGCCATTTCGTGGTGCCCCACCTGCTCACCGACATCCCCGCTGGCCATGCCGTGCTGCGCGAGGAGCTGTTCGGCCCGGTGCTGGCGGTACAGGTCTTCCGCGACGAGGCTGAGGCGCTGCGCCTGGCCAACGCCACCGACTTCGGCCTCTGTGCCGGTGTGTGGACCCGCGACGGCGGCCGTCAGCTGCGTCTGGCCAAGGGCATCCGCAGCGGTCAGGTGTTCATCAACAACTACGGCGCCGGGGGTGGCATCGAGCTGCCGTTCGGTGGCGTGGGGCGCTCCGGGCATGGCCGCGAGAAAGGCTTCGAGGGGCTGCGCAGCTACACTCGGCTGAAGACCGTGGCGATCCGGCATGGTTGAGCTCTGTGTTAGTTGCCACACGGTATGGCTACAGCGCTGCGCAATGGTGTCGATTTTCATCTGCTCTATTCGATAAGCCTTAAGGTCATAAGCAATGGTCCTTGATTACTTACACCTTAAGGTCGATTAGGAGTGTATATGAAAATTTCAATCGAAACTGAAGTGAATGCGCCTCTGAGCACGGTTTGGGATGCTTGGGTGACGCCAGGAGATATTACTCATTGGAACTTTGCTATTGATAAATGGTGCTGTCCAAAAGCGGAGTTGGAGCTTGAGGTGGGTGGCAATTTCAACTATCGAATGGAATCCAAGGATGGCTTGGAGGGCTTCGATTTCGAAGGAGAGTTCACTGATATAAAACCTTACGAATCTATACGCTATAGACTTGGAGATGGCCGTAAAGTTGAAGTGAAATTTGTAGAGACACACAACAGCATCAAGGTCATCGAAACTTTCGAAGCTGAAGATCAGAACTCTGCGGAATTACAAAGGCAAGGCTGGCTCAGTATTCTGAATAATTTCAAGAAGTACGTTGAAAGCAAGAGCGCCTAGCGAAGGCTCAAAATCTGAGACCAGGTGCTCACCAACGAGGAGAGAAGCATGAAGGCATCACGCCGGGTCGGCCTGATCGGGGTCGGCCTGATGGGGCACGGCATTGCCGCCAACATTCTGCGCGGTGGCCATGCGCTCTGCTTTCTGGATCATCCGGGCAACCAGCCGGTGGAAGACCTGCTCGGCGCCGGTGGGGTGGCCAAGGGCAGCGGACGCGAGGTGGCCGAGGCCGCCGAGGTGGTGATCCTGTGCGTCACCGGCTCGCCTCAGGTGGAAGCGGTGCTGTTCGAACCGGGCGGGGTGCTCGAGGGGCTGGCCCCCGGCACGCTGGTGATCGACTGCTCCACGGCGCTGCCGAGCTCCACCGAACGAGTTGCCGCCCGGGTGGAGGCCGCCGGCGGGCGCTTCATGGACGCCGCCATGACCCGCACGCCCAAGGAGGCCGAAGAGGGGCGGCTGAACCTGATCGTCGGCGCGCCCGAGGCGCTGTTCGCCGAGGTGCGACCGCTGCTCGAATGCTTCGCCGAGAACATCGCCCACGCCGGGCCGGTGGGGGCGGGGCATACCCTGAAGCTGCTGCACAACTTCGTCTCGCTGGGCTTCACCGCGGTGCTGGCCGAAGCCGCGGCGGCGTCGCGCCGGGCCGGCATCGACGATGCGGCGCTGCTCGACGTGCTGGGCAAGGGCGGCGGCGGGGGCGTGGTGCTGGAGCGGCTGCGCCCCTACATCGAAGCCGGCGACCCTTCGGGATTTCGCTTCAGCGTGGCCAACGCGCTCAAGGACATCGGCTACTACCGCACCATGACCGAGGACCTCGCCGCCGAGGGCGGAGTGGCCGAAGCGGTGCTGGCGCTCTATCGCCAGGCCAGCGACGCCGGCCATGCCGACAAGCCGGTGCCGGAGCTGGTCGGGTTGCTGGAAGGGAATCGTAGGGGGGGTTGATGATCAGGGAATTGGCCGCTATTGCCGATCTTCCTTGTGTGGTAGTGCGCTAGTGCACTGCACACTTGTAGTTCAGGGAACTCATGGGAGTCAGGTTCTGCTCGTTACTGACATACCAGTTCCCCGAGGCGGCGGCGTGTGCGCGCCAGGCTATCGGCGCGAACGGAGGCTTCTTCCGGATCCCAGCAACGGTAAACGAACTGGCTCAGCCGCTCGTTATAGGCCAACCCCTGCCTGGGGCCATGGCCATGATTGGCCACTATGTCCTGTTTGAGCGAGGAGGGCGAGTGACGAGCCACTAGGTTGAGCAAGGTTTGCTTAGGATCGTCGAGCTCTTCCGGAGCCTCCGGGAGTTTGGCGGGAGGGATGCGCGCAAATCTGGCAAAGTTCTGCTTGTCGGCAAGCAGCCAGGCTTCGACTTCACGAACTGCGACCCGGAACAGCAAGGTATCGGGTTTCGCCTGTGGGCCGAGCCACTCCCCTATCAGCCTGGGAGCACACTCCTTGCGATCCAGGTCGGTCAGCAGTACCACCGGGATATGAGGTGCCAGGTGGATCAACTCGGGCAGCTTCTTTTTCAGATCGCCTGATCCTCTCGGTGGGATGGCAACACCGATGCCTAGTTTGCCATCTGTCTCCTCGACCAACCTTTCCAGTACCGCAGCGCTCAAGCGATCCTCAGCAGCGGTATAGATCGATATCATTCCCAGAGCCCCAGTTGTTCGATGCCCTTGGGGCGTGTCTTGGGCAGTACCACATCGGCCACGCTCAGGCCTGCATCCAGCCCCTGGGCCTCGACCTCATCGACTGAGCGCACCGTGGTACCTTCACGGCTGGGCTCGAGTACCACTACGCCCCGTGGGTCGATACCGGGATTGTTGAGCAGTGCCTGGCTATGGGTACTGATCAGTATCTGACGCTTGGTTTTACGGGTGCGCTGCACTCGGTCGACCATCGCTGGGATTTGCTCCACTACGGCCTGATGCAGCGATAGCTCGGGCTCCTCGAGCAATAACAATCCATTGCCATCTTGCAGTGACCAGAGCATACCTAACAGCCTAAGCGTGCCGTCGGAAAAGTGCTCCTCACCCTGCCAGCCAGCATTAGGACGATGGTGCTCGTACAGCGCCCGGAGATGCGGGTGCCCCATCTCATCCTTCTCGAACCGCAGCTCCTTGAACTGCGGCACGGCAATGCTCAGTGCGGCCTGTATACGCTTCAGGCGTGCATCCCGGGTGTTTTTTTGTGTCTTGGATAACCGCTCTAGGAAACCTTGGCCGAAAGGGTCATCCTCAAGCCGGTGGCCACCGATCTGCTCACCGAACTTGAGCAGCTGTGGCACCAAGTGAAGGTAGGTGGTTTCAGAGAACGCCTCGACAAGTTCACGAAAATCACGATTGGCCATGGCCTGCTCAAGGTAGGTTTGTGTGAGCAGCAGAGGATCCTCATTCTCGCCCCTTTTGGGACGAGCAAGAATCTGTCGCCCTTGATGCCAGACTTCTTCCGCGGTGACCAGGATACGTTGAGCGCCTTTTCCTTCGGGTTGAAACCCCAACACATACTTCCAGCTAGGTGACTCGGTCTCAAAGCTCTCGGCCAAGTCCACTTCGATGCGAACCTCAGAGTCTTTGCGGTGATGCAGGCAACGGAGTTTGGTGATGCCCCCCCGGTCCTTGACCGCTTTCTGGAGCCCGCCGCCGTCTGGTTTGCATATATCCCGCAAGAAGCGAAAGACATCGAGCAGGTTGGACTTGCCCGAGGCATTGGGACCAATGATGTAGGAAACGCGTGCAAGGTCCATCTCGGCTTGGCGGAAATTGCGCCAGTTTTTCAATTCCAGATGCGTGATGACCATAGTGCCCTCAATCCAGCCTAACGACCTTCAGAGATTCGATGCCACGGCTACCGGTGCAGTACTGCCATTGCTGGGTAAAAGTGAGCGAGAGGGCAGTTCTCGTGGCTGGGCGTCGGTCATGATTCATGGAGAGTCCCTGTCGCTTAGGTGGCGATGAGTGTTCTTAGTCGATGGGTTATACAGGCCATCATGATGAATCGGCAGAGTAGCCGCAAGGGAATGTCCATTCTTCTCGGACGCAAATCATGTATGGCAATTCACGCACTTAATGCATCTCATCGGCTGGAAGCCGGCGTAGCGGGTCCTGACGGAAGTAGCGGGTGAGCAGGTCATAGAGCTCAGGGTAGGCGCCGCTGAGTACGTCCGGGGCGGAGAAGAAGGCCTCGCAACACACCGCGAAGCACTCGCCGGGGTGGGTGGCGGCGTAGTCGTCGATGGGCGGCTCTTCGCCGCGCTCCAGGTGCGCCTGCAGGTCGTCCCACACCGCGGTGAAGACGCGGTGCCACTCCTTGGGGTCCATGTCCCGGGGCAGCGGCGGGAAGCCGTCGACGTCGAGCGAATTGCCCATGTCGAGCTTGTGGGCCAGCTCGTGTATCACCACGTTGAAGCCGCTGAAGTCGCCGCTCTCCATCAGGTCGGGGAAGGCCAGCACCACCGGCCCCTGGGCCGAGGTCTCGCCGGCGCGTTCGTCCTCGTAGGCGTGCATCACGCCGAACTCGTCCATTTCCTCCACCTGACGGTGAAAGGCTTCCGGCAGGATCAGGATCTCGTGGAAGCCGCTGAACGCCTCGTCATGGTCGTCGTCCGACCAGCCCAGCGTCAGCAGGCAGGCCTGGGCCGCCAGGGCCAACTGGGCGGGCTCGTCGAAAGTGGTGTGGGCGGCCAGATCGGGATGCATGCTGGTGCGCTTGGCATGCAGGAAGTGCCAGGCGCGCCGGCCCAGGCGCTCGGCCTCCTCGTCGCCGAGAAAGGTCAACAGCGGCAGGCGCGAGCGGGCCTCGGCCCAGGCTGCCTCGGGAAACGGATGGCGGGCCTCGAAGCGCTCGGCCCGCCAGCGGCGCAAGCGGCGAAACACGGCGTCAGCTCTCTTCCTGGCGTGAGCCGGACTTCCACGACCAGTCGCGCCAGCGCAGGTCGAACAGATCCTTGCGCCGGTCCTTGAGATTGGTCACCGAGCCCTCGGCGCGCACCACGGTGAGCCGGGTGAGGTCGAGGTCTGAGAAGATCACCATCTCGGTATTGGGCGTGGTCTCGGAGAGCACCGCGTCGTGGGGAAAGGCGAAGTCCGAGGGCGTGAACACCGACGACTGGGCGTACTGGATGTCCAGGTTGCGGATCGACGGTACGTTGCCCACGCTGCCGCACAGCACCACGTAGCACTCGTTCTCGATGGCCCGCGCCTGGGCGCAGTGGCGCACCCGCAGGTAGCCGTTCTTGGTGTCGGTCCAGAACGGCACGAACAGGATGTCCATGTCCTGATCGGCCAGCAGCCGGCCGAGTTCGGGGAACTCCACGTCATAGCAGATCAGGATGCCGACACGACCGGCGTCGGTCTCGAACACGCGCAGCTCGTCGCCGCCCTCGATCACCCACTCGCGGCGCTCCTGGGGGGTGATGTGCAGCTTGGATTGCTTCTCGACGTCGCCGTCGCGATGGCACAGGTAGCTGACGTTGTAGAGCCGGTCGTCCTCGCCCACCTCGATCATCGAGCCGGCAACGATATTGATGTTGTAGGAGACCGCCATGCGCGAGATTTCGGTCTTGAACTGCTCGGTGAAGCCGGCCAGGTAGCGGATGGCGGCGAGCTGGTCCTGCTGGGTGGCGCGGTCCTGCAGGCCCATCACCGGGGCATTGAACAGCTCCGGGAACACCGCGAAATCGCTCTGATAGCTGGAGATGGCATCGACGAAATACTCCACCTGCTGCAGCACCGACTCCACCGAGGCGCACTCGCGCATCTGCCACTGCACGGCGCCCACGCGCACCTGGGTGGGACGGTTCTCCAGCACCCGCTCGGCGGGCTCGTAGAGAATGTTGTTCCACTCCAGCAGGGTGGCGTAACCCTGGGACTTTTCGTCCTCGGGCAGGTACTTGCGCAGCAGTCGCTTGACCTGGAAATCGTTGGCCAACTGGAAGGAGAGAATCGGGTCGTAGATCTCCTTGCGCGCCACCCGCTCGATGTACTCGGCGGGCGAGAGTTCCTGGGCGTGCTCGTGATACTGGGGAATGCGCCCGCCGGCCAGTATCGAGCGCAGGTTGAGCGAGCGGCACAGCTCCTTGCGCGCCTCGTAGAGGCGACGGCCCAGGCGGTAGCCGCGGTAATCGGGGTGGATCAGCACGTCCAGCCCGTACATGGCGTCGCCTTCGGGGTCGTTCAAGATGATCTCGCGGTTGCCCACCAGGTCGTCGTACTTGTGCGGGTTGGAGAACTCGTCGTAGTCGACCCGCACGGTGAGCGCCACGCCCACCAGCCGTTCGTCGTCCTCGATGGCGATCTGGCCGTCGGGGAACTCCTGGATCAGCCGGTCGATGGAGTGCTGCGGCCAGGCGCCGCCGATGTCGTCGTAGACGGCATCCATCAGCTGCTTGAGCTGAGGGTAATCGTCCTGCGTCAGGTTGCGGAGATTGAGGTGCAGGTCTTCAAGGGACATTGCGCTCGGTTCCTGATCAGGGGAAAGCCAGCAGTCTAGCATGCCGGGCTCGCCGCCTCCGTAACATGGCCGAGTCGTCACCGTGTCATGGCGCTGTCATCGAAAGTCGTCAGCATGGCCGCACTTCGTCGAATTAGCGGCTACGCTGAGTTTCGGGAGAGTCGATGACAGCCATGCCACGCCTTCACGGGCAACGCGGAAGCAGTATGAACCCAGACAACAATAATCAGGGGCAGGAACAGAGCCCGCAGCGCCAGCCATCCGGCTCGCACGTCCCCATGCGAGATCACCAGCGCATCCGGCTCGAGGCCGTGAGCAAGCGCTGGGGCGATACCGCTGCCGTCGACGCCATCGGCTTCGACGTGGCGCCGGGGGAGTTCGTCATCCTGCTCGGCCCCTCGGGCTGCGGCAAGTCGACCACGCTGCGCATGATCGCCGGGCTCGAACAGGCCACTGCCGGTCGCATCGAGATCGGTGGGCGCGACGTCACCCATCTGCCGCCGGGCGACCGCGGCATCAGCATGGTGTTCCAGTCCTACGCGCTGTTTCCCCACCTGAGCGTGGCCGACAACATCGTCTTCGGCCTGCGTAGCCGCAAGGTGCCCAAGGCCGAGCGCCGCGAGCGGCTAGCGCGGGTGGCTCAACTGGTCGATCTCGAAGCCTATCTCGAGCGCAAGCCGGCCCAGCTTTCCGGCGGCCAGCGCCAGCGGGTCGCGCTGGCCCGGGCGATCATCTCCGAACACCCCATCTGCCTGATGGACGAGCCGCTGTCCAACCTCGACGCCCGCCTGCGCGGCGAGATGCGTCGCGAGATCAAGGCGCTGCAGCAGCGGCTCGGCATGACGGTGATCTACGTCACCCACGACCAGGTCGAGGCGATGAGCATGGGCGATCGGGTGATCCTGATGCAGGACGGCCGCATCGTGCAGGACGCCACCCCGAGCGAACTCTACGAGCGCCCGGCCAGCGCCTTCGCCGCCGGCTTCATCGGCAGCCCGGCGATGAACCTGGTGACGCTTTCCGCTGCCGCGGACGGCGCGGTGATCGACGGCGAACCCCGCTGCAGCGTGGCACCCCACGAGGCCAAGGGACACTGGCTGGGTCTGCGCCCGGAGGAGATCCGCCTGCTGCCGGCCGACGCTCCCGGTGTGCCCGCTGAGGTGATCGATGCCGAATACCTCGGTGCCGACAGCATCGTGCGGCTCAAGGTCGGCAGCCAGCAGCTGCGCGCCCGCCTCGACGGCAGGCCGTCGCTCGCTGCCGGCTCGCCCTGTCGGCTGCAGTGGCGGCGCGAGACAGCGCACTTCTTCGATGCAAGCGATGGACAGCGGCTGGCGATAACGGGGCACGACCTGGCCGCACCGCCCGGGCGCCATCGCTTCGAGCCTGGCCTTGCCGGCGCTTCGACCCAAGACCGCGAGGCGCGAGCCTCGTCCTATCCCGCAGGGAACGACTCTTCAGGAGTGAAACGATGAACGCACGCTTCTCTCTAGCAGGTGGCTGTCCAGCCGGTGGCAGTCTCGTCAAGAGCGGCAGGCTGGGTGCCGCGGCGGTGGCCGGGCTGTTGGCCGCCGGTTCGCTGAGCGCTCAGGCCCAGACCGAGCTGACCATGTACTACCCGGTGGCCGTGGGCGGCGCCCTGACCGACGTGATCGACGGTCTGGTGGCCGAATTCGAGAACGAGCATCCGGATATTTCGGTGAATGCCATCTACGCCGGCAACTATGACGACACCCGGGTACGGGCGATGTCGGCCATCGAGGCGGGCAATGCGCCGCAGCTGTCGGTGCTGTTCTCCATCGACCTGTTCGACCTGCTGGAGCAGGACGCCATCGTCTCCTTCGACTCGGTGATCGAAACCGACGAGGAGCGTGAGTGGCTCGATGGCTTCTACCCCGGGCTGATGGAGAACGGCCAGATCGACGGTCAGACCTACGGCATTCCCTTCCAGCGCTCCACCATCGTGCTCTACTGGAACAAGGACGCCTTCGAGGCGGCCGGGCTCGACCCCGAGACGCCGCCCGAGAACTGGGAGGAGATGGCGGAGATGGCCGCCGCGGTGCGCGAGGCCAGCAACGGCCAGCAGTGGGGCGTGATGGTGCCCTCCACCGGCTATCCCTACTGGATGTTCCAGGCCTTCGCCTTCCAGAACGGCCACCGGCTGATGAACGAAGAGGGCACCGAGGTCTACTTCGACGACCCCGCTGCCATCGAGGCGCTGGAGTACTGGGTCTCACTCTCCCAGGAGCACCAGGCCATGCCCGACGGCACCATCGAGTGGGGCACGCTGCGCCAGAACTTCATCGAGCAGGCCACCGCCATGATGTGGCACACCACCGGCAACCTCACCGCAGTGCGCAACGAGGCCGGCTTCGACTTCGGCGTGGCGATGTTGCCCATGAACACCCAGCGCGGCAGCCCCACAGGCGGCGGCAACTTCTACCTGTTCAAGGACAGCACCGAGGAGGAGCAGCGCGCGGCGATGACCTTCATTCGCTGGATGACCGACCCCGAGCGCGCCGCGGCCTGGTCGATCGAGACCGGCTACATGGGCGTGAGTCCGGCCTCATACGAGACCGAGGCGCTGCGCAACTACGTCGAGGAGTTCGCGCCGGCGGCGGTGGCCCGCGACCAGCTCGAGCACGCCACCGCGGAGCTGGCCACCTACCAGGGCGGACGGGTGCGTCGGGCGCTGGACAACGCCGTGCAGGCGGCGCTGACCGGCCAGATGTCGCCGGAGGAGGCGCTCAAGCAGGCCCAGGCGGAGGCTGACGCGGCGCTGCGCCGCTACGCACGCTCTCGCTGAGGCTTCGAAGGGCATAACGTCGAAAAATCGAACCGACGCAGATAGGGCTCCGGGGGCAAGGTCGAAGAGGAGGTCATTCGACAGGGATGTCGAATGTAGCGTCCAGGGAAGGATTCACAGCGCCTCCTCGTAGGCCTTGCCGCCGGACAGCCCCGAGACGAGTTAAAGGCCATGCTGATCCAGAACGCCGACCGACGCATGCAGATCTACGGTGCGCTGTTGCTGCTGCCGGCGGCGGTGCTGCTCGGCACCTTCGCCTACCTGCCCACCGTGGCGACGTTGATCAACAGCTTCTTCCTGCCCGGCTTTCGCGGCGCGCCGCCGGAGTTCGTCGGGCTGGAGAACTACGCCATGCTGGTGGAGGACCGCACCTTCTGGCGGGTGGCGCGCAACAACCTGATCTATGCCCTCGGCACCATTCCCACTTCCATCGCCCTGGCGCTGGGCATGGCGCTGTTCGTCAACGCCCGCCTGCCGGGGCGGGGCTTCGTGCGCATGGCCTATTTCACCCCGACCATCCTGCCGATGATCGCCGCGGCCAACATCTGGATGTTCTTCTACGCACCGCAGATCGGCCTGTTCAACAAGCTGCTCGGCGCGTTGGGGCTCTCCGGGGTCAACTGGCTGGGCGACCCCAGCGTGGCACTGACCTCGGTGATCGTGATGACGGTATGGAAGGAGGCCGGTTTCTTCATGATCTTCTACCTGGCGGCGCTGCAGAGCATCCCGCCGGAGCTGAAGGAGGCCTCGGACCTGGAGGGCACCAGCCGCTGGAGCTTCTTCTGGCGGGTGACCTTCCCACTCTTGATGCCGACCACGCTGTTCGTGCTGATCAATGCCCTGATCAACGCCGTGCGGGTGGTCGATCACCTGTTCATCCTGACCAAGGGCGGGCCCAACAACGCCACCAACCTGCTGCTCTACTACGTCTACGAGAATGCCTTCTCGTTCTTCGACCGCACCTATGCCGCCACCATCACCGTGGTGATCCTGCTGGTGCTGGCGGTGGTGGCCACGCTCAAGTTCACCGTGATCGACCGCAGGACGCACTATCAATGAACCGCGCAATGAACCGAGCCATCAGCCCCGCCGCCAGCCGCTTCGCCCTGCGCGTGCCGAGTCTCGAGACCACGGCCGCCTGGCTGCTGGCCATCATCTGGATCTTTCCGCTGCTCTACGCCATCTGGGCCGCCTTCCATCCGCCGGCCTACATGGTGCGCTTCGATCTGTTCGCTCCGATCACGCTGGACAACTTCGCCAACGCCTGGGCCCAGGCGCCGTTTGCCCGCTATTACCTCAACACCTTCCTGCTGGTCACCGGGGTGGTGCTGGCGCAGTTCGTGGTCTGCACCCTGGCAGCCTTCGCCTTCGCCCGCTTTCCCATTCCCGGGCGCGACGTGCTGTTCATGCTGGTGCTGATCCAGCTGTTCGTGTTCCCCGAGGTGCTGATCGTGGAGAACTACCGTATCGCCAGTGGGCTGGGGCTGGTCGACACCATCACCGGCATCGGCCTGCCTTACGTGGCCAGCGCCTTCGGCATCTTCCTGCTGCGCCAGACCTTCAAGACCATCCCCCGCGAGCTGGAGGAGGCCGCCCGGGTGGAGGGCTGCGGCTGGATGGCGATCCTGCTCAAGGTCTACGTGCCCTTGGCCAAGCCCACCTACCTGGCCTACGGCCTGGTCTCGATCAGCCATCACTGGAACAACTTCCTGTGGCCGCTGGTGGTCACCAACTCGGTGGAGAGCCGCCCGCTCACCGTGGGGCTCGGCATCTTCTCGGCGCCGGAAACCGGCGTCAACTGGGCCACCGTCAGCGCTGCCACGCTGCTCAGCATCGCGCCGCTGCTGGTCGCCTTCCTGCTGTTCCAGCGCCAGTTCGTGCAGTCGTTCCTCAGGGCAGGGATTCGCTAGCCCACCCTATTTCTTCTGCCACCTGACGCAGGCACTCGATCGCTTGCTGGCAGGTCGGTGTCTTGATTCTGCCGCGAAGAGTGATGATCCCCACCGGCGGAAGTTCGATGGGAATCTCCAGCGGCAAGATCTTGAGCAGTCCCTGCGTCTCGAAGTGGCGTGCCACGCTATATGCTAGGTAGCCGACGGCGGGACGCTGCTGCACGAAGGTCAGGGTGGCGAGGAACGAGGCCGTTTCGATCAGGTCGGCAGGCGGGTTGAGGCCATGCTTGTAGAACATCTGGTTGAGCTTGATTCGCGACGAGGCCCAGGGCGGTGGCACCACCCAGGGCAGCTCGGCGAGATCGGCCCACTTCGGCGAAGGGTTGGCGGCAATGGGATGAGCTGGCGTGGCTACTACGCACATCGCTTCGTCGTACAGGGCTTCCGTCTCCAGGTCCGGCGCCGCATAGCCAGGCTCGAGGCGGCCGACCAGTAGATCGAGCTCACCGACGCGCAGGCGCGGCAGCAGCCGTTTGAGATCGCCCTCCTCCACGAGCGCTGCGCTGTTGGGCGAGCGAGTCTTGAGCAGTTGCACGGCACGGGCCAGCAAACTCGGTGTTGCCACTACCATGGCACCGATACTGACGCGCCCGGCGGCGCCGCTCTCCACCGCAGCGATTTCATCTCGGGTGCGACGGTAGTCGGCCAGCACCGAGCGGGCGAAGCGCACCACCGTATCGCCATAGGCCGTGGGCTCGGTGCCGCGGGTGGAGCGCAGGAACAGCTTGAGGCCGAACATGCGCTCTATCTCTGCCAACATTTTCGACACCGCGGGCTGGGTCAGCGACAGAAAGTCGGCCACCCGGCCGATATGGCGGAATTCGTCCAGCGCGACCAGCAGCTGCAAATGGCGCAGCTTCAGGTTGGAACGCAGGACGCGGTCGATATCGCTCATGGTGGGGCTTCCCCGCTCTTCATTCCTTTTGGGTTATGAAGAGAGTCTATTGTTTTATTTTATCGTCATGAAGAGGCGGCCCATACTCGGCGCAACGATGATTACAACGCCAGATGATGGAGCCAGGCCGCTGACCATGGAAACCTCCCCCCGCACGCTGATTCGCCTGCATGCCAACGACAACGTCCTGATCGCCCGCGATGGCGTCGGTCTCGGCCAGTGGCTGCCCGAGCTGGAAGTGAAATCCCGCGCCCAGGTGCCGGCAGGGCACAAGATCGCTGCCCGCAGAATCGCCGCCGGCGAATCGGTGAAGAAGTACGACACGGTGATTGGCGTGGCAGGCCGCGACATTGCTCCCGGGGAACATGTTCACACCCATAACGTTACCCTGACCGAGATCGATCGCGATCCCGCCTTCTGCCAGGACGTGCGGCCCGTGGCGTATGTGCCGGAGGCCGAGCGGGCCACCTTTCAGGGCATCGTGCGCCCGGATGGCCGGGTTGGCACGCGCAACTTCATCGGTATCCTCTCCTCGGTGAACTGCTCGGCCACGGTGATCAAGCATATCGCTGACCATTTCACCGCGGAGCGACTGGCCGACTACCCCAACGTCGATGGCGTGGTGGCTTTTGCCCAGACCAGCGGTTGCGGGATGTCCTCGCCCAGCTATCACTTCGACCTGCTGCGGCGCACCTTGGCCGGCTATGCGCGGCATCCCAACTTTGCCGGGGTGCTGATCGTGGGGCTGGGGTGCGAGCGCAACCAGGTGTCGGGTCTGGTCGAGTCCCAGGGCCTCGAGGAGGGGGCCAACGTGCGCACCCTGGTGATGCAGGAGAGTGGCGGTACCCGTGAATCCATCGCCGCCGGCATCGCCGCCATCGAGGCGATGCTGCCCGAGGCCAATCGGTTCGAGCGACAGCCAGTGGGTGCCAGTCATCTCAGCATCGGGCTGCAGTGTGGCGGCTCGGACGGCTTCTCGGGGATCTCGGCCAACCCGGCGCTGGGGGCGGCCATGGATATCCTGGTGCGCCATGGCGGTACCGCGATTCTGTCTGAGACGCCCGAGATCCATGGCGTCGAGTTCATGCTGACGCGTCGTGCCGTGTCGCCCGAGGTGGGCCAGAAGCTGCTCGATCGTCTGGAATGGTGGAAGGAGTACACCCGCGGCCACAGTGGCCAGTTCAATGGCGTGGTGGGGCCGGGCAACCAGGCAGGCGGGCTGGCCAACATCGTCGAGAAATCCCTGGGCTCGGCAATGAAGGGCGGCACTACACCACTGCAGGCGGTGTACGAATACGCCGAGCCGATCACGGCCAAGGGCTTCGTGTTCATGGACTCGCCGGGCTACGACCCGGTATCGGCGACCGGGCAGATCGCCAGCGGCGCCAATCTGATCTGCTTTACCACCGGACGCGGCTCAATGTTCGGCTCCAAACCGGCCCCCACCATCAAGCTGGCTTCTAACACCGCCATGTTCGAGCGCCTGCGCGAGGACATGGATATCAACTGCGGCCACATCATCGACGGTACGGCCAGCATCGAGGCGATGGGCGAGCAGATCTTCGCGCATATCCTGCGTGTGGCCTCCGGAGAGCGCAGCTGCAGCGAGCGGCTCGGGCTTGGGGATCACGAATTCGTGCCGTGGCACGTTGGTATCGTCAGCTGATGGCAACGTCGGCCAACAGAGCGTTAGCCCACAGAGAGGAAGCGTGACAATGACCCTGACGCTGGAACGAGGTGACCTGATTCAGTCCCGCAACTACATTGCCGGGTACTGGTGCGACGCCGCCGACAGGGCGCGCTTGGCGATCTCGAATCCGGCTGATATGCAGCCGATCGCCGAGGTGCCGGACAGCGGCGCCGATGAGGCACGGACAGCGGCCGATGCCGCCCACCACGCCTTTGCCGACTGGCGCGCGACGCCGGCCCAGCGGCGTGGCGAGCTACTCAAGCGCTGGCATGCCCTGGTCATTGCCCATCAGCAGGATCTGGGGCGCCTGATATCGCTGGAGCAGGGCAAGCCTCTCGCCGAAGGTCAGGGAGAGGTGAGCTATGCGGCCAGCTACATCGAATGGTTCGCCGAGGAGGCGCCGCGTATTGCCGGGGAGGTGATTGCGCCGCCGGTTGTCGGGCGTCGCATGCTGGCCGTCAAGGAGCCGGTGGGCGTGGTGGCAGTGGTGACGCCCTGGAACTTTCCGGCGGCAATGATCGCGCGCAAGATCGCGCCAGCCCTGGCGGCAGGCTGCACGGTAGTGGCCAAGCCCGCCGAGGATACCCCGCTTACGTCGCTGGCACTGGTGCGCCTGGCCGAGGAGGCGGGCATTCCCCCTGGCGTGATCAATATCGTCTGCGCCTCGCGTGGGCGTACACCGGAGGTGGTCGACGCCTGGCTCGAGGATGCCCGGGTGCGCAAGATCAGCTTCACCGGCTCCACCCCGGTGGGCAAATATCTGGCCCGGGCCTCGGCCGACACCCTCAAGAAACTCTCGCTGGAGCTGGGCGGCAATGCGCCCTTCATCGTCTTCGAGGATGCCGATCTCGACGCCGCAGTGGAGGGTCTGATGGCCGCCAAGTTCCGCAACGGTGGCCAGACCTGCGTTTGCCCCAATCGCGTCTACGTGCAGGAGGCAGTGTTCGATGCTTTCGCCGACAAGCTGGCCGCTCGTGTCGCCGCCTTGCGGGTGGGGCCGGCCAGTGATCCCGCCAGTCAGATCGGGCCGATGATCAATGCGCGAGCCGTCGACAAGATCCTGGCGCATATCGACGATGCAGTGACCCGGGGCGCAAGAGTGCTGGTGGGGGGCGAGCGGGTGCGGACCGAACTGGGACCTAATTACGTGGCGCCGACGCTGCTTGGCGATGTCGTACCCGCCTCACGGCTGTGCCATGAGGAGACCTTCGGGCCACTGGTGCCGCTGCTGCGCTTCGCCACGGAAGAGCAAGTGGTGGCGGCCGCCAATGCCACGCCGTTCGGGCTTGCCAGCTACTTCTACTCGGAGAGCGTTAGTCGTATCCATCGCGTCGCCGATGCGCTGGAGGCCGGCATCATCGGTATCAATGAAGGAGCCGTGGCGTCCGAGGCGGCGCCCTTTGGTGGCATCAAGGAGTCGGGCTACGGTCGTGAAGGCTCGGTCCACGGCCTAGATGACTATCAGCACATCAAGTACCTCTGCCAGGGCAATTTGCGCTGAGAAGAGGCATGACAACAACAACCGGAGCAGCCATGAACGCATCCAGAAACAGCGGTTCGGCAGCGGGCAATCCCTTCAAGCAGGCCCTGGCCGAGGGCAGGGCCCAGGTCGGGCTGTGGCTATCGATGGGCGATGCCTACAGTGCCGAGCTCTGCGCCACGGCGGGGTTCGATTGGCTGCTGATCGACAACGAGCACGCGCCCAACGATGTGCGCAGCACGCTTGCCCAGTTGCAGGCGGTAGCCGCCTATGGTGGCTACCCCGTGGTGCGCGCGCTGCAGGGCGAGGCGGCGGCGATCAAGCAACTATTGGATATTGGCGCCCAAACCCTGCTGGTACCCATGGTCGATACACCGCAGCAGGCTGCCGCCATGGTCGCCGCGACGCGCTATCCCCCCGAGGGCATTCGCGGCGTCGGCGCGGGGGTCGCCAGGGTGTCGCGCTGGAACGGCCGTCCCGACTACGTGCGACACGCCAATCAGGAGGTCTGCCTGCTGGTGCAGGCCGAGACGGTGACGGCGCTGGAGAATCTCGAAGCGACCTGCGCAGTGGAGGGCGTGGATGGCGTCTTCATCGGCCCGGCAGACCTGGCGGCTTCGATGGGGCACCTCGGCAATCCCGGCCATCCCGAAGTACAGGCGGCCATCGAGGCGGCGATTCACACCATTGTGGCTTGCGGCAAGGCCGCCGGTACCTTGACCAGTGACGTTGACCAGGCCAGGCGTTTCCTCGAGCTTGGCGCGACATTCGTAGCGGTGGGGCTGGATGTCACGCTATTGGCTCAGGCAGTTCGCCAGCGTGCCGCGGACTTCGACCTGCACACGGGAGCGCAATCGACAGGAGGTCCTTACTGACCCGATGGGATAGCAAAAACCGGACCGCTGACAGAGCGACTACGGCTTGATTAGAAGATTAAAATAACTTAAAGGAGCAAATGCCATGACTCACAATACTACTAAACTCTCGGTTCTCCTTGCCGGTGTGATGGCCGCAGGGATCGCTGCCGCGGATTATCCCACCAAAACCATCACCATGGTGATCCCTTATGGTGCCGGCGGCGGTACCGACGTACTGGCAAGAACGCTGCAACCGGCGCTTGAAGAGGCTCTGGGGCAAACCATCGTCGTCTCCAACGTGCCGGGGGGCGGCGGTATTCTAGGCTTTACCCAGGTGGCCAACGCCAAGCCCGACGGCTACACGGTGACGATCCCCAACAACGTGATCTTCGCCACTGAGGGGATGGGCAATGCCACCTATACCTACTCGGACTTCGATTACCTCGGCAACGTCATGAGCGAGGACTACGTCGTGGCGGTGCGTGCCGATGGCCCCTGGGATAACTGGGAGGCGCTGGTCGAAGACATGCAGGCCAATCCCGGGACGGTGAGCTTCGGCTTCTCCGGCGCAGGGGGGTCGACCCACGTCGCCAGCGAGATCCTGGCCGACATGGTGGGCTACCGGGCCCGGCAGATTCCCCATGATGGCTCCTCGGATGCGGTGGCCGCGGCCATGGGTGGACACATCGATGCGCTGATGCTCAACCTGGCCGACCTCGCTTCCGGCCTGCGCTCTGGTCGGCTGATACCGCTGGTCAGCCTCGGCGATGATCGTCTGCAAGATTACCCGGACGTTCCCACCCTCAGCGAGCTGGGTTATGAGCTGAGCCTGACCAACTGGCGCGGTATCGCCGCTCCGGCAGGCGTCGACGAGGAGGTCAAGGCCGCCTGGGCAGAAGCCCTGGAAACTGCAACTCGCGATGCCAAAGTGCAGGAAGCGATTGCCAACCAGGGCGCCGAAGTGGATTTCATGCCCCCCGGCGAGGCGCTGGACGCACGCATGGCGGAACTCGCCGAGTCCTTCATCCGCACTGCCCAGCGACTCAAGTAGTGATGACCGTGGTCAGGCCTCTGGCATGGGGCCTGATGCGTTGCTGACAATGGGGAGTCCGCCATGACGCGAGTGACTGAGAAGCAGCTTTTTTACCTCCTGCTGATCCTGGGGGCCGGCTACTTTCTCCACCTGGCAAGTTCGATCCCGACGATGATGCGGGTGGTCGGCGACCCGGGGCCGGGATTCCTCCCTTTTTGGGTCAGCGCCATCATCATGCTGTTGGTGGGCTACCTGCTGGTGGTTGAAACCCTGGTCAAGCGGGAGCCCGATGGCGGTGTTAGGCTCGAGCGCCGTGAAGCCGTCACGCTGTTGGTGACACTGGCGGCGATCGTGCTCTACCTGATCATGCTGACGTTCATCGGCTTCTTCGTCAGCACCCTGGTGTTTCTGGGCGTCTTTCGCCTGCTCGTCGACAGGTTCCTCAACGATGCCTGGCCCACACGTCGCTCGCTGCTGGCTTCAGGGCTTTTCGCAGTGATCGCGACCAGTGCCATCTATGTGGTGTTTTCCGCGCTTTTCGGACTATCCATGCCCTGAGGGGGAGTCGTCATGTTTGCCCATTTCGCCGAGGCGGCGACACTGTTCGCCAACGGCTATATCTTCCTGGCGATCGCTGCCGGCACGGTGCTCGGCCTGATCTTCGGCTCGCTGCCGGGATTGACCGCCACCATGGGGATCGCCCTGCTGCTGCCGCTGACCTTCGGCATGGAGCCGGTGACCGGCATGGGCATGTTGCTCGGGGTCTACTGCGGCGCCATCTCCGGGGGCTCGATTCCCGCCGCGTTGCTCAATATCCCCGGTACGCCCTCGTCGGTGGCGACCACCCTGGATGCCTTTCCCATGGCGCGCAACGGCGAGCCGGGTCGTGCACTTGGGCTGTGTATCGTGGCCTCCATGATCGGTGGCATGATCAGCGTGCTGATCTTCGCTTTCATGTCGCCGTTGATCGCTGAGGCGGCGCTGCGCTTCAGCGCCATCGAGTACGCTACGTTGGGCCTGTTCGGTTTGACGATCATTGCCTCGGTGTCCGATAAGTCGCTGATCAAAGGTATCGTGGCGGGCCTGATCGGCGTGCTGATTTCACTGATCGGCATCGACTCGTTGACCGGCGTCGTGCGGCTGACCGCCGGCATTCCCGCTCTGATAGGCGGTGTCGATTTCATGGCGGCGCTGATCGGGCTGTTTGCCCTGGCACAGATCATCACCGACACCACCACGTCACGCGCCGATCAGGCGAGCGAGGGGCGGGTGCGTGTCAACAATGCCTACCCTCGCTTTCGCGAGACGTTCAGGCGTTGGAAGATTTGGTCGAGCAGCTCACTGATCGGTTCGCTGGTCGGGGCGATTCCCGGAGCCGGTGGCAGCATCGCCTCCTTTTTGGCTTACGACCAGGCCAAGCGGATTTCGCGCACGCCTGAGAAGTTCGGCAAGGGACACGATGAGGGCATCATCTCCTGCGAATCGGCCAACAACGGTATGACCGGCGGTGCCCTGATTCCGATGATGACGCTGGGGATTCCCGGGGACGCCTCGGCGGCGATCCTGATGGGCGGGCTCTTGATCCATGGGCTGCAGCCGGGCCCGATGCTGTTCGATGAGCAGGCCAATATTGCCTACGGCATCATCATCGCCTTTCTCGTCGCCAACGTTTTCATGTTCAGCTTCCAGTCGGTGGGCATCAAGCTCTTTGTCAGAGTGCTACAGATACCGCGAACTTACCTGCTGCCGTTCATCATGGTGATGTGCATACTCGGCGCATACGGCATTACCGGTAGCCTGACCTCGGCCTGGATACTGCTGTTCTTCGGCATCTTCGGCTACTTCCTCAACCGTCATGGCTTTAGTGCTGCGCCTGTGGTGTTGGGAATGATCCTGGGCTACATGGTCGAGTCCAACTTCCGGCGCGGCATGACCATGCACGACGGAGATTGGAGCGTCTTCTTCACCCGGCCGATCAGCCTGGCCTTCGTTGTGCTCTCTGTGCTGGCTATTGCGCTGCCGTTGTATCGCCATCACCGGAGCAGAAGAGCACGCAAGTATGCCAACCCATAATGGAAGCTGGTGGCTTTCCCCATGATTGGGACGACGAGGAGCGCAGCGTTAGTAATTGCTGCGGATCATAGGGCGGGGATTCGCTGACGGCTCCATTGACTACCCTTGGGGGTGAATGCACCCAAGGAGAGATGCCATGGCTCAAGGACAGTCAGTGGGGCAGGGCAAGCAGGCCAAGCTATACCGCATGGTCATGCAAGAGCACCTGTGCCCCTTCGGCCTCAAGAGCAAGGACCTGCTGGAGCGCAAGGGCTTCGAGGTCGAGGATCACCATCTGACCACGCGGGAAGAGACGGAGGCGTTCAAGGAGAAGCATGGCGTCGATACCACGCCCCAGGCCTTCATCGATGGCCAGCGTATCGGCGGCTATGACGAGCTGCGCGAGCATTTCGGGTTGGATTCGCCGGGCGAGGACGAGACCACCTACCAGCCGGTGATCGCGCTGTTCGCCACGGCGCTGCTGATGGGCTTCGCCGTGAGCTGGACCGCAACCGGCTCGCTGGTGAGCGCGAGAATGCCGGAGTACTTCGTGGCCATTGCCATGACTCTGCTGGGGCTGCAGAAGCTCAAGGACGTGGAGAGCTTCAGCACCATGTTTCTCAATTACGACCTGCTGGCTCAGCGCCAGGTGCGTTATGGCTACGTCTATCCCTATGCCGAGACGCTGGCAGGCATTCTGATGCTGGCCGGGGCGCTGGTGTGGCTGGCCGCGCCGGTGGCGCTGTTCATCGGCACGGTGGGCGCCGTTTCGGTGTTCAAGGCGGTCTACATCGACAAGCGAGAACTCAAGTGCGCCTGCGTGGGTGGCGACAGCAAGGTGCCGCTGGGCTTCGTGTCGCTCACCGAGAATCTGATCATGATCGCCATGGGGCTATGGATGCCGCTACGCATGTACCTCCTGTAGCTCACCGTTTCGCCTCGTCACTAGATGACGCAAGGCCGGTGGCATGGGGTGTGTCCCGGTGCGTCTGTGTCGAGGAGCCACTTTCCTGTAGCTGCGCCAGTACGCAGCGGTTACGCCCTTCGCGCTTGGCCTGATAGAGCGCTTCGTCGGCTAGCGACAGCAGCGTCGAGGGCGGCATGGCTGAGGTGGGGCGGGCCACGGCAACACCGATGCTGATCGTGACCACCGCTGAGTGGGGTACGCCTGCGTTGGGTATGGCCAGGGCTTCGATGCCCTGACGAATACGCTCGGCGGCCTGGAACGCCGAGGAGGCCGAGGCGTCGGGCATCAGCACGACGAATTCCTCGCCGCCATAGCGCACCACCAGGTCGAGCTCGTGGCGCACATGGTGCTGTATCTCCTGCGCCACCTGGCGCAGGCAGACGTCGCCCTCGAGATGACCGTAGCGGTCGTTGTAGTTCTTGAAGCAGTCGATATCGAGAACCAGCATGCCGAGCATCGTTCGCTCGGCAATGGCCTCGTTCCAGCGCTGCGCCAACACCTCGTCGAAATGGCGACGATTGGCCACCCCGGTCAAGGGGTCGGTGGTCGAGATCCTGGCCAGGGTCTGGTTGTCCTGCAGCGTGGCTTCGTTGCCGAGTCGTTCACGCAGCAGCAGCAGATAGGCCTGGCGCTCGCTGGCCTCCAGTCGATAGTTGGCCAGCAGCGTGAAGACGGCACTCGAGGCAAAGACGACCAACGTGTTGATCTTCACGGCATTGTCGGTATGCCCATAGGGAATCACGAAGCTCGTCATGATGACGGCGCAGAGCAGCGAGGAGGCCAGGGCGAAGCCGAAGCGCAACGAGAAGACGATGTTCCCCACCAGCAGGATCAAGCCGAACGAGAAGGTATCGAGAAACGAGTAGGGGGAATCCGAGAGGTAGAAGTTCACGCTGGAGAGCAGCATGGCGATGACGATGGTGGCCGCCATGGTCGCCTCGCGCAGGATCGGCGAGAGTCCGCGGTAGACGGCGTAGAGGGCCGCCAGGCCCAAGGGCGTCATCAGGCCGAAACGCAGCCAGGCCGCGGTCAGCAGGGATTCGGGCCTGATCACATAGTCATTGAAGATGTACAGATTGTAGGTGACCAGCGCCAATAGGCCGGCGATCACCAAGAGGTGGCTGCGCCGGGCGGAGGTGTCGGCCTCGAAGCGGGCCTCTACCGCAGGGCTGAAGCGCAGGCGATACCAGGGCCTGACCAGGTCGGCCTCTACGGCGCTCAATAAGGTGTCTTTCACGGCCGGTCCCCCATCGCTGGCACCGTTCTCGATCATGGTGCTCTGGAAGGGGTATCGGCCGATCGATGCCTAACTTAACTTTTTTATGCCTCTGTTATGCCTCTTACCCGCGCTGCCAGCCCGAAGACGTGCCGGTCCTCGGCGCCGAGCTCTTCCAGAGCATCGGCCAGATGCAGAAGGTAGTCGCGGTTGGCGCCGCTGGGGCCGTGAGCGGCGGCGATCTGGTGGGCCATCTCGTCGAGCGGGGCGGCGCCGAGAAAGGCGGCATTGTCCGCCGTGGCCAGATAGATCAGCCCCTCGGCATGGTCGCCCTCGGCGAAATGCAGCGTCACCCGCTCGCGCAGGTAACCGTTCTTCTCGCGCACGTCGAGCGGGCCGAGCACCTCGGCATCGATGCGATAAGCCATGCCCTGACAGATCGCGCCGGGCGACTCGATCAGCGTTGCCACGCGGCCCGGCGCCTCCGGCGTGCCGCGATGATCGTGAGAGCCCTGCCAGAAGCGTCGCGCCCAGCCTTCGATATGGGCGGGGCGGCGTTCGTGGAAGGGAAATTCGGCCTTCCAGATCAGCGAGCCGTAGCCGAACAGCCACAGCGTCTGGCCGGTCGCGAAGAAGTTCCTTTCCCGGTTGAGTCGTGTGGTATCGAGCGTCATGGGCTGCGGGCGGCTCTGCGGACGAGCGGTTGGGTCAGGGTCTGGGCCATGAGTACCCCGGCCAGCACCAGCACGCCACCGACCAGATGGAATAGGGCAATGCGTTCGCCGAGGTAGGCCATGGCGATCAGCGCGCTGAACAGCGGCATCAGGTTGATGAAGATGCTGGCCTGGCTGGCGCCGATCTGGCGGATGGCGCGCATCCACAGATAGGTGGTGACGATGGAGGCGGGGATGCCGGCATACAGAATCAACCAGACGTTGTGGCCGTCCACCGGGGTCATCGGCCCCATCAGGTAGGGAGGCAGCAGGAACAGCACGGCGAACACCACCTGGGCGTAGAGCAGCACCCAGGGCGGCAGGTCCAGCGGCCAGCGCTTGAGCATCACCCCGTAGAGCGCGTAGCAGGTCGCCGCCACCACCATCAGCAGGTCGCCGAGCGCCACTTCCAGTTCCAGCAGCGAGAGCGGGTCGCCGCGACCGAGCAGTACCAGCACGCCGAACAGGGCGACGAGCCCGCCGACGGTGCCGCCGAGGCTGGGTGCTTCGCGCAGGATCAGTGCACTGAGCAACACCGTGAGCAGCGGCACCATGGCGGCCAGGATGCCCATGTTGGTGGCCGAGGTGGTCTCGGCGGCCACGTAGGCCAGTCCCTGCCACAGCCCCATGCCGAGCAGGCCCAGGATGGCGAGCTTGGCCCATTCGCGGCGGATGGTTTGGCGATGACGCCAGGCGGCCGGCAGCAGGAAGGGCGTGAGCACCAGCAGCGCCAGCAACCAGCGCAGGAAGGCGATGCTGCTGGGGGCGATGGCGCCTACGGTGAGCTGATTGATGGTCATGTTGCCCGACCAGATCAGCACGGCACCCAGCGGGGGCAGGAAATAGAGCAGCGGCATGGTGCCTCTCGACATGGTGTGGCCCCGCGGTGCAGGGGCTCGCGAAAGCCACATGATATCGGTCTGGTGCCTGGGTGCAAATCATGAGGAAGCTAACCGGTTGCCAGGCGTCGGGCTGGCGTTCGCTGGGTTTGGTCTACCCTGATAAGGGCGAATTATGCCAATACACACAACGCTAACGTCGAGGTGAACCATGGAGCATCGACACTACGGATGGATGGCACTGTGTACCGCACTGGGGCTGATCGTCTTCGCCGGCCACGTGCAGGCCGAATCGCACGGCGACGACCCTGCCCTCGAGGACGCCGTCGCCTATGCGGGCCGCTGGGCGACCGAGCCGGCCCTGTGTGCGCGAGACGAGGAGGAGGATCAAGCCATCACGCTTGGTCCATCGCACTTCGAGGGGGGCGGGGCCTCGTGTGACATGGAGGTCGCGGAAGAGGGCGACAACGTCTGGGAGGCCCAGCTCGATTGTCCGGCCGACGACATGGCCACGGACGAGCGGATCCGCATGTCGCTCGAAGCGGGAGACGAGGCGGAAGATGACGTACTGACGCTGACCTACCTCGATCGCGAGGACTTCGAGGTCACCCTGATGCGCTGCCCCGGGCCCGGCGAGTGACCGACGCCCACGCTGTGCACGGACTTGAACGCAGCGAGCCCCACCGAGGTGGGGCTCATTTCGTCATGGCGTGTGGACCAAGGGCCGACTAGCCTGCGGGCTCGGCCTCAGCGTGGGTATCTCCGCGGCTGGGTCTGCTGGGGATGTTGGCCAGGTACCCTTCCGCGCTGGCATGGGCCAGGAAGCGCAGGTGGCGCTGATACTCGTTGAGCGCGTCATGCACGACCTGGAGCCGGGTATAGCCGTTCAGGTCCTGCCCCAGGCCGCCTTCGGCCAGATGAACGTCGAGCCGCAGATAGTAGTCGTCATCCGCGGGCAGGAAGCTCGGTGGCCGCATGCGCTGCGGGCGTATCGCGTAGATGAAGCTGGGGGCGCCTTCGAAGTCGACCTGCAGGGTGGGACAGAGCAGTTGGGTGCCCTCCACCTGCCGTTCGGTGACGCTGGCCTGTTGGCCGCGGCGGGTGAGCTCCTCGGCCAGCTCGAGCAGCGCCGGGCGAATGGCGTGGCGCAGCGTGGCCTCGGCGCCGTTCTGCGTCGTGCCATCCAGGGTGCGGTCGAGACGCTCGCGCCAATCGCTGTTGGCGGCGGCGCTGGCCACCACCTGGTGACGGACGTCGGCCTTACCGGTCTCGACCTTCAGCGAGCGGTACATGCTGAACATGGTCAGGAAGATGATCGCCGAGAACGGCAGGGCGGCGATCACCACCGCGCTCTGCAGGGTGCGCAGGCCGCCGGCGACCAGCAGGGCCAGGGTGATCAGTCCGATGATGGCCGACCAGAAGATGCGCAGCCGGGCGGGGGCGTCGTGGTTCACGTCGCGTAGCACGTAGGTGAAATTGGACAGCACCAGCGCGCCGGAATCGGCCGAAGTGACGAAGAACACGATGCTCAGCATCAGCACCAGCGAGGCGGTGACGCCGACCATGGGCAGTTGCTCGAGGAAGGTGTAGATGGTGGCCGGGGGGCGGTTCACGGCCTGGTCGCCGAGTACCACCAGGCCCTGTTCGACCATGTCGATGCCGCTGTTGCCGAACACGGACATCATGAGCATCACGAAGATGAGCGGGATGAACAGGGCGCCGGCGACGAACTCGCGGATGGTGCGGCCGCGTGAGATGCGTGCCAGGAACAGACCGACGAACGGCGCCCAGGCGATCCACCAGCCCCAGAAGAACACCGTCCAGCCGCTGAACCAGCCCTGCGCTTCGGGAGCATAGGCGTAGGTATCGAAGCTCTTGCTGGTCAGCGCCACCAGGTAGTCGCCGGTATTCATGACCAGGGCGTTGAGCAGTCGGAGCGTATCGCCCTGCAGCAGCACGAACAGCACCAGACCCGCCACCAGCAGCAGGTTGAGCTCGGACAGCCGGCGTATGCCGCGCTTCACGCCGCTCACCACCGACAGCGTGGCCAGGGTCACCACCAGCAGGATCAGCCCGATCTGCGCAGGCAGCCCCTCGGGTATGCCGAACAGGTAGGTCAGCCCGTAGTTCATCTGCATCACGCCAATCCCCAGCGCGGTGGCGATGCCGAACACCGTGGCCAGTACCGCGGCGATGTCCACGGCATCGCCGATGGGGCCGTAGATACGCTTGCCCAGCAGCGGATAGAGCGTCGAGCGGATCGCCAGCGGCAGGCGATGGCGGTAGCTGAAATAGGCCAGTGCCATGCCCATCAGCACGTAGAGCCCCCAACCCGAGATGCCCCAGTGCAAGAAGGTCTGCACGATGGCCTGCCGCTGCGCCTCGGCGGTGCTGCCTTCGCCGAGGGGCGGGTTCAGGTAGTGGGTCAGCGGTTCGGAAACCACGAAGAAGAGGATGGCGCCGCCCAGCCCGGCGGCGAACAGCATCGCCGACCACGACAGCAGCGAGAACTCCGGCCGCGAGTGGTCGGGACCCAGGCGGATCTTGCCGAAGCGCGAGAAGCCGATCAGCACCACGAAGAGCAGATAGGCGACGACCGCCAGCATGTAGTACCAGCCGAAGGTGTTGCCGATCCAGTCCAGCCCGGCATTGAAGAAGGCCGTGGCGTGGTCGGTGAAGGTGATGGCATAGATCAGGAAGAGCAATATGCCGGCCACCGAGCCGTGGAACACGGCCGGGTTGAGTCGATTGACCGACTCGCCGTCGGGATGCGGGTGTGTCATGGGGAAAGCCTCATATTGTTATTGCCATTGGCTTGTGGTGGGGCCGGTCGTTCTCGTCAGCGACGAGGCCGGCGCGTTGCAAGCAGGCCAGGACGTCGGGCTTGGTCCCGGCCAGGTACAGCCTCCCGCCCCGAGCCCGGCAGCGACGGGCCTGGTGCTGGAGCAGATGGATACCGCTGAGGTCGATGAAGTTGATGCCCGCGGCCAGCACCACCAGGTTCGGCCGGTCGTGCGACTCGAGCTGCCGGGCAACCGACTCGCAGGCGCCGAAGAACAGCGAGCCGTCGATCCGCACGACGCTGCAGCCTGGCTCCGTCAGGGCCTGCTGAAGCTCCGCGGGGGCTTGGGACAGCGCACAGACGACCACCGGTGGGCGGGTGGTGCGGCGCAGGTAGACGACAAGCGAAGCCAGTACGCCGAAGTAGATGGCGAACTCCAGCGCCAGCAGCAAGGTACTGAAAAAGGTGATCAGCAGGATTGCCGTTTCCGAGCGGCTGATCTTCAGAGTCTCGCGAATGCTGTTTCGGTCGACCAGCTTGGCGGCAACCAGCAGCAGCAGGCCGGCCATGGCCGACATCGGCACGTGGTGCAGCAGAGGGGCGGCAACCAGCAGTATCGGTATCAGGAACGCCGCGGACAGCACCGCCGCCAGCGGTGAGCGGGCTCCGGCGCTGGCGTTGAGCCCCGAGCGGGTGAACGAGCCCGACGAGACGTAGGCGGAGAAGCAGGCACCGCCGATGTTGGAGAGCCCCTGGCCGATGAATTCCTGGTTGCTGTTCAACCTTTCGCCCGAGCGTGCGGCGAAGGCCCGCGCGATCGCAGCGGCCTCGACCAGGCCCAGCAGCCCCAGGGCGATGGCGCCGGGCGTCAGCAGACGCAGGGTGTCGGTGGAAACGTCGGGCAGCGCGAGCGGCGGCAGGCCTGCCGGCACCTCGGCGATGCGCAGGATCTCGCTATGCGTCGGGTCGAGCCAGGCGGCCAGCAGCGACGCCGCCACCAGCGACAGCAGCATGCCCGGCCAGCGTGGCAGCCAGCGCTGGAACGCCAGGCAGAGGGTGAGCGTGGTGGCGGTGATCAGCACGGCATCGGGGCGGATGTCGCCGACCCGGGCGAACAGCTGGGGCCAGAGGTCGATGAAGCCGCCGCTCGCCAGAGGGGGCAGCCCCAGCGCATGGGGGAGCTGGCTGGTGGCGATGATCAGCGCCGCGCCGGCGGTGAACCCGGTCACCACCGAATGCGAGACGAGATCGACCAGCACCCCGAGCCGCGCCAGCCCCAGCAGCAGCTGGAAGACCCCGGCCAGCAAGGTCAGGGTCAGCACCAGGGCGATGAACTCGCCGCTTCCCGCCTCGGCGAAGGGCTGCAAGGTGGCGAACAGCGCGATCGACAGGGCCGCTGTCGGCCCGCTGACCATCTGCCGCGAGGAGCCGAACAGGGCCGCCAGCACCGTCGGGACGATGGCGGTATACAGGCCGTACTCGGGCGGCAGCCCGGCCAGCAGGGCATAGGCCACCCCCTGGGGCACGACCAGCACCGCACCGGTCAAGCCGGCGACGGCATCGGCGCGCAGCGAGCGCGACGTCTGCTGCGGCAGCCAGTCGAGAAACGGCAGCCAGCGCTTGGGTCTGGCCGGATGCCGGCCAACGTCAGTCGCGGTTTCCATCACGGCTATTCGACGCTGGCGGCCGGGAAGCGCGCGCGCCGCTCGAGATCGTCCAGGTCGATGGTATTGCGCATGTACTGGGTGCTGGCGTCGAACGTCGGCTGGTGATCCCAGGGCGTGACCCTGCCCTTCATCAGCGCACGGGAGACCAGCTTGCGCCGCCGCTGGCTGGCGATCACCTCGGCGTGCAGCCGTGCATAGTCCCAGCGGCTGGCGACCTCGTCGCGGAACTGCTTGCACAGGTCCAGATAGGCGGGTTCCTGCGCCAGGTTGTGGAGCTCCAGCGGGTCGGCCTCGAGGTCGAACAGCTGGTCCGGGTCCGGCGCGCTGTGCACGAACTTGTAGCGCCCGCGGCGGATCATCAGCAGCGGCGCGATGGCGCCTTCGCCGAGGTACTCGCCGATCACCTCGTCGTGGCCGCCGCTGCCGGTCAGGTGCGGCAGCAGGCTGCGGCCGTCGATGGGTACGGCGTATTCCGGCGCGACACCGCCATGGGCGAGTTCGGCAAAGGTCGGCAACAGGTCCATGGTCGAAACCGACTCGCGCACCCGGCCCGGGGTGAAGCGGCCCGGGGCGTGAACGATCATCGGCACCCGCGCCGAGCCCTCGAACCAGCTCATCTTGTACCACAGGCCGCGCTCGCCGAGCATGTCGCCGTGATCGCCGGAGAAGACGATGATGGTGTCGTCGTCGAGTCCGGTCTCCTCGAGGACTTTCAGTACGGCGCCGAGCTGGTCGTCGACATAGCTGATCGCCCCGTAGTAGGCGTGGCGCGCGTTGCGGATCTGCGCCTCGCTGAGGGTCTCCTCGTCGAGCTGGTAGACATGACGCAGACGCTGGGAGTGCGGGTCCATCAGCTCGCGCGAGTAGGGCACACGCGGCATGTCGATGGCGTCGTGGTCGTAACGGTCCCAGTACTCCTGCGGGATGGTGTAGGGGTCGTGGGGATGGGTCAGCGACACGGTCAGGCAGAAGGGGCGTTGCTCGCCGCCACCCACCGCACTGTTGCGGGCATAGTCGTAGAGGAAACGCTTGGCGCGGAAGACCACCTCGTCGTCGAAATCGAGCTGGTTGGAGCGCACGCAGGGGCCCGCCTGAGTGACCGAGGACATGTTGTGGTAGTAGCTCGGCCGCTCGTCGAAGTTTTCCCAATCGACGAACCAGCCGAAGTCCGCCGGATAGATGTCGGTGGTCAGGCGCTCCTCGAAGCCGTGGAGCTGGTCGGGGCCGCAGAAGTGCATCTTGCCCGACAGGGCGGTGAGGTAGCCGGCATCGCGCAGGTAGTGGGCGTAAGTGGGAATGTCGGCGGCAAAGTCGGCGGCATTGTCGTAGGCGCCGATGCGCGACGGCAGCTGGCCGGCCATCAGCGTGAAGCGTGAGGGGGCACAGAGCGGGCTGTTGCAGTAGGCCGAGTCGAATACCACGCCTTGTGCCGCCAGGCGTGACAGGTTGGGGGTCTTGACCAGCGGATGGCCGTAGATGGGTAGCGCCGAGGCCGTCATTTGATCGGCCATCAGGAACAGGATATTGGGTCGCTTGTCGGTCATGGGGCTTCTCTTGTGGGGCTGACGCTGGTGTAGTAACTGGCTTTTGCGACAGTCTCCCTGCTAATCTCAGCCCCTGTAAACGCGCTGAATTTTTATGGGAATCATTAGGTGAACTAATGTCGTGGATGGCTAGGTCGGCGTCGCTCAACGGCCTGCGGGTGTTCGAGACGGCGGCCCGACACCTGAGTTTCACTGCGGCGGCACGTGAGCTGCGCTCGACGCAGTCGGCGGTCAGTCAGCAGGTTCGGGCGCTGGAAGAGCAACTGGGTCTGCCCTTGTTCGAGCGGATCTACCGGGGCGTGAAGTTGACCGAGGCGGGACATGCGCTGTTCGTCAGCGTGCAGGAGAGCTTTGCGGGTATCGATCGCACCATCGAGCGGCTTCAGCACAGGCATCGCCACCCTCACGTCAACATCCTGACCGACTTCTCCTTCGCCGCGTACTGGTTGATGCCGCGGCTGCCGAGCTTCCGCGAGCGCTACCCGCACGTGGACGTGCGTATCGTGACCAACCAGGGCGTGCTCGACTGGCGCACCCAGGAGGTGGACGTCGCCATCGTGTTCTGCGACGAGCGGGCGCTCGCCGGCGGCGTGCCGCTGCTGTTCCACGAAGATGTCTTTCCGGTCTGCAGCCCCGGTTTTCTGCAGCAGCATGGGCCGATCGAGAGCATCGAGGCGCTCAGCCGGGCGCCGCTGCTGACTCTGACCGCCGACCAGGGACAGCGCTGGCTGGACTGGCCAAGCTACTTCCGGCAATTGGGCGGCATCGCCTATCACGAGTCGTCGGAGCTGACGTTCAACAACTACACGCTGCTGATTCAGGCGGCGATCGCCGGGCAGGGGATCGCCATGGGCTGGAGCGGCCTGGTCGATGACCTGCTGGATAAAGGCATGCTGATCGGCCTGAGCGACATGAGGCTGCGCTCGGCGCGCGGCTATGGCGTGGTCGATGCGCGCCCGGATGCACCGGGTGAGGCGAAGCGGGCGCTATGGGAGTGGATCCTGGAGTGCGCAGCCAGGCAGACATAGGCCGGCAGGCGACGCCGGGGCGGTACGGAAGTCAATGCAGAAGTGAGTGCCGGGCGCCGAGAAGAGGCGCCCGGCACAGCGTTCAGACGCCGAGTATCTCCTTGGCCTCGTTCAGCGCCTCTTCGGACTGGGCGTGGTCGCCATCGTTGTGGTACTGCTCGCCCTGTTCACGCAGCTCGCGCACCCGCGCGAGTTCGTCCTCGCTGAGCTGGGCGACCTTGGCGTCGTCCGCCAGCGCTTCGTCTATTTCGGACATGAGCATGGGGCACTGGCCGGCCCAGGCGGGCGCCATGAAGGCCATCAGCACCATGGCGGCAAAGAGCTTCTTGATCATCGTGGGTTCCTCCCGTCGGGCGCAGCCCCGTCATTGCATTCGGCCGGCCCTGCAATTTGTCGATATCCCGCTATCGTCCGGGCGCCACCTCAGGCCGGTGACGCACCGTGTTCTGGTCTGGCGCTGTCAGTATAGATGGCCGCTGCGCTTCCTACCGAGACGATGAAACGGCAATCGACAGGAGCTTGTGACAGGAGGGTAGGGTCAATAGGGTGTATAATAAATTCTTATTTATTTTGGGTAAAAGGGAAGAATATCGTTATGGGTAGTCCAGGCGATCCAGCATCGACCAGCGACATGCATACGGATTACACCGTGGGTCAGGACAACATCGAGGGGCGGCTGGGACCTATCGGCTTCGACATCCACAACCGGGTATTCGCCGTCTCGGCGCTCGCCTCCGTCGTCTTCATCATTCTCACCCTACTGTTCCCAGAAAGAGCGGGCGCCATCTTCCAGGCCATCGTCGGCTTCGCCACCGGCACCCTCGACTGGTACTTCATGCTGGTGGTGGATTTCTTCATCCTGTTCTGTATCGCCCTCGTCCTGCTGCCCTACGGCTCGGTGCGCCTGGGCGGGCCCGATGCCCGTCCGGATTACGGCTATCTCTCCTGGTTCGCGATGCTGTTCTCCGCCGGCATCGGCATCGGCCTGCTGTTCTTCGGCGTGCTGGAGCCGGTCTATCACGCCAACGTCTCCCTGCCGCTGGGCATCCCTTCGCCGTTCGGCGCCGACGGCGAGCTAGACCCGGCGGCGATCCCCGAAGCGACGGCCCTGGGCCTGGCCGGAACCTACCTGCATTGGGGCATTCACGGCTGGGCGGTCTACGTGGTGATGGCGCTGGCACTGGCCATCTTCACCTACAACAAGGGCTTGCCGTTCTCCATCCGTTCGGCCTTCTTTCCGATCCTGGGCGAGCGGGTGTGGGGCTGGTGGGGGCACGTGATCGACATCCTGGCGGTGTTCTCCACGCTGTTCGGGCTGGCCACCTCGCTGGGGCTGGGCGCGCAGCAGGCCAATGCGGGGATGAACTTCGTCTTCGGCCTCGAGGTCAGCGCCACGGCCCAGGTGATCATCATCCTGCTGGTCACGGCGGTGGCCCTGGTGTCGGTGTGGCGGGGGCTGGAGGGTGGGGTGAAGAAGCTCTCCGAGTTCAACATGATCATGGCGGTGCTGTTCTTCTTCTTCGTGCTGCTGGCCGGGCCGACGCTGGTGGCGCTGAGCGGCTTCTGGACGGGGCTTGCGACCTACGTGACGGAGTTCGTGCCGCTGTCGGCTCCCTTCGGACGCGAGGATGACGCCTATCGTCAGGACTGGACGATCTTCTACTGGGCCTGGTGGGTGAGCTGGGCGCCGTTCGTGGGCATGTTCATCGCCCGGGTGTCGCGAGGGCGCACGGTGCGTGAGTTCGTCATCTGCGTGCTGCTGATTCCCAGCCTGTTCATCTTCATCTGGATGGGGGTGTTCGGCAGCGTCGCTCTCGATCAGCTCTATGCCGCGCCGGAGACCAGCCTGGTCAAGGAGTACGTGATCGACAGCTACCGCCCCGAGCTGTCGCTGTTCGGCATGCTCAACGAGCTGCCGCTGACCGCGCTGATGTCGACCGTCGGCATCGTGCTGGCCTTGATCTTCTTCGTCACCTCGTCGGATTCCGGCTCGCTGGTGATCGATACCATCACCGCCGGCGGCAAGATCGATGCGCCCCGGCCGCAGCGGATGTTCTGGGCCGTGGTGGAGGGGCTGGTCGCCATCGTGCTGCTGCTCGGCGGCGGGCTTGCCGCGCTTCAGGCAGGGGTGACGGCCACGGCGATTCCGTTCTCCATCGTGATGCTGCTGATGTGCTACACCATCATCAAGGCGTTGAACGGCGAGCTGCGCCACCGGCGCCCCGGCAGGGCGTGAACCCGCGCCGCGGTTGCCCATGAAAAAGGCCGGCCGCGGCT
>MTEV01006111.1_pt1 | contig 36231 bp, 29 predicted proteins | sample 1042711 | NCBI WGS metagenome assembly MTEV01 (sample SAMN06185812, study PRJNA358809) | soil metagenome | isolation source: soil bioaugmentation with soil previously exposed to atrazine | place: India | collected 2015-05-23 | reverse complement strand
CTTCCTCGAGGACCTGGCGCGCCGCGCGGTGCCCCAGGCGCGGGAAGAGTTCGCCGAGCTCGAAGCCTACGCCCGCGACACCCTGGGCCTGGCCGAACTCGCTCCTTGGGACATCGGCTATGCCAGCGAGAAGCTGCGCGAAGCCCGCCATGCCATCTCCCAGGAGCAGCTGCGCCCCTACTTTCCCGCCCCCCGGGTCGTGGATGGGCTGTTCCAGGTGGTCGAGCGGCTCTACGGCGTTACCGTCGAGGAAGACCTGCAAGCCCCCCGCTACCACCCCGAGGTGCGCTATTTTCGCATTCTCGAGCGGGGCGAGCCGATCGCCGGCTTCTACCTCGACCTTTACGCCCGCGAGGGCAAGCGCGGCGGCGCCTGGATGGACGAGTGCCGGGTGCGCCGCTGCCGGGAAGACGGCGAACTGCAATTGCCCGTCGCCTACCTGACCTGCAACTTCACCCGACCGGTGGGCGACCGGCCGGCGCTGCTGACCCACGACGAGGTCACTACCCTGTTCCACGAGTTCGGCCATGGGCTGCACCACATGCTGACCCGGCAGACGGTAGCCGACGTCTCCGGCATCAACGGCGTGGCGTGGGACGCCGTGGAGCTGCCCAGCCAGTTCATGGAGAACTACTGCTGGGAGCGTGAAGGACTCGACCTGATCGCCGGCCATGTCGACAGCGGCGAGGCACTGCCCGCCGAGCTGCTGGAGCGCCTGCAGGCGGCCAAGAACTTCCAGTCGGCCATGGGCCTGGTGCGCCAGCTCGAATTCTCGCTGTTCGATCTGCGTCTGCATCACGAGCTGGCCGCCCCCACGGCCGCCGACGTGCAGGCACTGCTCGACGAAGTGCGCAGCGCCGTGTCGGTGGTGCCCAAGGCCGACTTCAACCGCTTCCAGAACGGCTTCAGCCATATCTTCGCCGGCGGCTATGCGGCGGGCTACTACAGCTACAAGTGGGCCGAGGTGCTCTCTGCCGACGCCTGGAGCGCCTTCGAGGAGGCCGGCATCTTCGACGCCGAGACCGGCCAGCGCTTCCGCAGCGAAATTCTCGAACAGGGCGGCGCCCGCGATGCCGCGGAGCTGTTCCGCGCCTTCCGCGGCCGCGAGCCCAGCGTCGAACCGCTGCTGCGTCACAGCGGCATTCGTGCCGCCTGACAGCACGGGCACGGCACGCTATCGTAGCCACACCGTCGCCGGCACTCGCCGGCGGCCCTTGCTCATGGAGGCAACATGGCCGTTCAGAAACGCTTCATCGCCGGCGCCGTCTGCCCCCGCTGTGCCGAGATGGACAAGATCCGCGCCTGGGAGCAGAGCGGCATACGCTATCGCGACTGCGTCAACTGCGACTTCTTCGAACAGGCCCCCATCGAGGAAGAGACGGCGGCCGAGCTCGAGACCCGCGTCAATCGCGAGCGTGAGGAGCAGCGCCGCAATGCCATCCAGACGGTGAGGATTCTCGACCCCGGGAGCCGCTGAGCGTGACAGGCCCGGGCACCAGCGATGCCGGGCAGCACAGGAGCGGACACCGTCGCCTGGAGCTGCTCGGCCTGGCTGTTGCCGCCGCTCTGCTGCTGTCGCGCCCCGACCTGGCCACGCTGGCCGCCGGTCTGGGACTGTTCCTGTGGGGCATGACCCACCTGGAAGAGGCCATCAAGCGGCTTTCAGGTGGCACGCTCGACCGCTGGCTGCATGCCGCCACGCGCCACCCCGGGCGTGCGATTGGCGTCGGCGCCCTGGCCACCGCCGTGGTCCAGTCCAGCTCATTGATCACCCTGCTGGCGATGTCCTTCGTCAGCGCCGGTCTGGTCGCCCTGCCCGGCGCCATCGCCCTGCTGTTCGGCGCCAACCTGGGAACGACCACCGGCGCCTGGCTGATCGCCTCGCTCGGTCTGCGCTTCGACCTGGCCCACTATGCCATGCCGCTGCTCGCCCTCGGCCTGCTCGGCCGTTACCGCCTCAGCGGTCCGCCGGCCGGTATCGCCGCGCTGCTGCTGGGCATCGGCCTGCTGTTCCTCGGCATCGACTTCATGAAGCTCGGCTTCGAGGCCTGGCAGGATGGCCTGCGCCTCGACGGCCTGGCGGGCGACCGGCTGTGGCACTGGCCGCTGTTCGTGGCGATCGGCATCGTCGCCACCGTGGTCATGCAGTCGAGCCACGCCACGCTGCTGCTCACCCTGACGGCCCTGGCCTCGGGGCAACTGCCCTACCTGCCGGCCCTGGCCATCGCCATCGGCGCCAACATCGGGACCACGGTCACCGCCGTGCTGGGCGCGCTTTCCGCCGGTGTCGCGGCACGCCGCCTGGCCGGGGCGCATGTGATCTTCAACCTGGTCACCGCCGTGGTCGCCCTGGCGCTGCTGGTGCCGCTGGCCTGGCTGGTGGACGCCCTTGCCGAACTGGTGGGATTGGCGGCTACGGCCTGGCCGCTGAAGCTGGCCCTGTTCCATACCCTGTTCAACCTGCTCGGTATCGTGCTGATGCTGCCCTGGATCCCGCAGCTGGCCGGCTTGCTCGAGCGCCGCTTTCCCGAACCCACTCGGCTGCCGCCGTCGCAGGCGCGCTACCTCGACAGTGCCGCCCTCAATCATGCGGATACTGCCGTTGCCGCCATGGAGCAGGAGTGTCGGCGCCTCGACCGGCGCGCCTATCATCTGCTGTGCAGCGCCATCCTGCTTCCCAGCGCCGAGGTGATCGGTCACCCGCCGGAGCGGCAAGCGGTGGCGGCCCGCATCGATCCCGACGCCTGGCCAGGCATCGATACCCGCTACCAGGAGCGCATCAAGCCACTGCTCACCGAGATTCTGGAATTCCAGGCACGCCTCGATGTGCCGCTGACAGACGCTCAACAGGCAAGGCTGGACGAGCTGCAGGAACGCTCACTGCGCATGGTGGAAGCGGTACGCCTGGGCGAGGTACTGCAGCGTAGCCTGCTGCGCCATGCCGCGCCGGCCAGCCCGCTGCGCGAGGCCCACGACGATCTGCGCCTGGCCATTGCCACCGGCCTCAATCGACTCGCCGAGGAGAAGGAGGCCACTGCCATTGCCACCCCCGTCGAGGAGATACGCCGCCACTGGCAGCATGAGCTGGCCCAGCGGTTGCGGGAGCATCGCCTCGATCCATGGCTCGCCTCGTCGTTGATGAACGACCTGCACCAAGCCAGCCGTCTGATAGCAACGCTCACCGAAACGTCCTGCGCCTCCCAGTGTGCGGATAACCACACACACATTACGTAACCAGTGCGAAATCCCAGCCAAACCTGATTTTCTTCGCCTCGACTTTCGTCGAATGAAAAAAAAGTAATATCTTGTTTTTACAAGCACTGCCTCTGCATGGCGCAGCAATTGCCTATACTCATGTGCGTTACAACGTATTTCATAAGGACCCACTTCAGGTGGGCTCCCATAACGACAAAGGCAAATCGGAGTACTCCCATGCGCTATACCGCCTCCAAACTGATCGCCACCTCCGTGCTCGGTGCGGCCCTGGTCGCCGCCGGCGCCCAGGCCCAAGATCGCAGCGACTGGCCCCGCAGCCTGACCGTAGGTACCGCCAGCCAGGGTGGCACCTACTACATCTACGGCTCCGGCTGGGCCAACATGGTGGGCGACGCCCTCGGCGTTTCCTTCGGCGCCGAAGTGACTGGCGGCCCCGTTCAGAACGCCACCCTGGTACAGATGGGCGAGCACGACTTCGGCATGGTGACCATGGGTCCGGCCTACGAGGCATGGACCGGCAACAGCGAGCTTGCCCCGGGCGTCGAGCATACCGACATTCGCGCCGTATTCCCGATGTACCAGACCACCCTGCAGATCGTTGCCCTGTCTGGCTCGGGCATCAGTTCCGTTGCCGATCTGGACGGCAAGACCGTGGGCGTCGGCCCGGCGGGCGGTACTTCGGACATGTACTATCCGCAGCTGTTCGAGAAGCTCGGCCTGAACGTCAGCACCCGCAACGGCGGTGCCGCCGACCAGGCAGGCCAGCTGCAGGACGGCCTGATCGATGCCTTCGCCTTCGCCGCGGGCGTGCCGATCTCCGCCTTCAACCAGCTCGAAGCCCAAGCCAACGTCAACATCTTCTCCTTCTCCGAGGAAGAGATGGAGCAGTTCCTGGGCGACTTCCCCGAGCTGAGCCCGGCCAGCATCCCGGCCTCCGTCTACAACAGCCTGGACGAAGACCTGCCGGCCGTTTCGATCTGGAACTTCGCCATCACCCATAAGGACATGCCGGAGTCGCTGGTCTATGAAGTGACCAAGACCGTGATGGAAAACAACGACCGCATGGTCCAGATCCATGGTGCCGCCAGCGAGACGGTCCCGGAGAACTTCGAGTACAACACCTTCCTGCCCTGGCATCCGGGTGCCGTACGCTGGTTCGAAGAGAACGGCTACGAGATCCCGGAGGATCTGCGCGGCTGATCGACACGCGCATCGACGCCGGCCTTCGGGCCGGCGTCAACGCCTTAACCCCCTAAGGCAACTGTAACCCCTCAAGGCATCCCGGCATGACCCACGAAACCCAACCCGAACAAGCCGCCTCGAAGATCGGCACCGAAGGTGTCGCCGACATCCCGATCGCCCACAACGAGCGCGTGCTTTCCGGCCTGCTCGGCCAGACGGTATTTGCCGCCTGTGTCCTCTTTACGGCCATGCATCTCTATGCACTCAACGTCTCGCCGATCGAGACCTGGGCGTTTCGCATCATTCACGTGGCCGGTGGCCTGGCCGTAGGCTTCGCCATCACCGCCGCCTATACCCTGGACCGCAGCCCGGGCGAAAGGCACATAGGCAAGGTCGAGTGGTTGGCCATGATTCCGGCCGTAGCCGCCATCGTCTATGCCGCCTTCGCCATCGGTTATGCCTGGTTCATCCGGGAAACCCAGGGCACGCCCCCCGCGGGCTGGGTGCTGGTGCACATGAGCTGGGCACTGGCGATCGCCACCGGTATCGCCATGATCAGCAGCTGGATCTGGCGCGGCTCGAGCCGCTCCGTCCACTGGGCCGACGCCGTGCTGATCGTCGCTTCGATCATCGTCGCCGCCTACCTGCTGTTCGTGCTGCAGCGCTGGCGCATGGCTGCCGGCACACCGTTTGCCGGACAGACCGAGTTCCTCGTCTCGGCCATCGGGGTGGCCCTGATCATGGAGCTCACCCGTCGCGTGGCGGGGCTGGCGCTGATCGTCATCACCGCCGTGTTCCTGGTCTATGCCTTTGCCGGCCCATACCTGCCCGGCCTGCTGGAACACCGCGGCTACTCGCCGCAGCGCTTCTTCACCTACCTGTATACCGACAACGGTATCCTCGGCGCGACCACCGCGGTCTCGTCCACCTACATCATTCTGTTCATCACCTTCGCCGCCTTCCTGCAGGCCTCCCGCGTGGGTGACTATTTCGTCAACTTCGCCTTCGCCGCCGCCGGTCGCGCGCGTGGCGGCCCGGCCAAGGTGGCGGTGTTCGCTTCCGGCCTGATGGGCATGATCAACGGCACCTCTGCCGGCAACGTGGTGGCGACCGGCTCGCTGACCATTCCGCTGATGAAGAAGGTCGGCTACCACCCGCGCAGCGCCGGCGGCATCGAGGCCGCGGCTTCCACCGGCGGCCAGATCGTACCGCCGATCATGGGCGCGGGCGCCTTCATCATGGCCGAGATCACCGGCATCCCCTATACCGAAATCGCCATTGCCGCGCTGATTCCGGCCGCCCTGTACTTCCTCTCCATCTACCTGATGGTCGATCTGGAAGCCCGCCGCGGCGGCATGCAGGGCCTGCCCAAGGACCAGCTGCCGGTATTCCGCTCGATGGTCAAGCAGGTCTATCTGTTCCTGCCCATCATCATCCTGATCGGCACCCTGTTCATGGGTTACTCGGTGATTCGTGCCGGTACCCTGGCGATGGTCAGCGCCGCCGTGGTGTCCTGGTTCACGCCCCACTGGATGGGTCCCAAGGCGCTGCTCAACGCCCTCTCGCTGGGCGCACGCATGGCCATTCCGCTGATCGCGGTATGTGCCTGTGCCGGTATCATCGTCGGCGTCATCGCCCTGACCGGCGTCGGTGCCCGCTTCGCCTCCATGCTGCTGGGCATCGCCGATGCCAGCCATCTGCTGGCGCTGTTCTTCGCCATGTGTATCTCGATCCTGCTCGGCATGGGCATGCCCACCACGGCGGCCTATGCGGTAGCCGCCTCGGTGGTGGCACCGGGCCTGCAGCAGATCGGCATTCCGCCGCTGGTGGCGCACTTCTTCGTGTTCTACTACGCGGTGCTCTCGGCCATCACCCCACCGGTGGCTCTGGCCGGCTATGCTGCCGCCGCCATCTCGGGAACCGATCCGCTGAAGACGGCCATGACCTCCTTCAAGTTCGGCCTGGCCGCCTTCATCGTGCCCTTCATGTTCTTCTACAGCCCCGCGCTGCTGATGGACGGCACCTGGATGCAGATCCTGCGCGTGGCCCTCACCGCGGGTGTAGGGATCTACCTGCTGGCCGCTTCGGTGCAGGGCTGGTTCCTCAACGGTGGCGTCAACCTCGTGCAGCGCGTGCTGCTGCTGGCCGCCGCGCTGTCGATGATCGCCGGCGGCTGGATGACCGACCTGCTCGGCGTCGGCATCGGCGGGCTGGTGTTCATGTGGCAGGCTGCCGCGCTGAAGGCCAAGCCCAAGGTCCTGACCTGATCCGAGATCGGGCGCAAGCCAAGGTGGCCCCGGCCACCTTGGCTTCACCGCCCACCTCACCGACAGGAGACACACCATGAGCACTGGACGGTTCCCAACGCTGTATCCGTTAGCCGCTGCCTGCGCCCTGCTGTTCGCGAGCGCCCCCACCCTGGCCGATGAGCGGGCCGATTGGCCGGCGGAAGTCCTGCTAGGCACCGCCTCCCTCGGCGGCACCTATCAGGTCTATGGCGACGGTCTGGTGACCCGCCTCATCGACGAACTCGGCATTGACGCCGTTTCCCAGGCGACCGGCGGGCCCTATCACAACATGACGCTGGTCCATACCGGCGAGGCGGAACTGGGCCTAGTCACCTTGGGTCCGGCCCGCGAACTCTGGGACGGAGAGGCCGAATTCGCCCCCGGCGAGGAGATGCGCGACGTGCGCGCACTCTTCCCCATGTACCAGACCCCCTTCCACGTGGTGACGCTGGCCGGCTCGGGCATCGAGAGCATCGCCGACCTGAGCGGCAAGCGGGTCGGGGTCGGCCCCATGGGCGGTACCTGCGCCGCCTACTGGCCGCAGTTTCTGGAAGCGCTGGGCGTCGAGGACGTGCATCTGCAGTATGCCGACGCCAACCATCTGGCCGACTATCTGACCTCACGGCTCAGTGACGCCTTCGCCTTCTGCGCCGGTCTGCCGATCAGAGCCTTCGAGCGTCTCGAGCGGCGGCGTGACGTGCACATGTTCGGCCTGACGGAGCAAGAGCAGAGCACCCTGCTGGACACCTTCCCGGTGTCGGCCTTCGAGATTCCGGCCGATACCTATTCCTCGATGGACGCTCCCCACGCTTCGGTGTCGTTCTGGAATTTCGCCATTGGCCACAAGGACCTGCCGGAGAGCTTCGTCTATGAGCTGATGAAGCTGGTGCTGGACCACCCCGACGCCATGATGGAGATCCACCCCGCCGCCATCGAAACCCGGGCGGAGCACCTCGACAAGAATGGCGTGATCTGGTTCCACCCCGGGGCGGTGCGCTACTACGAGGAGCAAGGCCTTGAAGTGCCGGCCGAAATGCTGCCACCCGAAATGCGCCCGGATGAGGACGCAGACGACGAAGACGCCAGCGACACGGACGACTGACGCCATCCTCACTGACACCCAATCTCACTGACACCCAATGAAGCGGCCCCGCCAGATGGCGGGGCCGAGTCGTTCAAGGGCTAGGAAGCGCAAGCGATACCGCTCAGGACTCGACCACGCCGCAGGCCATACGGCCGCCGCCGCCACCGAGTTCCGGCTCGTCGGAGTAGGTGTCGCCGCCTTCGTGGATCATCAGGCTGCGGCCCTGAACGTCGTCGACGGTGAGCCGCGGCGCCAGCACCGGCAGATCCGCCTCGCCGTCTTCGTTGACGATCAGTACCGGCAGGTCGCCCAGGTGACCGTCGCCATAGGGGCCCTGGTGGCTATCGGTCTCCTCGGGATCGTAGTGGCCGCCCGCCTCGCCGGCAGCTTGCATGTTGCCGTCCTCGTCTTCCCCCGGCTCGCAGCTGGGGTTCTCGTGGACATGGAAACCGTACACGCCGGGCGGCATCTCGCGCAGATCGGGGATAAGCAACAAGCCGTGGTCGGTATCTTCGAGCGTGATGGTGCCGATGGAATCCTCGACGCCATCGGCACTCACCCAGTTGATCTCGACTTCGTGGCCTTCCTGGGCCTGGGCTTGTCCCATTCCAGCGGCTAGCAGCAGGGAGGCGAAAGCGACTCCCGAAAGGTTGGCATGGCGCATCTAGCGACCTCCTGTTCCTGATTCCATGGACATGCAGGAAACAGGCTAGTCGCAGATGCGCCCCAGCGCCAAAGCGATGGACTCAAGCCAGGTTGTCGAGGATGCGCAGGCAGGGCTCCGCCTGGTTGAGGGTATAGAAGTGCAGACCGGGTGCACCGCCGTCGAGCAGGCGCTGACAAAGCCGCGACACCACCTCGGTGCCGAAGGCCGCGATGGCCTCGCTGTCGTCACCGTAGGCCTCGAGCTGCTTGCGGATCCAGCGTGGAATCTCGGCACCGCAGGCATCGGAGAAACGGGCCAGCTTGGTGTAATTGGTGATCGGCATGATGCCGGGTACGATCGGCGCCTCGACGCCGAGGGCCTGGGCGCGCTCGACGAAGTGGAAGTAAGCCTCGGCGGTGAAGAAGTATTGGGTGATGGCGAGATTGGCCCCGGCCTTCACCTTGCGCGCGAAGTTCTCCAGGTCGCGCTCGAAGTTCGGCGCCTGCGGGTGGGATTCCGGATAGGCCGCCACGGCGATCTCGAAGTGGTCGCCGGTCTCCTCACGGATGAACTCCACCAGCTCGTTGGCGTAGCGCAGCTCGCCGATGCCGCCCATGCCCGAGGGCAGATCGCCACGCAGCGCCACCAGGCTGTCGATTCCCTCCTCGCGGTACTGCGCGAGCAGGTCGCGCAATTGAGCCTTCTCGCTGCCGATGCAGGAGAGGTGCGGCGCGGTGGTGATGCCGGACTCGCGCACGCTTCTCACGGTACTGAGCGTGCGTCCCTGGGTCGAACCGCCGGCGCCATAGGTGACCGAGAAGAAACGCGGGCCCCGCTCGGCCAGGGCGTCGCGCACCCCTATCAGCTTCTCGCGTCCCGCCTCGGTGTTGGGAGGAAAGAACTCGAAACTGATGCCTAGCGGATATGAGCTGCTCATGAAAATCTCTCTGGTTTGCCGGGAGCGATGCGAATCCCTGCATTCTGCCGTCCGGCCGGACGCCTGACCAATGAAAAGTTTCACGCTGCTACATGAGCTTTCGTCATATAGAACCGGACGATTAGAACCGTTCGGTCTGATTGACTCACGTGGCAGGCGGGCCTCGGCTGCAAAAGCTCAAACTTCGCTAACAAATCTTCGCCCATGCCACGTTGACCCAGGCTCACGCGACAACGACGCTGAGTAGAGAGAAAGGCGACCGGCCCGGTACGGACACCGGGTTACCCATTCGATGAGGAGAACCCCATGACACAGGAACTGATCACCGGCACCGCCGTCTTCGACGACGAGGGCAAGCAGGTCGGCAAGGTGGCGGATACCAGTGACGTGGACAAGGTCGGCATCATCACCGAGACGGGCAGCCGCTTCTGGGTGCCTACGGCAATGCTCACCCATCGCGACCAGCGCTGGATGCTGGAGCCTGGTTATACCGAGATATCGCCGGCCGAGGCAAAAACGCAGCAGGCGGAGCGCGAACTGGACGAGGCCAACGCCGAGACCTTTCCGGCCAGCGACCCGCCCTCCTTCACCATGGGTGACGAGGGCAAGGGCGGCTGAGTCGGGGCCAGAATGCATGGCCAGAATGCATGGAGAGCAGAGCAGGAGATTTGACATGGAGAAATCACGTCAAAACCGGGAAGGTGGGCAACGCACGCAGATGGACGAGACAAGGGGCGAGTCGTTGCGCGAGGGGGCTCGGCGGCTGACCGAGCGCGACGCTCCCGACGCCCACGATCCCAACGCCAACCCCAGCGACGGTGCCGGCCGCAAGGGCGGGCGCTCGCCCGACCAGGCCGAGGTCTACCGTCCGGATGCCAACGTCGACGACCAGAAGCACAGCGCCAGGAAGCCCGGGATCGATACGCGGCGTGAGACGACCCCGGTAGGCGGCGCTCAGGTGGCATCTGACAAGACCTCGCACAAGGAGAACATCGACGACCAGGCCGAGCGGGCCAGATCGAGCCGCCGCAACGGCTGATTTCGCTACCGCTGAGCGGGGCGATCATACATGGCTGACAGCCGTCCCGCCGCCAGGCATCATATCGCCTTTCGGCGATGGAATGGCGCGCGATGATCGACCCCGGAGCCCTGCTCGGCCCCCTCTGGACCCTTCTGGCCTTCGTCGGCCTCGGCTGGCTGGCGGCACGGCGGCTGGCCATCGATCCACGCCCCATCGCCACGCTGCTGATCTACCTGATTGCCCCGGTCACCTTCTTTCGCGGCCTGCTGCTGGGCGGCCCCACGCCCCACTATCTGCTGCTGACCCTGGCGCTGTTCCTGCTGGCAAGCTTGGTCGCCGCCGTCATCAATCCGCTGGCCAAGCGTTTCCTCTCGCCGCAGGAGAGCGCCCTGCTCGCCTTCTCCTCCGGCACCGGCAATACCGGCTACTTCGGCCTGCCCATCGCCATGATCCTGCTGCCGCCGGAAGGGGTAACGCTGTACCTGTTCTGTATCCTCGGCGTGACGCTCTACGAGTTCACGGTGGGCTTCTACCTCAGCGCCCGTGGCCAGTTCTCGGTGCGTCAGAGCCTGATCAAGATCGTACGCCTGCCCCTGATCTACGCCTTTCTCGCTGCGCTGCTGGTAAGCGGGCTCGGCTTGACGCTGCCGACCACGCTGATGGACAGCCTGGCCGTGTTTCCCTCCACCTACACCCTGCTCGGCATGATGATCATCGGCATGACCCTGGGGCGGGTTGCGATTCGCGAGATCGATCTGCGTTTCATGGCCGGCTGCGTGGCCATCCGCTACCTGCTGTGGCCCTGGCTGATGCTGGCGGTGGTGCTGCTGCTGCAGATGCTGATGACGCTGCCCGACGAGCTCGCCCTGGCGCTATTGCTGCTCGGCGTGGTGCCGATGGCGGCCAACGTAGTGGTGGTCGCCATGGAGCTCGGCATCAAGCCGGAAAAGGGCGCCCTGGCGGTGCTGGCCACCACGCTGGCCGCCCCGCTGCTGATCCCGCTCTACTTGCCGCTACTGATGCGCCTGGCCGGCCTGTAGAACGATTGGCCTTGAAGCCCGGCCCGGTAGAGCTAGCCTGAAGCAAGACACCTTCTGGAAGGAGGCCATCATGCATCGTCATGCATATTGGGCGCTCGCCATCGTCATGCTGCTGTTCCTCGCCCCCGCCCAGGCCCACCACGGCTGGGTCGGCGGCGAGACCATCGAGATCGAAGGCACCATCACCCAGGTGCGGCTGGGCAACCCCCACGGTGAAGTGCAGCTCGACGTGGACGGTGAAACCTGGACGGTCGAGGTCGGCCAGCCCTGGCGCAACGAACGCGCCGGGTTGGAAGAGGGCGACCTCGCCGAAGGCGTGGAGCTGCGCGTCTCGGGCGAACATGCCCGTGAACGAGTACTCAAGGCCGAGCAGCTGTGGATCGGCGACGAGCACTATGTGCTCTATCCCGGACGAATCTGACTCGGCGACGTGGAAGCCCTGCTGACATCGCTCGCCGATACCGCCCTGGCCGAATGGGTACGGCTCTCACGCTGGGGCTATGCGGCGATCAATGCCCTGCACGTGCTGGGCATCGCCTTGCTGATCGGCGCCATCGTCGCCCTCGACCTGCGTCTGCTGGGTTGGCGCAAGCGCTTGCCGCTGCATGAGCTGGGCCGGCTGCTGCAGCCGGTGGCGATCGCGGGGCTGCTGCTGGCAATGGTCACCGGGGTGCTGCTGTTTCTCGCCGACCCCAGCGGCTATGCCGCCATGCCGCTGTTCGTGCTCAAGCTGGCGCTGATCGCCCTGGCCATTGCCAATGCCCTGCTGCTCAACCTGGGGCCGGGGCTGGCACATGCCACGCCCCGACGGTTGCGCATGGCCGGCATTCTGTCGCTGCTGCTATGGCCGGCCGTGCTGTTGGCGGGCCGCATGCTCGCCTTCGTCGACGGCTGACGGTACGAGCTTCAGTGCGAAGCCATGGCGATGCACGCCTCGGCGCAGCGCCGGCAGGCCTCGGCACACTGCTGGCAGTGGTCGGCCTCGTGCTTGGCGCATTCGTCCGCACACGCCTTGCACACGTCGGCACACAGACGGCAAAGCTGGTTGGCGTATTCGCTGTCCTGGGCCATGAAGGAAGCCGCCAGGCGGCAGATCTGCGCACACTGCATGTCCAGGCGGATGCACTCCGCCATCATCTTGACGTCGTCTTCCTGCAGGCAGGAGACGGCACAGCGGTCGCAGTAGGCGGCACACACGTGGCAGGCTTCGATACATGACTTGTAGTGACCAAAATCCATCTCGTTCACTCCTCGGTCGTTGGCGGGCTCGTAGGCACCACACGCTGACGACAGCCCACGAGTACTGAGAAAACTAGCCCTCCCCGCCGCCCCCCACAAGCGGCCCTACATATCGTCACAGCTCGGACACAAGATTGCCGCCCGCGGGCGGCAATCGGACTTGCATGACTTCACCCTCAATAGCGATAGGCGTCCGGCTTGTATGGCCCCGCCACCGGCACGCCGGTGTACTTGGCCTGCTGCTCGGTCATCTGCGTGAGCACGCCGCCGAAGCCCTCGACCATGTAGCGGGCCACCTCCTCGTCGAGATGGCGCGGCAGCACGGTGACGGCCAGGCCGCCCTCCTTCTCGGCCGGCGGCAGGTCGGCAAAGCGCTGCTGATAGAGGTGGATCTGCGCCAGCACCTGGTTGGCGAAGGAGCCGTCCATCACCCGCGAGGGGTGCCCGGTGGCGTTGCCCAGGTTGACCAGGCGCCCCTCGGAGAGCAGCAGCAGGTAGTCGCTGCTGGCGGGGTCGAAATGGCCCGGCGTGCTGTCGCGATAGACCTTGTGCACCTGCGGCTTGACCTCCTCCCAGTGCCAGTGGCGGCGCATGTAGGCGGTATCGATCTCGTTGTCGAAATGGCCGATGTTGCACACCACCGCGCCGGGCTTGAGCGCCTCGAGCATGGCGGCGTCGCAGGCCTCGATGTTGCCGGTGGCGGTGACCACCAGATCGATGCGCGAGAGCAGCGCCCGATCCACGCTCTGCTTGCCGCGATTGATGCCGTCGAGGTAGGGCGAAACCACTTCGTAGCCATCCATGCACGCCTGCATGGCGCAGATCGGATCGATCTCGGCAACCTTGACGATCATGCCCTCCTGGCGCAGCGAAGCCGCCGAGCCCTTGCCCACGTCGCCGTAGCCCACCACCAGCGCCTGCTTGCCCGCCAGCAGGTGGTCGAGGCCGCGCTTGATGGCGTCGTTGAGCGAGTGGCGACAGCCGTACTTGTTGTCGTTCTTCGACTTGGTCACGGCGTCGTTGACGTTGATCGCCGGCACCTTGAGCGTACGGTCGCGCAGCATCTCCTGCAGGCGATGCACGCCGGTGGTGGTCTCCTCGGAGATCCCGTGGATGGCGTCGAGCAGCTCGGGGCGCTTGTCGTGCAGCAGCGCAGTGAGGTCGCCGCCGTCGTCGAGCACCATGTTGGGGGTCCAGCCGTCGGGCCCTTCCACGGTCTGCTCGATGCACCACCAGAACTCCTCTTCCGTCTCACCCTTCCAGGCGAACACCGGGATGCCGGCGGCGGCGATGGCGGCGGCGGCGTGATCCTGAGTCGAGAAGATGTTGCACGACGACCAGCGCACCGAAGCCCCCAGGTCGATCAGAGTCTCGATCAGTACTGCGGTCTGGATGGTCATGTGGATGCAGCCGGCGATGCGCGCCCCGGCCAGCGGCTGTTCATCGCGATACTTGGCGCGAATCTTCATCAGCGCCGGCATCTCGGTCTCGGCGATGCGGATCTCGCGCCGTCCCCAGTCGGCCAGGCTGATATCGGCAACCTTGAAGTCCTGCGCGGTTGCGGCGGAAACGGCGGGCTGGTTCATGCGTCACCTCTCTCGAGCGGAAAACGGTGCCCCTCACTATAGGCAGGGAACGCAGGCAGCGACAATCAACGCTCGCCTTCCCCTCGCTCATCGACACACTCGAACGGCACCGGAGGCGCCGCACGGAGCGGGGTGGCGATCCGTTGGAGCCAAGGCCAGCAAGAGCCCGTCACGGTGCCACCCCGGCAAGGATTAGAACTGCAGCCCCAGCGCAAAGCCGCCGAGCAGATAGCAGAACAGCGTGATCAACACGATTCCGATGATGTTGAGCACGACCCCGCCGCGCGCCATCTGGCCGATGCTGACCGCGCCGGTGCCGAACACGATGGCATTGGGTGGCGTGCCGACCGGCAGCATGAAGGCACAGGTCGCAGCGAAGGCCGCCGGGATCAGCAGCGTCATCGAGTCGGTGCCGATGCCTACCGCCACACCCCCGAGTACGGGAATGAAGGTCGCGGCCGTGGCCGTGTTGCTGGTCACTTCCGTGAGGAACAGCACGATGGTGGCCACGGCAGCCACCAGCAGCAGGATCGGCAGCACCCCAAGCCCGGTGATCTGCTGGCCGAACCAGCTGTCCAGGCCGGTACCTGCCACGGCGCCGGCAAGGCTCAGGCCACCGCCGAACAGCAGCAGCACCCCCCAGGGCAACCCGTCCTCGGCGTCCTTCCAGTTCAGCACCATCTCGTTGCGACCTCGCGCCGGCAGCACGAACAGCGCAATGCCGGCGGCAACGGCGATGGCGGTATCGTCGAGATTGCCCAGCGGCCCCAGCCACTGGCCCACCCCCGGGATGTTGCCGAGCACACCGGGCACGACCCACAGGAACGCGGCCGAACCGAACACCAGCAGTACCATCTTCTCGCCCTGGGTGAGCGAGCCGAGCTTGCGGACCTCTCCTTCGATCATCTCCTGGCCGCCGGGAATCTCCTCGACCTTGAACGGGTAAAGCACCCGGGTCATCAGTACCCAGCCCACCAGGATGAAGGTGAAGGCCAGCGGCACGCCGAGCAGCATCCAGTCGAGAAAGCCGATGTTGCGGCCCAGCTCGTCGGCGGCGTAGCCGGCGACGATGGCGTTGGGCGGGCTGCCGAGCAGGGTGCCGAGGCCACCCATGCTGGCCGACCAGGCGATGGCCAGCAGCAGGCAGAGGCCGAAGCGCTTGATGTTCTCGTCGGCGATGAAGTCGACGTGGCCGGCCCGGTGATGGTCGTGGTCGGCGGTGACCGTCTCGGTGGATTCACCGCTGCGCTCCGCCACCAGGGCCAGCACGGAGAGCCCGATCGGCAGCATCATCAGGGTCGTCGCGGTGTTCGACACCCACATCGACAGGAACCCCGTAGCCAGCATCATGCCGAGCACGATCCGGTGCGGCGAGACCCCGACCCGGGCCAGGGTCAGCAGCGCGATGCGCCGGTGCAGGTTCCACTTCTCCATGGCGATGGCGATCAGGAAGCCACCGAGGAACAGAAACACGATGGAGCTGGCATAGGGCGCCGTGGCCTGGGCGACGGTACGCTCCGTCAGCATCGGAATCAGCACGATCGGCAGCAGGGCCGTGGCCGAGAGCGGAATCGCCTCGGTCATCCACCACACCGCCATCAGGGTGCCGATCGTCGCCACCCAGCGCGCATCCGGCGACAGCCCCTCGGCCTGGCCCATGGCGAGCCAGACGATCAGTGCCATCAGCAACCCGAAGGCGCGCAGCCCCCAGATCAATCTGGCGGAGCGCCCGCCGGCCTCTTCGCCTCCCGGTGCCTCGCCCTGTGTCTGCTCGTGGGGTTGCTTGTCCATTTGTCCGATCTCTCCATTACTTGCTTTTACAGTCCTGTTCCAGCGAGCGACCGCTGCCGGGCCTGGTGGCTCCGACAGCAGCCGCCCGCCGGCGTTCGCCTATCGCTTCTTCTGCGGCGGCAGATCGGTACATACCCCCTCGAACAATTCAGCAGCCATGCCGACCGATTCACCCAGGGTCGGGTGAGGATGGATGGTCTTGCCGATGTCGACCGGGTCGCAGCCCATCTCGATGGCCAGGCACAGTTCACCGATCAGATCCCCCGCCTGGGTGCCGACGATGGCGCCGCCGATGATGCGATGGGTCTCCTCGTCGAAGATCAGCTTGGTGAAGCCTTCGTCACGGCCGTTGGCAATGGCCCGACCGGAGGCTGCCCAGGGGAAGACCGCCTTGCCGTACTTGATGCCTTCGGCCTTGCACTCGGCCTCGGTCTTGCCGGCCCAGGCGACCTCCGGATCGGTGTAGGCCACCGAGGGGATCTGCCGGGCATCGAAGAAGCTCTTGTGGCCGGCAGCGGCTTCCGCCGCGACATGCGCTTCGTGCACCGCCTTGTGGGCCAGCATCGGCTGACCGACGATGTCGCCGATGGCGAAGATGTGCCCGACGTTGGTGCGCATCTGTTTGTCGGTGGCGATGAAACCACGTTCGTCGACCGCCACGCCAGCGTTCTCGGCGCCGATCTTGTGGCCATTGGGGCTGCGACCGACCGCTTGCAGGATCATGTCGTAGAGCTGCGGCTCGGCGGGGGCGCCCTCACCCTCGAAGCTGACCTTGAGGCCGTTCTTCTGAGCCTTCACGGCGGTGGTCCGGGTGTTGAGCATCACCTTGTCGAAACGCGGCTGATTGACCTTCTCCCACACCTTGACCAGGTCGCGGTCGGCGCCGGCCATCAGCCCATCGAGCATCTCGACCACGTCGATGCGCGTACCCAGGGTGGAGTAGACCGTGGCCATCTCCAGGCCGATGATGCCGCCGCCGATGACCAACATGCGCTTGGGGATGGTGGTCAGCTTCAGCGCCCCGGTGGAGTCGACCACACGAGGGTCGTCGGGAATGAAGGGCAGCTTCACCGACTGCGAACCGGCGGCGATGATGCACTTGCCGAACTTGATCACCTGCTTGGCGCCGGTCGGCTCCTGGCCGTCGCCGCCGGTGAGGGCGACTTCCAGGTGATGCGGGTCGAGGAAGGTCCCGACCCCGCGCACGACCTCCACCTTGCGCGCCTTGGCCATGCCGGCCAGGCCCCCGGTGAGCTTGCCGACCACCTTCTCCTTCCAGCCACGCAGCTTGTCGAGATCGATCTTCGGCTTGCCGAAGGCGATGCCGTGATCGGCCATGGCATTGGCCGCATCGGTGACCGCCGCCACATGCAGCAGCGCCTTGGAGGGGATGCAGCCGACGTTCAGACACACCCCGCCGAGGGTGGCATAGCGCTCCACCAGCACGGTCTTCATCCCCAGATCGGCGGCCCGGAAGGCGGCCGAGTAGCCGCCCGGCCCGGCGCCGAGCACCAGCATCTCGCACTCGAGGTCGGCGCCGCCGGCATAGCTGGCCGCCGCGGGGGCGGGCGCCGGCGTCGGCTCCACTGCCTGCGCGGGCGCAGCTGCATGGGTCGGCCCCTCCGCTTCCAGCATCAGGATCGGCGTACCTTGCGAGACCCTGTCGCCCACCGTCACCAGCACCTCGGCAACCCTGCCCGCCTTGGGCGCTGGCACGTCCATGGAGGCCTTGTCGGACTCCAGGGTGATCAGCGAATCCTCGGCGCGGATCGTATCGCCGGGGCGCACCAGCACTTCGATCACCGGGACGTCACCGAAATCGCCGATGTCCGGCACCCGCACCTCTTCCAGCGCACCGCCGCCATAACCACCCCCGGCATCGCCGGGTGCCGGTGAACCGACGCCCCTCTCGTGGACCACCGGCTGCGGTTCGTGGTCCATCACCCGGGAGCCCGCCTCGGCCGGCTCCAGCATCAGGATGAGCGAACCCTCGGAGACCCTGTCGCCCTCCTTGACCCTGAGCGCTGCGACCGTACCCGACACCGGAGAGGGCACGTCCATGGAGGCCTTGTCGGTCTCCAGGGTGATCAGCGGGGTGTCGATGTCGATGGCATCGCCCGGCTTGACCAGCACCTCGATGATCTCGACGTCTTTGAAGTCGCCGATATCGGGCACCTTGACTTCGATTGCATTGGCCATGTCGTCGACTCCTCACATGATGATGCGCCGCATGTCGGCGAGCAGGTTGGCGAAATGGACGTTGAAGCGGGCCGCGGCGGCGCCGTCGATCACCCGGTGATCCCAGGAGAGCGACAGCGGCAGCATGTAGCGCCACTCCGAGTGCTTGCCGTCCGGCGAAACCTGCTTCCAGAAGGAGCGACACACGCCCATGATGGCCACCTCGGGGGCATTGATGATGGGCGTGAAATAGAGCCCGCCGATGCCGCCGAGGGAGGAGATGGTGAAACAGCCGCCCTGCATCTGATCGGGCTTGAGCTTGCCGTCGCGGGCCAGCTTGGCCAGCGTCCCCATTTCCTGGGCGATCTCGACCACGCCCTTCTGGTCCGCGTCGCGGATCACCGGCACCACCAGGCCGTTAGGCGTGTCGGCGGCGAAGCCGATATGGTAGTAGCGCTTGAGGATCAGCTGGTCGCCGTCGAGCGAGGCATTGAACTCGGGGAACTGCTTCAAGGTCGCGACCGCGGCCTTGATCATGAACGCCAGCATGCTGACCCGTACGCCCGACTTCTCGTTGTCCTTGTTGAACTGCACCCGGAAGGCTTCCAGCTCGGTGATGTCGGCCTCGTCGTGGTTGGTGACGTGGGGAATCTGCACCCAGTTGCGATGCAGGTTGGCACCGGAGATCTTCTTGATGCGCGACAGCGGCTGGGTCTCCACCGGGCCGAACTTGCTGAAGTCCACCTGAGGCCAGGGCAGCAGATCCAGACCGCCGCCGGCGGCTGGAGCGCCGATTGAAGTGCTAGCCACCGCCGAGGCACCGCCCCCAGAGAAGTTGTGGACAGCGAAGTTACGGATGTCCTCCTGGGTGACCCGCCCCTTGAGGCCGGTCGCCGGCACGCGGGTCAGGTCCACCTCCAGCTCGCGGGCCAGGCGGCGCGCAGAGGGGCTGGCGTGAACCCGGCTGAAATCCGCCAGCGGCCCGCTCGGCGCTGCGCCAGCGGAAGCCGTCGGAGCCGCAGCCGCAGCCGCAGCCGGAGCAGGGGCCGCCACCGGCGGCCCCTGCTGCCCTTCGCTGCCGCCGGGCACCGCGGGCTTTTCATCCGCCCCGCCCGCGGCAGCCGCTTCGCTCTCCAGCAGCAGCACCAGGCTGCCCTCGGAGACCGTGTCGCCGAGCTTGACCTTGAGCTCCTTGACCGTGCCCGCCGCTGGCGCCGGCACGTCCATCGAAGCCTTGTCCGATTCCACGGTGATCAGCGGGTCCTCGACCTGGATCCGGTCGCCGGCCTGGACGTGGATTTCGATGATCGGGACATCGGTGTAATCGCCGATGTCCGGTACCTTGATCTCTTGAATGGCCACTTTTTGTTCTCCTTCAGCCCAGAGGGCGTCTACAAAAGGACTGCACTCGCCTTCGTTCGTCTGTTTTGAAAACGCCCTCTAGGCGTACAGGGGGTTGGGCTTTTCAGGGTCGATGCCGTACTTGGCGATGGCGTCGCGCACCTTGCCGCTCTTGAACTTGCCCTCGTCGACCAGAGCCTGTAGCGCGGCCAGGACGACGTAGTGCCGATCCACCTCGAAATGGCGGCGCAGGGCCTCGCGGCTGTCGGAACGACCGAAGCCGTCGGTACCCAGCACCTCGTAGCGCTGCGGCACGAAGGGCCGGATCTGTTCGGCGAACATGCGGATGTAGTCGGTCGAGGCGATCACCGGCCCTTCGGTGCCTTCCAGGCACTGCTCGACATAGCTCTTGCGCGGTGTCTCGCCGGGGTGCAGCCGGTTCCAGCGCTTGACCGCATGGCCGTCGCGGGCCAGCTCGTTGAAGCTCGGGCAGCTCCAGACGTCGGCCGCCACGCCCCAGTCGTCGCGCAGCAGCTCCGCCGCGGCAATCACCTCGTTGAGGATGCTGCCGCAGCCCAGCAGCTGCACCCGCGGCGCCTTGGCCTTGCCCTTGGCCTGGCTGAACCGGTACATGCCCTTGATGATGCCCTCTTCGGCACCTTCGGGCAGCGCCGGATGGCGGTAGTTCTCGTTCATGGTGGTGATGTAGTAGAAGACGTCCTGCTGCTCTTCGTACATGCGCTTGAGGCCGTCGCGCACGATCACCGCCACTTCGTAGTGGAAGGTCGGGTCATAGGCCATGCAGTTGGGGATGAACTGGGCGAACAGCTGACTGTGGCCGTCCTGGTGCTGCAGCCCTTCGCCGTTCAGGGTGGTGCGCCCCGAGGTCCCGCCGATCAGGAACCCTCGCGCCAGCATGTCGCCGGCCGCCCAGGCCAGGTCGCCAACGCGCTGGAAGCCGAACATGGAGTAGTAGATGTAGAACGGGATCATGGTGACCCCGTGATTGCTGTACGAGGTGGCGGCAGCGATCCACGACGACATGGCCCCGTCCTCGTTGATGCCCTCCTGCAGGATCTGGCCCTTCTGGTCCTCGCGGTAGGGCATGATCTCCTCGGCGTCCATGGGCACGTACTTCTGCCCTTCCGGCGCGTAGATGCCGATCTGCCGGAACATGCCCTCCATGCCGAAGGTGCGCGATTCGTCGGCGACGATCGGGGTCAGCCGCGGCCCCAGGGTCTTGTCCCGGGCCAGGGAGACCATGATGCGCACCATGGCCATGGTGGTGGACATGGTACGCTCGCCGGTGTCCGCCAGCACCTGCTTGAACATCTCCAGGGGCGGCGCTTCGAGTCGGTCGCCGTTGCGCTGACGCTGAGGCAGATAGCCCCCTAGCGCCTGACGCTGGGCGTGCAGGAACTGCATTTCGGCGCTCTCCGCCGGCGGCTTGATGAAGGCCGCCGCAGTGACCTGCTCGTCGCTGAAGGGCAGGTCGAAGCGTTTCTGGAAGTAGCGCAGGTTGTCCTCACCCAGCTTCTTCTTCTGGTGGGTGATGTTCTGCCCCTCACCGCCCTCGCCCATGCCGTAGCCCTTGACGGTCTTCATCAGCAGCACCGAGGGCTTGTCCTTGGTGTTGACCGCGGCGTGATAGGCGGCGTAGACCTTCTGGGGATCGTGGCCGCCGCGGATCAGCTTGTAGTAGATGTCGTCGTCCGACATGTGGGCGACCATCTCCTTGAGCTCCGGGTACTTGCCGAAGAAGTGCTCGCGGATGTAGCCGCCGCCCTTGACCTTGAAGTTCTGGTATTCGCCGTCGACGCACTCCTCCATGCGCTGGCGCAGCAGCCCCTTGGTGTCCTTGGCCAGCAGCTCGTCCCAGCCCGAGCCCCACAGGCACTTGATGACGTTCCAGCCCGCGCCGCGGAAGTTGCCCTCCAGCTCCTGGACGATCTTGCCGTTGCCCCGCACCGGACCGTCCAGGCGCTGCAGGTTGCAGTTGATCACGAAGATCAGGTTGTCCAGCTTCTCACGGCTGGCCAGGGCGATGGCCCCCTGGGACTGGGGCTCGTCCATCTCGCCGTCGCCGAGGAAGGCCCACACCTTGCGCCCCTCGGTATCGGCCAGCCCGCGGTTCTGGAGGTACTTCATGAAGCGGGCCTGATAGATGGCCATGATCGGCCCCAGCCCCATGGAGACGGTGGAGACCTGCCAGAAGTCCGGCATCAGATAGGGATGGGGATAGGAGGAGATACCCTTGCCGTCCACCTCCAGGCGGAAGTTCTCCAACTGCTCCTCGGAGAGCCGCCCTTCCAGGAACGCCCGCGCATAGATACCCGGAGCGCAGTGCCCCTGTACGTAGATGATGTCGCCGCCGTGGCCGTTGCTGGGGGCCTGCCAAAAATGGTTGAAACCCACCTCGTACATCACTGCCGAAGACTGGTAGCTGGCGATATGCCCGCCGGGTTCGGCGGGTTTCTTGTTGGCGCGCACCACCATGGCCATGGCGTTCCAGCGCAGATAGGCGATCAGCCGCTGCAGCAGCGCCGCGTCGCCGGGCAGCTTGGCCTCCTTGTGGGGCGGGATGGTGTTCACATAGGGCGTGCGGGTGGTGTCCGGCGCCTCGGCGCCGGTGCGGTAGGCTTCTTCCACCGCCTTGTGCAGCAGATAGGTGGCCCGCTCGGGGCCCACCCGTTCCACCACCACATCGACGGCTTCCTGCCACTCCCGGGTTTCCTGGGGATCGAAGTCGTTGTAGTCATCGAAAGCCATGGGGCGTCTCCCTTGATCGTTGGCTCGGGCTTGTTGTTGTTGGCAATCGCTGTCAGCGATGGGTCTGCGCCTCGACCACGGCGAAAGCGCTCATGTTGGCGATGCCCCTTGCGGTCACCGTGCGGTTGAGCACATGCACCGGCTTGGCGGCCCCCAGCAGGATGGGCCCCACCGACACGCCGTTGCCCAGCACCTTCAGCGCGGTGAAGGCGATGTTCGCCGCGTCCAGGTTGGGCATGATCAGCAGGTTGGCCTCACCCTCGAGCAGCGAACCGGGCAGGATGCGTCCGCGTACGCCCATGGAGAGCGCCGAGTCGGCCTGCATCTCGCCATCCACCACCAGATCCGGGTCGCGTTCGCGGATCAGCGCCAGCGCGTCACGCATCTTCACGGCGCTGGCGAAGTCTGAGCTGCCGAAGTTGGAGTGGGAGACCAGGGCGGCCCGGGGGGTGATGCCGAAACGGCGCACCTGCTCCGCGGCCAGCAGGGTGATCTCGGCGATCTGGCTGGCGTCGGGGTCGTAGTTGACGAAGGGGTCGGCAATGAACAGCGTGGCCCGCTCGAGGATCAGCAGCTGCAGGGCGGCGGGCGTGCTGACGCCCTCGCGCAGGCCGATGACGTCCAGCACCAGATCCAGGTGTTCGTGGTAGGTGCCCACGGGGCCGGCGATCACGGCATCCACCTCGCCCCGGCGCAGCAGCAGCGAGGCCAGGATGGTGGAGCGGCTGCGCACGCGCTTTTCGGCGGCCTCGGGATGCACGCCTCGTCGCCCCATCAGTTGGTGGTACTCGCTGGCCAGGGTGGAGCAGTCGGGATAGTCCCGCGCGTCGATCAACTCGAAATCGACGCCGGCCCTCACCGGCAGGCCCAGCTCCTCGATGCGCGCCTCGATGACCTTACGGCGGCCGATCAGCACGGGCTTGGCATAGTGCTGGCTGACGCAGACCTCCATGGCACGCAGCACGCGCTCGTCTTCGCCTTCGGCGTAGAGCAGGCGCAGCGGGTTCTGCCGGGCCCGCTCGAACACCGGCTCCATCACGTTGCCGGAGCGGTATACCAGGCGCGACAGCGAACGGGCATAGGCCTCCAGGTCGGCGATGGGCCGGGTGGCTACACCGCTGTCCATGGCGGCCTTGGCCACTGCCGGCGGGATGGTATCGATCAGGCGCGGGTCGAAGGGTTTGGGCAGGATGTAGTCCGGGCCGAAGGTCAGCGCCTGGCCGCCATAGGCCACCGCCACCGTTTCCGGCACCGTGGTGGTCGCCATGTCGGCAATGGCCTTGACGGTGGCCAGCTTCATCTCCTCGTTGATAGTGGTGGCGCCGCAGTCCAGCGCGCCGCGGAAGATGAACGGGAAGCACAGCACGTTGTTGACCTGGTTGGGGTAGTCCGAGCGTCCGGTCGCGATCACCGCATCCGGGCGTATCGCCTTGGCCTCCTCCGGCATGATCTCCGGGATGGGGTTGGCCATGGCCAGGATCAGCGGACGGTCGGCCATGGTGGCCACCATCTCCGGCTTGAGCGCGCCCCCGGCCGAGAGACCGAAGAACACGTCGGCCCCCTCGATGGCATCGGCCAGGGTACGGGCCTCGGTGGCCGCCGCGTAACGCGCCTTGTAGGGATCCATGTCGTCGGTGCGCTCGGTGTGGACCACGCCGCTGCGGTCGCAGACCAGGATGTTCTCCCGACGCACTCCCAGGGAGACCGCCAGGTCCAGGCAGGCCAGGGCCGCAGAGCCCGCGCCGTTGCACACCAGACGGATGTCGCCGAGCTCCTTGCCCACCACCCGCAGGCCGTTGAGCAGAGCGGCCCCCGCCACGATGGCGGTACCGTGCTGGTCGTCGTGAAAGACCGGGATCTTCATCCGCTCGCGCAGCCGACGCTCGATCTCGAAGCACTCCGGCGCCTTGATGTCTTCCAGGTTGATGCCGCCGAAGGTCGCCTCCAGACCGGCGATGATCTCGATCAGCTTGTCCGGGTCGCGCTCCTCGATCTCGATGTCGAACACATCCACGTCGGCGAACTTCTTGAACAGCACGGCCTTGCCTTCCATCACCGGCTTGGAGGCCAGGGCGCCGATGGCGCCCAGCCCCAGTACCGCCGTGCCGTTGCTGACCACGGCTACCAGGTTGCCACGGGCGGTGTACTCGGCTGCCTGCAGAGGGTCGCGCTCTATCTCCTCACAGGCCGCGGCCACACCGGGAGAATAGGCCAAAGACAGATCCCGCTGGCTGGCCATGGGCTTGGTTGCCTGGATCGCCAGCTTGCCGGGGCGGGGAAACCGATGGTATTGCAAGGCGCTGTCGCGCAAATCGTCTGCCATGTGCTTCGCCTCTTCTCGCTTTCACTTTTCGCGGCGATAGAGGTGTCGATGATCGCGTTGCCGACCGCCTTCCCGAACTGTTGACAGGCCGGTTCCGCTGGCCACACCACAATTCCCTCTACGCCGCACTCAGCTCGTCATGCCTTGCCCACTTGTCATTGTAGGAGCCGCGCGTCTCATGGGGCGCAGTCTGCGTTCAGCAACCAATGCGCCTAAATAAGTGAAAGAAAAGGCTTTCAATCGCTTAGCGAATCAGCATGCGACCTTGGTCGCAACGACAGCAGCCCGGATTTGACTGGAAATGTGCACAATCGGCGAATTCGGCATACGAATTTCCGCACAGCAACGGAAGCGACTGCCTTGCCTACGAATTATTCTCGCGAAAGGGACCGGTAGCGGTAGCAGACGCTCCATGTGTCGTGCGCATTTCCACACGGCCAGCTTGCGCCCGCCTCTTATGCTCGCGCCCCTTGTGCTCCCCACCATAGCAACAGGCCCCGCGGCGAAGCCGGCGGGGCCTGTCATTGCGTGCCTAGGGCGAGTGCTTACAAGCCGGCGGCCTGACGCAGCGCTGCGGCGCGGTCGGTGCGTTCCCAGGGGAAGGCGGTGAAGGTCTCGGTGTGCTCCTGGCCGTTGGTATCGGTCCAGTGGTAGCTGGTCTCGAAGGGCTCACGGCCGAAGTGGCCATAGGCCGCGGTGAGCTGGTACATCGGGTGCAGCAGGTCGAGCATGCGGGTAATGGCGAAGGGGCGCAGGTCGAAGTGCTCACGCACCAGCTCGATGATGCGCGCCTCGTCCACCTTGCCGGTACCGAAAGTGTTGATCGACACCGAGGTGGGCTCGGCCACGCCGATGGCGTAGGAGACCTGGATCTCGCAGCGGTCGGCGAGCCCGGCAGCGACGATGTTCTTGGCCACGTAGCGCCCGGCGTAGGCGGCGCTGCGGTCAACCTTGGAGGGGTCCTTGCCGGAGAAGGCACCGCCGCCGTGGCGCGCCATGCCGCCGTAGGTGTCGACGATGATCTTGCGCCCGGTGAGGCCGCAGTCGCCCACCGGGCCACCGATGACGAACTTGCCGGTGGGATTGATGTGGTACTTGGTCGACTCGGTCAGCCACTCTGCCGGGATCACCTCCTCGATGATCTCGCGCTTGACCATGTGCCGCAGCTCCTCCTGGTCGATCTCCGGCGCGTGCTGGGTCGACAGCACCACCGCCTCGACGCCGCAAGGCATGCCCGTGGCGTCGTAGCGGAAGGTGACCTGACTCTTGGCATCCGGGCGCAGCCACGGCAGCAGACCGTGCTTGCGCAGCTCGGCCTGACGCTCCACCAAGCGGTGGGCGTAGTGGATCGGCGCCGGCATGAAGGTGTCGGTCTCGTTGGTGGCGTAGCCGAACATCAGGCCCTGGTCTCCCGCCCCCTGGTCCTCCGGCTTGCTGCGATCGACGCCCTGGGCGATGTCCACGCTCTGCTTGCCGATCAGGTTGAGCACGCCGCAGGTCTCGCCGTCGAAGCCGACCTCCGAGGAGGTGTAGCCGATCTCGATGATCACCTTGCGCACCAGCTCTTCCAGGTCGACCCAAGCCGAGGTGGTGATCTCGCCGGCGACGATGGCCACGCCGGTCTTGACCAGCGTCTCGCAGGCCACCCGGGCATGCTTGTCGCGGGCGATGATGGCATCCAGCACCGCATCGGAGATCTGATCGGCGATCTTGTCCGGATGTCCCTCGGAGACGGATTCGGAGGTGAACAGGGAGTATTCGCTCATGCGTGTCGACCCTTCTATGTATCGGCAGGCTTTAGTATCGGCAAGCGCCAGCATCGGTAAGCGCAAGTATCGGCAAGGCGCGGCGGTGGCGTCGAAGCGGAGTGACGACACCGCATGCTGCATGATGCTTGGCTTCCTGCCTGGCGAGCATGCAGCGCTGTGAGCACCCGAGTTTACATGCTGCCACCCGGGCTGGCACCCGTCATTTGATGACCGGCGGCAAGTCGGCGACAATAGGCGGCCGAATTCGACCGCGCCGTGCCTTCCTGCGGCGCCCAGCCAGAACGCTATCGGCAGGCCCGGCAGGCCGCCGTTGACTTGCCCCATTCTGCCGCAGGCGAGGAGCTTACCCAAATGCCATCCCGTTTCGAACTGGCCAACGCCATTCGCGCCCTGTCCATGGATGCCGTCCAGAAGGCGAAATCCGGTCACCCCGGCGCGCCCATGGGCATGGCCGACATCGCCGAAGTGCTGTGGAACGACTACCTCAAGCACAACCCCGACGACCCGAAATGGCCCGACCGCGACCGCTTCGTGCTCTCCAACGGTCACGGCTCGATGCTGCTCTACTCGCTGCTGCACCTGACCGGCTACGACCTGGAGCTCGAGCAGCTGCGCAACTTCCGCCAGTTGCATTCCAAGACCGCCGGCCACCCCGAGTTCGGCTACGCCCCGGGCGTGGAAACCACTACCGGCCCGCTGGGGCAGGGCCTGGCCAATGCCGTGGGCATGGCGATCGCCGAGAAGACGCTGGCGGCGCAGTTCAACCGCCCCGGCCACACCATCGTCGACCACCAGACCTACTGCTTCGCCGGTGACGGCTGCATGATGGAAGGCATCTCCCACGAGGTGTGCTCGCTGGCCGGCACCCTGGGCCTGGGTAAGCTCACGGTGTTCTACGACGACAACGGCATTTCCATCGACGGCGAGGTCGAGGGCTGGTTCACCGACGACACCGCCAAGCGCTTCGAGGCCTACGGCTGGCACGTGGTACCCAACGTCGACGGTCACAATCCCGAAGAGATCAAGGCTGCCATCGAGCTGGCCCGCAGCCACGAGGAGAAGCCGAGCCTGATCATCTGCAAGACGGTGATCGGCTTCGGTGCCCCCAACAAGCAGGGCAAGGAGGAGTGCCACGGCGCTCCGCTGGGCGACGAGGAAGTGGCCGCCGCGCGCAAGCAGCTCGACTGGCCCCACGCGCCGTTCCACATTCCCGAGCCCGTCTACCAAGGCTGGGACGCCCGCGAGCGCGGCAAGTCGCAGCAGGACGACTGGCAGGCCCGCTTCGCCCGTTATCGTGACGAGCATCCCGAACTGGCCAAGGAGTTCAGCCGCCGCAACCAGTGCAAGCTGCCGACGGAGATCACCAGCGAAGCCTTCATCGAGAAGATGCAGCAGCAGGGCGAGACCATCGCCACGCGCAAGGCCTCGCTGCTGTGCCTCAACGAGCTCGGCCCGCAGCTGCCCGAGCTGCTCGGCGGCAGCGCCGACCTGGCGCCCTCCAACCTGACCTTCTGGAGCGGCGCCAAGCCCATCTCCCGCGAGAACCCGGGCGGCAACTACCTGCACTACGGCGTGCGCGAGTTCGGCATGGGCGCGATCATGAACGGCATCGTGCTGCACGGTGGCTTCATCCCCTATGGCGCCACCTTCCTGATCTTCATGGAGTACATGCGCAACTCGGTGCGCATGGCGGCACTGATGGGCAAGCGCGCCATCTACGTGTTCACCCACGACTCCATCGGCCTGGGCGAAGACGGTCCCACCCACCAGCCGATCGAGCAGCTGACCAACCTGCGCAGCACGCCCAACCTGTGCACCTGGCGCCCCTGCGACGCGGTGGAGACCGCCGCTGCCTGGGACGCCGCGATCAAGCGCAACTCTGGCCCCACCGCCCTGGTGCTGTCGCGTCAGAACCTGCCGCACCAGCAGCGCAGCAAGCAGCAGCTGGCCGAGATCCAGCGCGGCGCCTACGTACTCAAGGATTGCCAAGGCACCCCCGAGCTGATCCTGATCGCCACCGGCTCCGAGGTGGCGCTGGCCATGGAAGCCGCCACCGAGCTGGAGAGCCAGGGCCGCGCGGTGCGTGTGGTCTCGATGCCCTCGGCCTACCGCTTCGACGGTCAGGACGCCGAGTACCGCGAGAAGGTGCTGCCGCGCGCGGTGACCAAGCGCCTCGCCATCGAGGCCGGCCACGCCGACTACTGGTACAAGTACGTGGGCCTCGACGGCCGCGTGATCGGCATGACCACCTACGGCGAGTCCGCCCCGGCGGATGACCTGTTCAAGCACTTCGGCTTCACCAAGGAGAACGTGGTGAAGCAGGCCAAGGAGCTGCTGGGCTGACAGGCTCACCGCTAACGGCATGAAGGCGGCATGAAGATAGGGCACGACCTGACGGTCGTGCCCTTTTACGTTGCCCGTTTGCCTGAGAGTGCTTGTCTGAGTGCTCAGGCCACCGTCACGCTCTGGTCGAGATAGACGTCCTGAATGGCGTGGAGCAGCTCGACCCCCTCGCTCATGGGCTTCTGGAACGCCTTGCGTCCGGAGATCAGGCCCATGCCGCCGGCGCGCTTGTTGATCACCGCAGTGCGCACCGCCTCACCCAGATCGGAGTGGCCCTTGGAGCCGCCGCCGGAGTTGATCAGCCCGGCACGGCCCATGTAGCAGCAGGCCACCTGGTAGCGGGCCAGATCGATGGGATGTTCCGAGGTCAGCTCGCCGTAGACCTTGGCGTGGGTATGGCCGAAGCCGATGTCCTGATAGCCGCCGTTGGTCTCGGGCAGCTTCTGCTTGACGATGTCGGCCTTGAGGGTCGCCGCCAGATGGTTGGCCTGGCCGGTGAGATCGGCCGCCACGTGGTAGTCCTTGCCCTCGTGCTTGAAGGCAGGATTGCGCAGATAGGCCCATAGCACCGTGGCCATGCCGAGCTGGTGGGCGCGCTCGAAGGCCTCGCTGATCTCCATGATCTGGCGGCGGCTCTCGGGCGAACCGAAGTAGATGGTCGCCCCCACCGCCACGCAGCCCATGTCGTGGGCCTGCTCCACCTCGGCGAACAGGGTCTGGTCGTACATCGCCGGGTAGCTCAGCGTCTCGTTGTGGTTGAGCTTGAGCATCATCGGAATACGGTGGGCGTAGCGCCGCGCCACCGCCGAGAGTACGCCCAGGGTGGAGGCCACGCCGTTGCAACCGCCCTCGATGGCGAGCTCGACGATGTTGGCCGGGTCGAAGTAGCGCGGATTGGGAGCGAACGAGGCGCCCGCCGAGTGCTCGATGCCCTGGTCCACCGGCAGCAGGCTGAGATAGCCGGTGCCGGCCAGGCGGCCATGGTCGAACATCGCCTGCAGGCTGCGCATCACCGCCGGGCTGCGGTCGCTGTCGGCCACGACGCGGCTGACGAAATCCGGCCCCGGCAGGTGCAGCTGTTCGCGGGGAAAACCACGGCAACGGTGATCGAGCAGGTATTCGGCGTCGTCACCCAGCAGTTGGGTAATGTCGGTCATGTCTTCCTCTCCATGGTGTCGTGAATCGCTATTCCCAGCGTAGTGAAAACCGTACCGAGCGTTGCCCCGGCTTGCAAACGGAAGCGCCCTTTCACAGGGAAAGGGCGCTTCGCATCAGGCGGCCTTTATCTCGATGCGCCGACTCCTGTGCCTCTCCTTCCTCGGCAGCCGCAGATGGAGCACGCCGTTTTCCAGGCGCGCCTCGATGGCGGCGGTATCGATCTCGTGACTGAGCGTGAAGCGCCGTTCATAACGCTGGGCCTGGGCTTCGGCATACGTTGCCGTCAGGCCCTCGGGCATGTCGATGCGAATCTCGCCCTCGATGCTGAGCAGATTGCCATCGACCTCCACGTTCAGCCCCTCGCGAGTGACCCCGGGCATGTCGGCTACAACGAACAGCGCATCGTTCTCCTCGTAGATATCCACGGGCGGCCGCATCGCCCGGCTACGCCGCTCGCGTGCCGGTACATTGGCCTGCGCCTCATGACGAGTGACTTCGTTCATGTTCATCACCTCCAACGCACTGACTTGACGCAATCGTGACATCGAAGCGACTCACGCCGCCTGGATATCGATGCGACGCGGCTTGAGCTCCTCGCGCTTGGGCAGATGGATCTCGAACACACCGTCGTGGCAACGCGCCTCGGCACGCTCCACGTCGATACCTTCGGGCAGGCTGATGGCGCGTACGAATTCGCCATCGAAGCGCTCACGACGGAAGCAGGGGCGCTTGCGATCGCTCTCGTTCTCCCCCGGCAGGGCATCGCGCCGCCCACGCAGGGTCAGCACGTTATCCTGCACGCTGATGTCGAGATCGTCCTGGGCAAGGCCGGCGGCGAGCACGTACACGCGAACGGCATCGTCGGTGCGTCCGACGTTGATCATCGGGAAGCTGCCGCGCGGCACCGAGCGGATGTCCGCCGCGCCCTCCTGGAAGATCTCGTCGAGCCACGGGCGAAACCAGTCGAAGCCCGAGCCGATACCATTATCGAAACGCTTGAGATCTCCGAACATATCGAACACCTCCTACGCTTGGCAGGTCGTTGACAGGCAAGGTCATCCGAGCACGACACATGAGGCCGAAACCTGCTGTGCCGTATCGTTTCAATAGGGTCTCGGCGCGTTTTTTCAAGAGCTGCAACAGGCCTGACCTGCCCAAGTGGGGCCAACGACGGGAGCGCGGACGACAAGGGGAAAAAAAAGCCCAGATGCGCTAGAATCGCCGCTTTCCGTCGGCAAGAGCGAGTTTCCCGCCCCATGGCCCAGCGTATCGCCATCAACGGTTACGGTCGTATCGGTCAGTGTGTGCTGCGCGCACTGCTGGAGCGGCAGTTGAACCGCTCCGGCGCCCAGGCGCTGGAAGTGATAGCGATCAACGAGCTCTCCGACCTGGACACCATCGCCTACCTGACCCGCTACGACACCACCCACGGCCGCTTTCCCGGCCAGGTGGCAACCGACGGGAACCGGATGATCGTCGACGGTGCGCCGATCACCATCCTCACCGAGCCTGAGCCAAGCCGCCTGCCCTGGGCAGAGCTCGGCATCGACCTGGTGCTGGAGTGCTCGGGCAGCTTCAAGGATCGCACCACCGCCGAGGCGCATCTTGCCGCCGGCGCCGGACGCCTGCTGTTCTCCCAACCCGCCGAGAGCGACGTCGACGCCACCATCGTGTGCGGCATCAACGACGCCGAGCTTACCGCCGAGCACCGCATCGTCTCGGCCGCATCGTGCACCACCAACTGTTTGGTGCCGGTGCTGACGGTGCTCGACCGGGCACTGGGCATCGAGCACGGCGTGACCACCACGGTGCACTCGGCGATGAACGACCAGCCGGTGATCGATGCCTACCACCAGACCGACCTGCGCCTGACGCGCTCGGCGATGCACTCCATCGTGCCCGTCGACACCAGCCTGGCGCGCGGCATCAACCGTCTGATGCCGCACCTGGCCGGGCGCTTCGAATGCCTGCACATGCGCGTGCCGACGATCAACGTCTCGGCCATGGACCTGTCGCTCTGCGTGCGCCGCGACACCACCGCCGCCGAGGTCAACGCCCTGCTGCGCGAGGCCAGTGACGGCCCCCTGGCCGGCCTGCTCGGCTACACCGAGGAGCCCATGGCCTCGATCGACTTCAACCACGACCCCCGCTCGGGTATCGTTGACGCCACTCAGACCCGGGTGGCGGGCAAGCGCCTGATCAAGCTGCTGTGCTGGTTCGACAACGAGTGGGGCTTCGCCAACCGCATGCTCGACGTCGCCCAGCGCCTGGCGGCGCTGCCCGCGGCGAGCCGCTGACCCGCTTCGGTTTCCCTCAATCAAGGAAAGGAAGACGCCCGATGAACGTGCTCAAGATGACCGACCTCGACCTGCGCGGAAAGCGAGTGCTGATCCGCGAGGACCTGAACGTACCCGTCAAGCACGGCAAGGTGACCAGCGACGCCCGCCTGCGGGCCAGCCTGCCGACCATCCAGGCAGCCACGCAAGCCGGTGCCAAGGTGATGCTGATGAGCCACCTGGGTCGCCCCACCGAAGGCGAGCCGGCCGCGGAGTTCTCGCTGGCGCCGGTGGCCGAGCGCCTCGGCGAGCTGCTCGGTCGCCCGGTGCGGCTGGTCGAGGACTATCTCGACACCGCCCAGGACCTGGCCGAAGGCGAGGTGGTGCTGCTCGAGAACGTACGCTTCAACGTCGGCGAGAAGAAGGACGACGAGACCCTCGCCCAGCAGTACGCCGCGCTGTGCGACATCTACGTGATGGACGCCTTCGGCACCGCCCACCGCGCCCAGGCCTCCACTCATGGAGTGGCACGCTTCGCCCCGCAGGCCTGCGCCGGCCCGCTGCTGGCCGCCGAACTCGACGCCCTGGAGAAGGCGCTGGCCACACCCAAGCGCCCCATGGTCGCCATCGTCGGCGGCTCCAAGGTCTCGACCAAGCTCGAGGTGCTCAACGCCCTTTCCGACAAGTGCGACCAGCTCATCGTCGGCGGCGGCATCGCCAACACCTTCATCGCCGCGGCCGGTCACAACGTCGGCAAGTCGCTGTATGAAGCCGATTTGGTCGCCCAGGCCAAGGCACTGATGGCCAAGGTCGAGATCCCGCTGCCCACCGACGTGGTGGTGGCCACCGAGTTCTCCGATTCGGCCGAGGCCGTGGTCAAACCCGTCGACCAGGTAAGCGACGACGAGATGATCCTCGACATCGGCCCCGACACCGCCGGGCGGCTCGCCGGCCTGCTCAAGGATGCCGGCACCATCCTGTGGAACGGCCCGGTGGGCGTGTTCGAGATCGACCAGTTCGGCAAGGGTACCGAGGCGCTGTCGCGCGCCATCGCCGAGAGCAACGGCTTCTCCATCGCCGGCGGCGGCGACACCCTGGCCGCCATCGACAAGTACGACATCGCGCAGCAGGTCTCCTACATCTCCACCGGCGGCGGCGCCTTCCTCGAATACGTCGAGGGCAAGGTGCTGCCGGCAGTGAAGGCGCTGGAAGACGCTGCACACTGACCCGACCCGCCGCCATCCGGCCATGCCGGGCGGCAGCCCCCAGTCCCCAGACAGATCGACAGAGAACAGGTGAGATCATGGCACTGATCAGCATGCGCCAGATGCTGGACCACGCCGCCGAGCGCGGCTACGGCATTCCGGCATTCAACGTCAACAACCTCGAGCAGATGCGCGCCATCATGGAAGCGGCCGATGCCACCGACTCCCCGGTGATCGTGCAGGCCTCCGCCGGCGCGCGGAAGTACGCTGGCGCGCCCTTCCTTCGCCATCTCATCCTGGCCGCAGTGGAGGAGTTCCCCCACATCCCGGTGGTGATGCACCAGGACCACGGCACCAGCCCGGCGGTGTGTCAGCGCTCGATCCAGCTCGGCTTCTCCTCGGTGATGATGGACGGCTCGCTGGGCGAGGACGGCAAGACGCCGATGGACTACGACTACAACGTCGACGTCACCCGTCGCACCGTCGAGATGGCCCACGCCTGCGGCGTCTCGGTGGAGGGCGAGCTGGGCTGTCTGGGCAGCCTGGAGACCGGCATGGCCGGCGAAGAGGACGGCATCGGCGCCGAGGGAGTGCTCTCCCACGACCAGCTGCTGACCGACCCGGAAGAGGCCGCCGCGTTCGTCAAGGCGACCCAGGTCGACGCCCTGGCCATCGCCATCGGCACCAGCCACGGCGCCTACAAGTTCACCAAGCCGCCCACCGGCGACACCCTGTCGATCCAGCGCATCAAGGAGATCCACGCCCGCATTCCCGACACCCATCTGGTGATGCACGGCTCCTCCTCGGTGCCCCAGGAGTGGCTCGCCGTGATCAACGAGTTCGGCGGCGAGATCCCCGAGACCTACGGCGTGCCGGTCGAGGAGATCGTCGAGGGCATCAAGTACGGCGTGCGCAAGGTCAACATCGACACCGACCTGCGTCTGGCCTCCACCGGCGCGGTGCGCCGCTTCCTGGCCAAGCACCCGGGCGAGTTCGACCCGCGCAAGTACCTCAAGGAAACCGTCACGGCCATGCGCGACATCTGCATCGCCCGCTACGAGGCCTTCGGCACCTCCGGCAACGCCAGCCGCATCAAGCCAATCAGCCTCGAAGCGATGTACGAGCGCTACGCCCGCGGCGAGCTGGATCCGAAGGTGAAGTGATCCCGCAGCGTCAGACAGAGGCGGCCCCGACGGGCCGCCTTTTCATTGCTCGTCGCCACGCAGCCCGGCAAGGCGGCAATGCCTGCCGCACAACCCAGGTTATTGCAGCGCAGCAACAGACCGGCGCATAGTCGCGGGAGTTACCCGCACAAGGATGCCCGGCATGAAGACGATGACTCCCTATTCGCTGGTTCCGCTCAACCCCGCCGCCATGATGGACGTATGGAAGCTTGGCCTCATGGCGCTGGAGCTCTGGTCGACGTCACTCTCCACCATCACCATGCGCCATGGGCTATGGCAGACCCAGTCTCCCACCAGCGCCCGCATGCTCCGGGAGAATCAGCGCATGGTGACCGAAAAGCTCGAGGCCGGCCTGGAAACCGGCTTCGAGATGCAGAAAGCCATGCTGCAGATGGCCTTTGGCCAGGGCAATCCCTGGTGGCACACCGGCCGGCGCGCCATGGCTCCCTACCATCGCCGCAGCAGCGCCAATTCGCGGCGGCTCGCCAGGCGACGCTGACCTTGCATGGCGGCCCAGGCCCTACCTACAGTGAAGGGGCAGCTTGCCAAGGAGAGGTCGACATGAAGTCACGCACGCTGACCGGAGGCATCCTGGCCGCAACGCTCGTCACCGCCTCGGCTTTCGCGGCGCCTGAGAACGCCGACACCGACGACCCGGCCCAGGTAGAAGGCATGCATCCGGTGGAATCGGAACAGCAGCTCGATGCAAGACCCGACCCCATCGATCAAGCCAGGGTGGAAGTCGGCGAGCAGGAGCCCTTCGGCCGCTACCTGACCAACCAGAACGGCAAGAGCCTCTACATGTTCGAGCAGGATGAACAAGGCGGCGAGTACTCGACCTGCTACGAGACCTGCGCCATTGCCTGGCCGCCCTACACCACCGAGGAACCGCCCGCCGCCGGCGAGCATGTCGATGCCGAGCGCCTGGGCACCATCGAACGTGACGACGGCACACGGCAGGTCACCTACGACGGCTGGCCGCTCTATTTCTTCGCCCGCGACGTCTATCCCGGCGATGCGCTCGGCCAGGGCATGGACCACATGGGCGGCCCCTGGTACCTGATCGCTCCCGATGGCGAGATCATCGAAGACGAGGGACCGGAACAGGCCGAGCCGGTGGAGCCGGGCAGCCCATGACCTGACCCTGCAAGGTGGGCGGCGGGCATGACCGTCCTTTACTTCGCCTGCTAAACTCTCCGGTCTTGTCCGAGACCGGAGTCCGCATGCCTGCCGCCGCCAAGTCCTTGCCCACCCCGCGCCAGTGGATTTCCCTCTTTGCCACGGGCGCGGTGACCCTGTTTCTGCTGCTGAGCCCCGAGCTGCCGTTGCTGGTGAGAGCCGGTGCGGTGATCGGGCTGTGCATCGGGCTGTGGGCGACCGGCTGGCTGCCGCAGTGGCTGACGGCGCTGGTGTTCTTCACCCTGTGTACCGTGGCCGGGGTGGCCTCGGCGGACATCGTCTTCGCCGGCTTCGGCTCGGCGGCGACCTGGCTGGTGTTCTCGGGCCTGATCATCGGGGCGGCGATTCAGTACACGGGGCTCGGCAATACGCTTGCCCGGGGGGTCGGCCCCTGGCTGGAGGGTTCCTATCGGCGCGCGCTGATCGGGGTGATTCTGCTGGGTCTGGCAATGGCCTTCTTCATGCCTTCCGGCATG